>Ga0114939_10002769_pt1 | contig 12686 bp, 11 predicted proteins | sample AshMeaCrysSpring_FD_87196 | JGI IMG/M metagenome (GOLD analysis project Ga0114939, IMG submission 87196) | Groundwater microbial communities from Big Spring, Nevada to study Microbial Dark Matter (Phase II) - Ash Meadows Crystal Spring | ecosystem: Environmental > Aquatic > Deep subsurface >... | reverse complement strand
CATCCCGAACTCAGTTGTGAAACGCTGCTGCGGCCACGATAGTTGGAGGGTAGCCTCCTGCCAAAATAGCTCGGTGCCAGGTTTATTTTTAATACAAAAGCTCCCTCACAGTACCAAGAGGGAGCTTTTGTTCTTGCTATCTACAGTCTTCATATTCTAAATTTAAAATTATAATTATGGTCGTCGTGAGGGTGTGTGATAACACGATGATAGTGATGACTTCACATCAAAGATTAGAATAAGCAACTGCTCGCAAAATCTTGGAGGTGAAGCTTATACCATTTTAAGGTGAAGATGCATATAATAATGATGCTATTAATTGAAGTTGCTTGGAGCTAGTACTTGTTCAACCTCTACTGACAATTTTAATTTTACTGGCGGCATTGGTAGCTTTTGAGCGTGCTTCTTGAGTAGTGCTTCCCTTGGCTAAAGCAACTCCCATGCGTCGATAAGGATGAGCATCTGGTTTACCAAATAAACGGATATCTACGTCTGTTTCTGAGAGCGCTTCAGCGACACCTTCATAGGTAATAGAATCTGATTTTTCTGAAGCTAAAATTACCGCAGTAGCTGAGGCCCCAAATTGAACAATTTGGGTAATGGGTAAGCCTAAAACAGCCCGCAGATGCAATTCAAATTCATTGAGATTTTGTGAAATTAATGTCACCATTCCTGTGTCGTGGGGACGCGGGGAAAGTTCAGAGAAAATAACTTCGTCTTTGGTGATGAAAAACTCAACCCCAAAAATGCCTGCACCACCTAATGCATCAGTAACTTTTTTAGCAATTTCTTGCGCTTCCAAAATCATTTTTTCAGAAATTGCTGCTGGTTGCCAAGATTCTTGGTAGTCTCCTCTCTCTTGACGATGACCGATAGGAGAACAGAAGATTGTTGGTGCATTCCACTGTTTAATAGTTAACAGCGTAATTTCAATTTCAAAGGGGATAAATTCCTCAACAATTACTTTTTGTGTATCTCCTCGCGAACCAGCGATCGCATAATTCCATGCTTTGTCAACTGCACTGCTATCATTGACAACCGATTGTCCTTTTCCTGAAGAAGACATCACTGGTTTTACGACATTAGGAAAACCAATTTTCTTTGAAACAGTAATCAATTCCTCTAGATTAGTTGCATAGGCATATTTAGCAGTTCTAATCCCCAATTCTTCATGGGCTAATTCGCGAATTCTGTCACGATTCATTGTGTAATTTGTCGCCTTAGCCGTCGGAATAACGGTAATACCCCGCTGTTCAAATTCTAATAATTTTTCGGTTCTAATCGCCTCAATTTCTGGTATAATTATATCAGGTTGATGCCTTTGGACTACAGCTTCCAAATCATCAGCACTCAACATAGAAATTACCTCAGCACAATCAGCCACTTGCATGGCTGGAGCATTAGGATAACGGTCAACAGCAATCACATAATTTCCTAGACGTTGTGCTGCAATTACAAACTCCTTCCCTAACTCACCCGCACCCAATAACATTAATTTTTTTGGTAGTTTCATAGGCTCATCCATTAATTTTTTGATTATCTTTTTCTTCTTGGCACTATTGGAATCTTGGCGATTCATTCATTAAACCTAGCACCACGCTTTAGTAAATCTTGACGTTGCACTTTTGTCAACCCAATAGTGCATTGAAATTTACAATTCTCCACCCGCGTACCCAACCATATTGTTTCATTCAAAGTAGCACCGTTTAAATTTGCATTCCTTAAATCCGCATCGGTAAAATTAGCGAAAATTAAGTCAGCATTAACTAAGCTACTTCCTTGCAAGTTAACTTTTGTCAAATTACCACGAATAAAGTTAACCCCATCTAAAACTAAGTCAGATAAATCTGCACCTACCAGGTAAGGAAACTTTAGCTGTGTAGGATTTTCAATAAATCGCATCACACAGATAATATTTGCCTCATTTAAAGGGATTTTGGTGAGAAAATCTGCATAACGAGCAATACCAAGTTGTTTAAGGATTAGCAAGCGTTGTTCGGGAGATGCTTCAAGAAACTGGATGGATAAATAACGGAGATTTTGCGGAGGTAAGTTGAGCATGGTTAGGAAGCAAACCCCCAAGAACAGAAAGAACACAAAGACAACAGACAATTAGAGATTATACAAAATTTCTTTGTGTTTTTTTGACGTTTTAACAAGTTAGTGCCAGACTAAAATACTTATATTAGAGGTTTATTCAAGAGTCCATCTCCGCTAATTCTAACCAACGTTCCGTCGCTATATCAATTGCTTGTTTCACTGATTCTATCTGTTCATAGAGTTTTTGCACTTGGGTGTAATTTCCTGGTGTAACATTTCTCATAGCTTTTTCTGTTTCGGCTTTTTCTGTTTCTAACTGAGCAATTTTTTTTTCTAATTTTTCAAACTCTTTTCTTTCCCAATTAGACATTCGTCGCAGCTTTTTCGTTTCTGTATTATTTTTTGTAGAGGTTTCGGGAAATTTATCTTGATTATTTTTTCTTTTTTCTTTAGAGGTAATAACTTCTTGCTGTGTTGCTTCTTCTGCTTTTTTATAATCTAGATAAACTGAATAATTTCCTGGATATTCCCGCAGGTTACCTCCCTCTTCCAAAGCGAGGATTTTATCAACTGTGCGGTCGAGAAAGTAACGGTCGTGAGAAACTACAATTACACAACCATTAAAGTCTTCCAGGTATTCTTCTAAGATAGCTAAAGTCTGGACATCTAAATCATTTGTTGGTTCATCAAGAATCAGCACATTCGGCGCACTCATGAGAACTCGCAACAAAAATAACCGCCGTTTTTCACCGCCTGAAAGTTTGTAAATAGGTGCATATTGCTGGTTACCAGGGAACAAAAACCTCTCCAACATTTGGGAGGCGGTAATCTGTGTACCATCGATAATTTTGACGTATTCACCCTCTTCTTTGATATAGTCAATCACCCGCTGATTTTCATTCATCTTGGCGAGTAATTCTTCTGAATGTTGGTCAAAATAACCAATGTGAATTGTACTACCAATTTCCACAAATCCCGCATCTGGCTGGACTCTTCCGGTAATCATATCCATTAAAGTAGATTTTCCTGCACCGTTACCACCAATAATTCCGATGCGGTCTTCCGGACTAAATTCGTAGGTTAAATCGTTAATTAAAGTCCGCTGATTGTAGCCTTTAGAAATATTTCGCAGTTCAATAACTTTTTTACCAATCCGACGACCAACGGTCGCAATATCAACTTTACCCTGAGCTTGTTTAAACTCAGTTTGTTGCATGTCACGGATACGGTCAATTCTAGCTTTTTGTTTGGTACTCCGGGCTTTTGGTCCTCGCTTTAACCATTCTAACTCCCGTCGCAGTACACCTTTAAATTTCCGTTGAGTGCTAATTGCAGACTCCTCAGCTAAGGCTTTCTTTTCTAGGTAATATGAATAGTTACCTGAGTAAGTGTAGATATCACCTCGGTCAATTTCGATAATGCGATTGGTAACTTTATCCAGAAAATAGCGGTCGTGAGTGATTAATAAAAGCGCCCCACGATAGCGATTTAAATAACTCTGCAACCACTCTACAGACAGTGCGTCTAGATGGTTGGTTGGTTCATCCATCAGCAAACAATCTGGTTCGGATAATAAAGCAGTTGCTAAAGCAATACGCTTGCGATAACCTCCAGACAAACTACCAACACGAGCATTAAAATCTGTAATTCCTAACTTGGAAAGAATGATTTTGGCGTTAGTTTCTAATTCCCAAGCGCCAGTTGCATCCATACGTTGCATGACGGAAGAAAGACGCGATAATAATTGCTTGTCTTCCGGTGTATGAGATAATTTATCAGACAGTTCCTCATACTCCCTTACCAAAGTCATTTGCTCACCACTATCTGCAAAAACTTGCTGTAAAACTGTGTAATTTTCATTAACATCTGGCTGTTGAGGTAAGTAGATAATTTTTGCACCAGAATTGATTAAAATTTGCCCTTCATCAATTGGTTCTAGTCCAGCAATCATTTTTAATAAGGTGGATTTACCAGAACCATTAGTACCAATTAACCCAACTTTATCATTAGCATCGATACTAAAATTAGCAGATTTTAAAATTTCTTTGATACCGAAGTCTTTCTTGACGGATTGTAGTGTAATAATACTCATACAATTGGGTATTTTAGATTGGGGATTTGGGATTTTCTATTGGAGACCTTAGCTATTAGCCTAATTTAAACAAACAAATCTAGTGGTAAATGTCCATACATAGCATTAAGTCCTCCATCATAATAAGACTGACAAGATACCAGTACACCGCGATAATGCTCCGTGTAAGAATCGATATAAGACAAGCCATTTTTGCCGTTGAATTTAATATAAACTGACCCATCAACCTCCTTAAAATTAGCATCCACGGTGTAACCCAAAGCCTGAGCATAGGTATATAAAGCTAATAAAGCTTGTGCTGTTGTATCAGCGCAAATGCCTAAAATTTGATAATCAGAATGACTCACCAAGAAAAGTAGAGCATCGCGAATTACAGCTTTTTCCTCTGAGGTTACGGAAGGCGCAACTTCTAAACATTTGAACTGCGTGAGAATTTTTTCTGCTGATGCGATGGTCAGATTTGTTGGATTTTCTTGGGACATACAATTGCTGATTATTTACTAAATATTTTAGGATATTATGGCTGACATCATTAACACTATTTACTCAACGTTCGGAGAATTATGAATGTTACCCAAGTTGAAAAGGAATGGTACGCTACTGTTAGAATCACCATCCATTACAAGGACTTTTGGCATTTGGGCGCCACCGCTTTTCCAAGCTTCAATCGCTTCCTTTTGTAGAACCAATTGTCCTCCTTGAGTTTTCAGAGTTTCCGCTAAAAGTCTTTGAGCTTCAGCCTTACCTTTGGCGCGATTAATTTCTGCCTGTGCTTCTTGTTCAGCTTCTCGTGCTACATAAACAGCCCTTTGTGCCCGTTGTTCAGCGATTTGTTTTTCTTCAACTGCCCTCGCAAATTCTGGAGAGAAAGTTAAGTCAACAACGCTAGTATCTAAAACAATTATCCCATATTTATCCAATCGTTCACCCAAGGCAGTATCAAAATCTTCCTTCAATTCGGTTCGTTTAGTAATTGCTTCTTCGACTGTTCTATTAGCAGCGGCAATTTTAAATGATTCCTGTGTTTGGGGAGCAATAATTTTAGAGACGATATTCTCTAAACTGCCTTGTTTCCTTCTCACTTCCACCACCTGGGTGGGGTCAAGACGAAAGTTGATAGCAAATCTCGCCGATAAATTTTGCAAATCCTTAGTAGAACTCTCTGCTGGAACCTCAAACTTTTGTACCGTCAAATCGTAGACATCGATGACGGAAATAAGGGGTGGTTTGAGGTGGATACCTTCCATTAAAGCCTTATCTCTGGCTTTCCCCAAAATGCTGATAACCGCTGCTTGTCCTGGATTAATAATGATAAAGGAATTAAAGCTAACAATCACAACTATTGCCAGTAAAATACCTGCTAGTATGGATTGCCAATTGTTAAACTGTTGACTTTTCAAGTTCTAGCTCCTTTTTTTGTTATGATGTTTCTGCTGTTTTCTAGTGATCTGTGCTGATTATCGCCATTTTCCAGTGCGTCACGCTCTTCGTTAGCAATAGTGCTAAATTAACAAAATTATTGTCTGTTATTCGGTAAAGGCTTTGGATATAGCTGATCAATCTCGGTGGTTGTCAAACAGGCGATCGCGTCAAGTACATCCCCTCAAGCGGTTACTCAAGTATGGAAATCAGTACCGTCAAGAATTTTTGCTAGCGACTGCTTCCTCCATTTTGAACAAAATTTTTGACTTAGCACCACCAGGTTTAATTGGTGTCGCTGTGGATGTGGTAGTAAAGCAACAAAACTCCATACTTGCACAATGGGGTGTGAAAGATGTCTGGACACAATTTGTGATTCTTTCCATTCTAACTGTCATTATATTTATACTGGAATCTGCTTTTGAATATGCCTACAACTGGTATTGGCGGAATTTAGCCCAGAATATTCAGCATAACTTGCGGATGGACGCTTACAGCCATTTGCAAGAATTAGAATTGTCTTATTTTGAAGAACGCAGCACCGGCGGCTTGATGTCTATTTTAAGTGATGATATCAACCAATTAGAGCGATTTTTAGATGGCGGAGCCAATGAAGTAATTCAAGTTACCGCTACAGTCATCATCATCGGTGGTGCTTTCTTTATTTTAGCTCCTAGCGTAGCCTGGATGGCAATGTTACCCATGCCATTTATTCTCTGGGGTTCCTTTCTTTTCCAGAAATTACTAGCACCTCGTTACACCGATGTCCGGGAAAAAGTAGGCTTTTTGAATGCAAGACTAGCAAATAATCTCAGTGGTATTACTACTATTAAAAGTTTTGTCGCCGAAGATTATGAAATCTCCCGTCTCGGAGAAGAAAGCGAAGCTTATCGCCAAAGTAACCGCCGCGCCATTGCTCTTTCATCTGCCTTTATTCCCTTAATTAGAATGCTAATTTTGGCTGGATTTACTGCTTTATTATTATTTGGTGGTATGGCAGCAGTCAACGGGACAATGACAGTCGGAACCTATAGCGTATTAGTATTTTTAATCCAGCGCTTGCTCTGGCCTTTAACAAGATTAGGACAAACCTTTGACCAATATCAAAGAGCAATGGCTTCTACGAATCGAGTCATGAATTTGCTAGATACTCCGATTGAAATTCATCCCGGTAATATTTCCTTACCAGTAGCGGAAGTACGCGGTGAATTGCAACTAAATAACGTCAAATTTGCCTATCAAGATGGATTTCCGATAATTCACAACCTGTCATTAAAAATACCAGCAGGTAAAACCATCGCCATTGTTGGTGCCACTGGTTCCGGTAAAAGCACATTAGTCAAGCTTTTACTACGCTTATATGAAGTGAATTCAGGAGCCATTACCCTGGATAATATTGACTTAAAAAAAATCAAATTGCGCGATTTACGTCGCTGTATTGGTTTGGTGAGTCAGGATGTATTTTTATTTCATGGTACAGTAGCCGAAAATATTGCCTACGGAAGCTTCAATGCTACAGAAAAACAAATCATCACCGCCGCAAAAATCGCCGAAGCACACACATTTATTAGGCAATTACCCCACGGTTATGACACCATTGTAGGGGAGCGAGGACAGAAATTATCCGGTGGACAAAGACAGAGAATTGCAATTGCACGCGCGGTACTAAAAAACCCCCCCATCTTGATTTTAGATGAAGCTACATCAGCAGTAGATAATGAAACAGAAGCAGCAATTCAACGCTCTCTAGAACGCATCACCGTTAATCGGACAACTATAGCTATTGCTCATCGTCTTTCTACCATCCGCAATGCCGATTGTATCTATGTAATGGAACGAGGAAAATTAGTAGAATCAGGAACCCATGAACAATTGTTGTCAGAAAATGGGATTTATACCAGTCTCTGGCGAGTCCAAAGTGGGCAACGGATGATATAACAGATGTAACGGATAAATTATTGGTGAGATTCACAGATAAACTATCCGCTACATCCGTTATCCATTTATGCTATCATTTGCCACCTTGGTGTGAGATGATTTGATTAATCAAATAACACACAAGAGGGCTATGTTTAGTCACAATCAACCGACCTCATCTGAAAATATTTGGCGTCGTCAATTAGATGAATTTGTGAAAGCAAATAAACAAGAATTAGCTGCACTATCGTGGGGATTATGGTTAGAAAATGGTGATACTCAAGGTACTATAGGCATTAATTTGCAACCTACACCCCATTTTGTCTATTGTCCTAAAGAGGCAATAGACAACCTGAATAACCAAGTAGAAAATAGACTACAGGAAATATTAGGATTGATAATTCACTATCAACCTGAAATTGAAGTTTTGATGATTGGAATTGGCAAAGACCAATTAAAATTAATTTACTTTGAACCAGAACCAGCACCACCCGCTTGTTTTGAACAATTAGGTCAGGATGTTAATGCTTTAATGGATTTACTGGAACAACGCTTGAGTGTGCAATTATAGCTTTTCCCAGTCTGCTGAGGTACAAGAAGAAATCAGAAACCACAGATGAACACATAGCTACGAATAATCACACAGATACTGTAGTCTTAACTTTTACCTGACGCGGTGTCGCCACCATTCGCATACCCGCTGGTGCAGCTAAGGTAAACCCGCGACGCACAGGGTTTACAGGACGCTTATTTACCATCGACACTTGTAATTGCGATAGCACAGTCGCCAATACGAGTTTCATTTCATACTGAGCAAATGCCATACCCATGCAGCGACGGATACCCCCACCAAAGGGGAAAAACTCATAGGGAGAAAATTGTCTCTCTAGAAAGCGTTCTGGTTTAAACTGCTGGGATTGGGGGTAAACTTCCTCACGGTGGTGCGCTAGATAAACACTGGGGACAATGGTTGTTCCCGCTGGTAGCTGATAACCCATAATTTCCACCGGGGATTTCACCCGTCGCAGAAAAGCAGTCATGACAATCGGATATATTCGCAGAGTTTCATTGCAAACTGCTGATAAGTAGGGTAATTTCGCAATCCCAGCCGGTTCTGGATTGTCATTCCAGGGGTCAAGTTCCAAGAGCAACTTGTCCCGCACCTCTGGTACATGGTCAACCCAGTAAAAAGCCCATGTTAATGCCGAAGCGGTAGTTTCATGTCCAGCCATCAACAGCGTCATTAACTCATCCCGCAATTCCACATCAGACATCGGCTGACCGTCTTCATCCCGCGCTGACATCATTAAACTGAGAATATCTTGGCGATCTGCGCTCCGCGCACAAGCGTTGCGATCGCACTCAGATTCCCGACGTCGTTCTTGAATCAAACCATAAATCAATTCGTCAATTTTTTCTATCAGCCGCAGTACCCGACCCCAAGGACTCCAAGAGCCTAAATCTTTTTGCAAAAATCCAAAAAATAAGAAGCTAGAGGTTAAAGGGGAACTAATAGACTCTAGCGCTTTACTCAGCAATTCTCTCAGTTGTTGATAACGCTGTCCCTCATCCAAACCAAACACCACCCGCAGGATAACCCGGAGGGTAATTTCTTGCATTGAAGCCCTAATATTGAAAGGTTTTCCGGGTTTCCAATCTGACATTACCTCTAGAGTGATTTCACGGATAGTTTCACCATAAGCCCGCATTCTGTCACCATGAAAAGATGGTGTCAACAGTTGACGTTGGCGCTGGTGACGTTCCCCATTCAGCGCTACCAAGGAGTTATCACCTAGCAAAAAACTTAACACCCGGTTCCCTGCTTCTAAGTGACTGGCATCTACGGCAAAAATCTGTTGTAGTGCTTGGGGTTGACTAAAGTAAACTATATGGGATTTGCGTCCCCAGATAGTGAAGCAGTCACCATAGGCTGACTGAAAATCTTCGACATATTTGACTGGTTGAAAAATCAATTTCAATAGTCGCCACAGCCGGGTTTTTCTCGGTCCGTCAGGTAGGTTGTAAGTCTGTGTCATGGTAATTAGTGCTGACTGCTCTAGAGATATTCTGCCGTAACCTCTGTACCTGAATGAAATAGTTTTATCTAGCTTATTTTTATTCCCGCTGGAGTGTCTAGGTAAATAGTAAGCAATTTTACTTAACTTCGCCAAGTCCTCGCCCTTAAAGGCGGGGGGTAATATAATAATAGTTGAAATTATATATGCATATTTTATTAGAATTGTCATCCCCCCGATGAAAGTGGTTTTTATTTATAAAAAAATTTCATCACAATTAGTCTCAAAATCAGCAAAAATATTAAAGCAAATAAATTATTTACAAAAACCATCCAGGCACTTGAACACACTACTAATTACAGGCACAGATACGGAAGCCGGGAAAACAATTTTAACCACAGTCTTGGCGGCATATTGTCAAAAATATTGCCCTAATATCCGGTTTGGCATCATGAAACCAATTCAATCGGGAGTAGGTGATTTAGAGTGGTACACGCGGGTATTTTCACTGGAACAATCGCCAGAAGAAATTACTCCTCTGTATTTTCAAGCACCTCTAGCTCCTCCCATAGCAGCGGAAAAAGAACATCGCTACATTGATTTAGCAATGGTGTGGAAATCCCTAGAAAAGCTCCGTTCTCAACGGGATTTTGTCCTAGTAGAATCACTAGGAGGATTGGGTTCGCCAGTTACTAATGAACTTACGGTGGCTGACTTAGCAGGGGAATGGCGTTTACCGACAGTGTTAGTAGTGCCCGTGAAATTAGGTTCTATTTCTCAGGCGGTTACAAATGTAGCACTAGCGAAACAATGCCGGGTGAATTTGCTAGGAATTATACTTAATTGTGTCAAACCATGTACGGAGGAAGAAATTACGGATTGGACACCTAGAACCTTAATTCAATCACTGACAAATACACCGATTTTAGGTTGTATACCCTATCAAGAAAATATTTCAGATATGGCGGAATTAGCCAAAGTTGGGGCACATTTAGATATGGAGCGACTCATTCCTATGTGATTTTAATTTTGCGGGTGTGATAAAACAATGATTGCTACTTTTCCTAATCCCATCTCGGAACAAAACCAGTCTCATATCCGGTTACAAATTCGTGCCCTACAACCTCAATTAGTAGAATGGCGGCGGCGTATCCATCAACGACCAGAATTGGGATTTCAAGAGAGGTTAACTGCCGAATTTATTCACTCGCAATTACAGAAATGGGGAATTGAACATCAAACCGGCATTGCTACCACAGGAATAGTTGCCACAATTAAAGGTGACAAACCAGGTCCAGTGCTGGCAATTCGGGCAGACATGGATGCTTTGCCAATACATGAACTCAATGACGTACCCTATCGTTCCCAAAATGATGGTTTGATGCACGCTTGTGGACATGACGGACATACAGCGATCGCATTGGGAACAGCCTATTACCTCCAGCAAAATCGTCACAGCTTTGCCGGAACCGTGAAAATCATCTTCCAGCCAGCAGAAGAAGGACCCGGTGGAGCCAAACCGATGATTGAAGCTGGAGTGCTGAAAAACCCTGATGTAGACGCCATCATTGGCTTGCACCTATGGAATAATCTGCCCTTGGGAACAGTAGGAGTCCGCAGTGGGGCATTAATGGCAGCAGTGGAGTGCTTTGACTGCACAATTTTCGGTAAAGGTGGACACGCGGCCATGCCCCATCAAACCGTAGATTCGGTACTGGTAGCTGCCCAAATAGTCAACGCCTTACAAACCATTGTCGCGCGCAAAATCGATCCGATTGATGCGGCCGTGGTTACAGTCGGGTCACTCCACGCTGGAGAAGCGCGGAATGTGATTGCGAATACCGCCCACATGAAGGGTACAGTGCGCTACTTCAACCGCGCTTATGAAGGCTTGTTCCCACAGCGGATTGAACAAATTATCGCTGGAGTCTGCCACGGTCACGATGCCACCTATGACTTACAATACGAGCAAGTGTATCCCCCAGTGATTAACGACCCAACAATCGCAGAACTCGTGCGTTCAGCCGCCAGCGAAGTTATCGAAACACCTCTGGGAGTTGTCCTAGATTGCCAAACAATGGGGGGAGAGGATATGTCCTTCTTTTTACAAGAAGTCCCTGGGTGCTATTTCTTCCTCGGTTCCGCTAATCCTAGTAAAAATTTAGCCTATCCTCACCACCATCCTCGGTTTGATTTTGACGAAACAGCGCTATCAATGGGTGTAGAAATATTTGTCCGATGCGTCGAAAAATACTGTAACTGATGAACACCCAGTCTGTTAATCCCAGCATCCTCCAAGCCCTAACCGACTTCGAGAAATCCAATGCTCCCAGTGTCTGGTCTGGCTTGGATAAAGACCAAGTAATAGCTGATATCAAAGCCAGACTCGCCGACCCCTTTCAAGTCAACCAAGGGGGACAACCCTTTTGCGGACCAGCCTCAGTATTATTTGAACTGGTTCGCAAACAGCCCCAGCGCTACGTGCAAATTTGCCGCAGTTTATTTGAAATCGGCAGCTTTCAAGGTAGAACCAGCCGCATCCAAGCCTCCCGACAACTGCGAGGGAGCCAAGGTAGACTGCGAATGGGTCAAGCTGACTGGATGATATTATCAACCATGCGAGAGTCAGAAAACCTGATTTTCCCCGTCGAACCAGACGCACCCGATATCATCCGCAATTTGGCAGGGATGACTAAATCCTGGGAAATCAAAGGCTGGGTACGAGAAATCTTAGGCTACACCAAAATTAAATACTTCCATACCTATCTTTTTGGCGAAGTAGACGCCTTAAAGGAGGCACAAAAAGCCATCAACTCCGGTGGTGTAGCCTTTGCCTTAATTACCGCCGAGGGTTTACTCGGTGGTCGAACACCACTGTTACCTTACCCCAACCACTGGGTGACACTTTTGGGGAATATCAACATCCAACCAGGTAATCCTTGGCAACATGATAGCGGTCGCATCAGCTTGGATGTTTACACTTGGGCTAGCAAGCGTAATATCGACCAAGGGGAAGGACCGTTTGAGGATTATTTCTGGGGAATTGTGATTGGTTGTTAGGGAATGGGTAATGGGTAATGGCTATAGTGAATTATACTCAGTCTGAGCAATCAGGACTCATTCCGACAGCGGAATAGTGAATTATACTCAGTCTGGGAATCAGGACTCATTCCGACAGCGGAATAGTGAATTATACTCAGTCT
>Ga0114939_10002768_pt1 | contig 12687 bp, 10 predicted proteins | sample AshMeaCrysSpring_FD_87196 | JGI IMG/M metagenome (GOLD analysis project Ga0114939, IMG submission 87196) | Groundwater microbial communities from Big Spring, Nevada to study Microbial Dark Matter (Phase II) - Ash Meadows Crystal Spring | ecosystem: Environmental > Aquatic > Deep subsurface >... | reverse complement strand
TTCGCACTCGAGGCGACGGTCATGGGCATGCTGGCGACGCTGAACCTGCTGTGGTTCGTCGTCCTGTCGGGCATCGAGCTCATGCTGGTCGCCTACCTGCTCGGCCACTGGTCGACCTCGCCCGAGCGCGAGCTCGCCATGCGCCGCTACCAGCAGTTCATGGGCATCGGCCTGCTGCTGCTCGTGACGGGCGCGCTGCTGCTCGGCTGGAACCATGCCGACGCGACGGGCCGCTGGAGCTTCGGCCTCGCCGACCTGCTGCGGGTCGACGAGCCGCAGGCCATGCGCTCGCTGCTGTTCTTCCTGCTGTTCTACGGCCTCGCGCTGCGCGTGCCGCTCTTCCCGCTCCACGGCTGGCTGCCGATCACGGCGGAGCACGGCACCGTGGCGGTGGCGCCGGTTTTCCTGCTCGGGCTCAAGATCGGCGTGTACGGCCTGCTGCGCTTCGTGTTCCCGCTGTTGCCCGAGGCGGTGCTCTTCTGGCACAAGTTCGTGGTGGGCTTCGCGGTCGCCGGCATCTTCTACGCCGCGATCCTCGCCCTGTTGCAGACCAATCTGCGCCGGCTCCTCGCCTACGCGGTGGTGAGCCACACCAGCGTGCTGGTGATCGGCCTGTTCAGCCTGAGCCACACCGCCTTCCAGAGCGCAGTCATGCTGTCGCTGGACTTCGGCATCGCGATCGCGGGGCTGTTCCTCATGTCCGGCCTCGTGCTGCGCCGGACCCACACCATGGTGCTGTCGCGCCTCGGCGGACTGTGGGACCGCATCCCCTCGATCGGCGCGGCGTTCCTCGTGGCGGCGCTGTCAATCGTGGGCATGCCCGGAACCCCCGGCTTCGATGCCGCGCACCTCATGCTCGAGGCCGCGATCGAGCGCTTCGGCGGACTCGTCACCGTGGCCGCCGCCCTCGGCAACGTGGCTGCTGCGGCCTTCCTCCTGCTCGCCTTCCAGCGCGCCTTCCTCGCGCCCGCCCCGGGCCGCACCGCTTCCGCCCCCGTCGAGCGGACGACCGGCGTCGAGCGCCTCCTGGCAGGCCTGGTCATCGCGATCCTGCTGGGGATCGGCTTCTGGTCGGAGCCCTGGCTCACGCTCACCGCGGGAGCGCTCGAGCCGCTGGCCGCCCTGTTTCCGCCTCCCTGAGCCGCCGACATGCTGACCGCGCCCGACACCCTCCCGCTGCTCAGCCTGGTGATCCTCGCGCCGCTCCTCGGCGCCGGGCTCGTGTGGCTGGGCCGCACCCAGCGTCAGGCGCGGGGCATCGCGCTCGCCGTGATGGCCGCCGACCTGCTGCTCGCGCTTGCCGTGACCCTCCGCTTCGACGCCGGCAATCCCGGCTTCCAGTTCGTCGAGCGCGCCACCTGGATTCCGACGCTGAACGTCCACTACCTCGTCGGGGTGGATGGCATCTCGGTACTCTTCCTGCCCCTGACGGCAGTGCTGTTCGCCGGCGCGATCATCGCCTCCTGGACCAGCGTACGCACCATGCCGCGCCTCTACTACGCGCTCACGCTGCTGCTCGCGAGCGCGACGCTCGGCATCTTCGTCGCACTCGACACCCTGCTTTTCTTCCTGTTCTGGGAGCTCACGCTCATCCCGCTCTACTTCCTGGTGAGCCTGTGGGGCATCGGCCCGAACCGCCGCTACGCCGCGGTGAAGTACACGATGGTGATGCTGGTCGGCGGCGTGCCGCTGCTGTTCGGCTTCCTGCTGCTCGCCTTCACCCACGCGAAAGTGTCAGGCATTGCGCCGCCCGGCGGCCTCGCCTTCGACTATTTCACCCTGCTCGGCACCCCCTCCCCCGTCGAGCTCCAGTACGCCGTCTTCGCGCTGCTGCTGCTCGGGTTCGCGGTGAAGCTCCCGGTCTTCCCCTTTCACACCTGGCTGCCGGTCGTGGCGATGGAGGGACCCGCCGCGGTGACGGCGCTGCTGACCGGCCTGAAGCTCGGGGGCTACGGCGTGCTGCGCTTCGCCGTGCCGCTGGCGCCCCAGGCGGCGCACGAGCTGCACTGGCTGCTTGCGGGACTCGGCGTGACCGGCATCCTGTACGGTGCGCTCGCCGCACTGGCCCAGACCAACCTGCGGCGCATGCTCGCCTACGCGAGCGTGAGCCACGTCGGGCTAGTCCTGCTGGGACTTTCCTCCTTCAATCCGCAGGGCGTGCAGGGAGCGGTCCTCCTGCTGCTCAACTTCACCGTGGTCTCGGGCGGCCTGTTCCTGCTGACCGCCATGCTGCACCACCGGATCGGCTCCAGCGAGGCCGTGAGCCTCGGCGGCGCCGCGCAGTCGATGCCGCTGCTGGCCGCCTTCTATCTGCTGCTCGGTCTCGCCGGCATGGGCGTGCCGCTGACCTCGGGCTTCCCAGCCGAGCACCTCATCCTCATTGGCACGCTGCAGGTGCACCTGGGCGCCGGTCTCGCCGCCCTGTTCGGCGCCGTGCTGACCGCCGCCTACTTCCTCGGGCTCTACCGCCGCGCGTTTTTCGGCCAGGTGACCAGCCCCGTGGTCGCCGCGGCAGTCGACCTCGTGCCGCGTGAGCTCGCCCTCGCCGGCTCGCTGGCAGGCCTCGTGCTGCTGGCAGGGCTCTTCCCGAACGCGGTCCTCGACGTCGTGCGTGCCGCGACCGAGGGGTGGCTCGCCGCCACGGCACCCGGCCGCTGAGCGTCGGACGGCGGCCTGGGCTCAGGCCGGTACTCCCTGCGGCAGGCGCACGAAGCGCGGCGCCTCGGCGAAGACGAAGTCCTTGAAGGCCTGTGCGACGGGCGACAGACGTTTCTCGCGCCGGTGCACGACGTGCCACTGGCGCAGGATCGGAAAGCCTTCGACGTCGAGCAGCACGATGCGACCGGTCGCGAGCTCGAGCTCGAGGGTGTGCAGCGAGACGATGCCGAGCCCGAGCCCCGCCTCCACCGCCTGCTTGATCGCCTCGTTGGAGCTCATCTCCATCCCGCTGCGCAGGCTGCGCCCCTGCTCCGCAAAGGACTTCTCCATGGCGATGCGCGTGCCCGAGCCGCGCTCGCGCACGACGAAGAGCTCGTCGGCGAGACGCGACATCGGGATCGCGCGCTGGTCGGCGAGCGGGTGCCCGGCGCGGGCGATGACGACCAGCGGGTTGTCCATGAAGGGCTCGGCGACCAGGTCGGCGTCCTCCGGCGGGCGGCCCATGATCACCAGGTCCACCTCGTTGTGCTCGAGCTGGCGCAGCAGGGTCCGCCGGTTGGTGACGTCGAGGCTGACCGCGACCCCTTCGTATTGCTGCTTGAAAGCCGCCAGCAGGCGCGTGGCGAAATAGTTGGCGGTGCTCGCGACCGACACGGCGAGCCGGCCCTTGTTGAGCCCCTTCAGGGCGCTCAGGACCTCCTCGGCCTCCTTGAGCTGGCGGCCGATGAGCTGAGCAGAGTGGTAGAGCTCGCGGCCTGCCTCGGTGAGGTGGATCTTCTTGCCGAGGCGCTCGAACAGCGGCAGGCCGACGACATCCTCGAGCTGGCGGATCTGCATCGAGACCGCTGGCTGCGAGAGGTACATCTCCTCCGCGGCCTTGGTGTAGCTCAGGTGGCGCGCGACGGATTCGAAGACCGCGAGCTGGCGCAGGGTGAGGTGCATGGGGCGGCCCTGTGCTTGAAATGACCCATAAGCCATTCCTTATGCTTTGGATCAAAATAATTGAGTTCTCATTATAAACAGCCTGCCTATACTGCGGCTTCCACAGGGCCCGCACGGTTTTCTCCGCGCAAGCCCCCGGCCAAATCACTCGAGGCGGCCACCCCTCAACTACCGACCGGAGGATCGCAAGGCTATGGCAGTCAAGAGCTACAGCGCGGGCGTCAAAGAGTACCGCGAGACCTACTGGATGCCGGACTACACCCCGGCCGACACCGACCTGCTCGCCGTCTTCAAGATCACCCCGCAGGCGGGCGTGCCCCGTGAAGAGGCCGCGGCTGCGGTGGCCGCCGAATCGTCGACGGGCACCTGGACCACCGTGTGGACCGACCTGCTGACCGACCTCGACTACTACAAGGGCCGTGCCTATGCCATCGAGGACGTGCCCGGCGACGACGAGGCCTTCTACGCCTTCATCGCCTATCCGATCGACCTGTTCGAGGAAGGCTCGGTCGTGAACGTGTTCACCTCGCTGGTCGGCAACGTGTTCGGCTTCAAGGCCGTGCGCGCGCTGCGCCTCGAGGACGTGCGCTTCCCGATCGCCTACGTGAAGACCTGCGGCGGCCCGCCGCACGGCATCCAGGTCGAGCGCGACATGATGAACAAGTACGGCCGTCCGATGCTGGGCTGCACCATCAAGCCCAAGCTCGGCCTGTCGGCGAAGAACTACGGCCGCGCCGTATACGAGTGCCTGCGCGGCGGCCTGGACTTCACCAAGGACGACGAGAACGTCAACAGCCAGCCGTTCATGCGCTGGCGTCAGCGCTTCGACTTCGTCATGGAGGCGATCCAGAAGGCGGAGCAGGAGACCGGCGAGCGCAAGGGCCACTACCTGAACGTGACCGCGCCCACGCCGGAAGAGATGTACAAGCGTGCGGAGTACGCGAAGGAGATCGGCGCCCCGATCATCATGCACGACTACATCACCGGCGGCTTCTGCGCCAACACGGGCCTGGCCAACTGGTGCCGCGACAACGGCGTGCTGCTGCACATCCACCGCGCCATGCACGCGGTGCTCGACCGCAACCCGCGGCACGGCATCCACTTCCGCGTGCTGACCAAGATCCTGCGCCTGTCGGGCGGCGACCACCTGCACACCGGCACCGTCGTCGGCAAGCTCGAGGGCGACCGCGCCTCGACCATCGGCTGGATCAACCTGCTGCGCGACAAGTACGTCAAGGAAGACCGCTCGATGGGCATCTTCTTCGACCAGGACTGGGGCTCCATGCCCGGCGCCTTCGCGGTGGCCTCCGGCGGCATCCACGTGTGGCACATGCCGGCGCTGGTCACCATCTTCGGCGACGACGCGGTCCTGCAGTTCGGCGGCGGCACCCTCGGCCATCCGTGGGGCAACGCGGCCGGCGCCGCGGCCAACCGCGTGGCCCTCGAGGCCTGCGTCGAGGCCCGCAACCAGGGCATTGCGATCGAGAAGGAGGGCAAGGAGGTCCTCACCAAGGCCGCCCAGAGCAGCCCAGAGCTCAAGGTCGCGATGGAGACCTGGAAGGAGATCAAGTTCGAGTTCGACACGGTGGACAAGCTGGACGTGGCGCACAAGTAATCCGCGCAGCGAATCACGTAGGAGCGGCCTCGAGGCCGCGATGAGGCAGTGACCCTCGCAAGCAGAGGCCGCTCCTACCATCAGACGAACCCGAACGCATACAGAGGAACAGACAATGAGCGAAATGCAGGACTACAAGTCGTCGCTGAGCGACGTCCACAGCCGCAAGTTCGAAACCTTCTCCTACCTGCCCGCGATGGATGCGGACCGGATTCGCAAGCAGGTCGAGTACATCGTCAAGAAGGGCTGGAACCCGGCCATCGAGCACACCGAGCCGGAGAACGCCTTCGACCACTACTGGTACATGTGGAAGCTGCCGATGTTCGGTGAGACCGACGTCAACAAGATCCTGGCGGAGGCCGAGGCCTGCCACAAGGCGCATCCGCACAACCACGTGCGCCTCGTCGGCTTCGACAACTACGCGCAGTCCAAGGGCGCCGAGATGGTGGTGTTCCGCGGCAAGCCCGTCTGACGTTCGCCGTCGCTGACGGCATCCGAGCGGCCCCTGCTCCTTTCACGAGGGGCAGGGGCCTTTGATTTTATTGTCGGCCTTCAGGCCGGCAAGAAGCGACTGTGATGTTGCCGGGCTGAAGCCCGGCCTACCCCCGATCTACCGCCAGATCACACGAGAGCCAGTGCCATGACCACGATCGATCGCGACCAATACGTCATCGCCAGCCAGCCCTACTACCGGCCGGTGGCCCACGAAGTCGAGCTCTTCGAGGCGGCCTACGGCGCCCGCATGCCGGTGATGCTCAAGGGCCCGACCGGCTGCGGCAAGTCACGCTTCGTCGAGTACATGGCATGGAAGCTCGGCAAACCCCTCATCACCGTCGCCTGCAACGAGGACATGACGGCCTCCGACCTCGTCGGCCGCTTCCTGCTCGACGTGAACGGCACCAAGTGGCAGGACGGCCCGCTGACCGTCGCCGCGCGCATCGGCGCCATCTGCTACCTCGACGAGGTGGTCGAGGCGCGCCAGGACACGACGGTGGTGATCCACCCGCTGACCGACCACCGCCGCGTGCTGCCGCTCGAGAAGAAGGGCGAGCTCGTGCAGGCGCACCCCGACTTTCACATCGTCATCTCCTACAACCCCGGCTACCAGAGCCTGATGAAGGACCTCAAGCAGTCGACCAAGCAGCGCTTCGGCGCGCTCGACTTCGACTACCCGGCCGCGGAGATCGAGACCGAGATCGTGGCCCACGAGGGTAGCGTCGACCGGGCGACCGCCGAGAAGCTGGTGCAGGTCGCGCAGCGCAGCCGCAATCTCAAGGGCCACGGCCTGGACGAAGGCATGTCGACGCGACTGCTGGTCTACGCCGCGCAGCTGATCGGCAAGGGCATCGGCCCCCAGGCCGCCTGTCAGATGGCGTTGGTCCGGCCGCTCACCGACGACCCGGACATGCGCGACACGCTGGATGCGGCGGTGAATACGTTCTTCTGACGCCATCGTGGCGGGCACGGCCCGCCCTACCCAGGCTCGAGACGCACCTTCATGTCCATCGACTTCAGCGAATACCTTTCCTGTCTCGACCCGAGCGAGCACCCGCATCGCGAGGCGCTCGAGTCGTCCTACCACGAGGCCGCGCGGCTCATGTCGCCGCGCGGCCTGGACAACTACCTGCAGGGCATGAAGGCGCTGTGCGCGATGGGGCGCGGCCAGGACCTCGTCTTCAGCTACGTGCAGGAGATGCCGAGGGTGGTCAAGGAGGTTGGCGAGGACGTGATACCGGACGTCATCGCCGGGCTCATGAAGCTCGCGTCGCACACTTCCGGCACCGTGATCGCGATGCTGATCGCGAACCTGCCGCTCGCGGCGCGCCGGCTCGGCGATGCCGACCTGCTGCGGCAGTTCATGGGCCTCATCCACCAGCTCGCCGGCAAGGCGCCGCGCGGCCTGCGGCCGATGATGGAGGTGCTCGACGAACTGCTCTCCAAGCTCACTCTCGGCGGCCTGCGGCGCTGGGCGCTGTGGGGCACGCAGGCGCACGCGCGCGACCTCGACGGCCAGATGGCGTACTTCGGCCTCCAGACCGACTCGTCCAAGGCGGTGTTCCAGAAGGAGCGGCGCGGCACGCTGTTCGTCGACAACCAGCGCAAGCTGAACTTCTACCTGCGCGCCCTCTGGGGCCGCGCCTTCTTCATGCGCCCGACGGCAGGTGACTACGAGACCCGCAAGGGCCTGCGCCCCTTCATCGCGGATCACTTCATCCACGTGCCGGACGCCTTCGACGACTACCACGGCATCCCGGGCCTCGACATGTACCGGGCGACGGTCGCTCACTGCGCCGCCCACCTCGCCTACACGACGAAGTCGATCAGCGCCGAACAGCTCACGCCGGTGCACATGAAGCTGATCGGGCTGTTTGAGGACGCGCGCGTCGAGCATCTCGCCGCCCAGCAGTTCCCCGGTCTGCGCAAGCTGTGGCTGCGGTTCTTCGACGCCCCCATGACGCCGCAGGACAGCTACGTCGAGCTGCACCCGATGGTCGAACTCATGCTGCGCATGGCGCACGCCCTGCTCGACGCGGACTACCTGGACGACGACGCGACGATCAACGCGCTGGCGGCCGCGTTCCGCGGCGAGCTGGCGGCGCGGCCGCACGACAACCAGATCAGCTGGGACGCCGGGGTGACGCTCTACAACCACCTGGTGCAGCGGATCGCCGTCCCCAACCTGCGCGTGCTCGAGGAATTCCCGATCCCCTACCGCGACGACAACCGCTTCGTCTGGGACTTCGACGAGGTCGCGTTCGCGAGCCGCGGCGTCGACTACATCCCGGCGACCCAGCAGCAGGTCCGCAAGTACGTGAGCGCCATCGAGATGGCCAACGAGGTGGACTGCGAGCTGGCGGGGGACGACGCGCAGGAAGTCTGGATCTGCGCGACCGAGTTCTTCCCCTACGAGGACGAAGGCGTCAGCTACAACGCGATGTGGGGCAAGGAGCCGGTGTCCGACCCCTACCTCTACGAGGAGTGGGACTACCAGGTGCAGCTTCACCGACCCGACTGGGCGACGGTGATCGAGCGCCGCCAGCCGGCCGGCGACCCCAAGGCGATGGATGCCATCCGCGAGAAGAACAAGCCGGTCGCCTCGCGCATCCGGCACCTGATCGACGCGCTGCAGCCGCAGGGCGTGGTGCGCCAGCGTGGTTACGAGGACGGCGACGAGATCGACCTCAACGCCGCCGTGCGCGCCTTCATCGATATCCGCCGCGGCATCATGCCGGACCCGCGCATCAACATCCGAATCACCCGGCACGTGCGCGATCTCGCCGTGCTCATCCTCCTCGACCTGTCGGAGTCGACCAACGAGCGGGTGCACAAGGACGACGAGACCAGCCCGACGGTGCTGGAGCTCACCCGCGAGTCGACCGGCCTGCTCGCCTGGGCCATCGACGCGATCGGCGACCCCTTCGCCATCCACGGCTTCGCCTCCGACGGCCGGCACGACGTGCAGTACTTCCGTTTCAAGGACTTCCAGCAGGGCTACGACGACGGTCCGAAGTCACGGCTCGCCGGCATGAAGGGCGGACTGTCGACCCGCATGGGCGCGGCCCTGCGGCACGCCGGCTGGCACCTGGCGCAGCAGCCCTCGCAGCGCAAGCTGGTGCTGCTGATCACCGACGGCGAGCCGGCGGACATCGACGAGCGCGACCCGCAGTACCTGCGGCACGACGCCAAGAAGGCGGTGGAGGACCTCGCCATGCGCGGCATCCACACCTACTGCCTGACGCTGGATCCGACCGCCGACCGTTATGTGGCGCGCATCTTCGGCGAGAACCGCTACTCGATCATCGACCACGTCGAGCGGCTGCCGGAGCGCCTGCCCGCCGTGTTCGCGGCGATCACCGGGTAGGCCCGGCCCTCGGTCGCACGAACGGCAGTATCCGCGCGCCCTGCGCCGGCAGTTCGGCGTCGCGGGTGCGCTGCTCGAGGTCCTGTAGGGCCCGCTTGAGCTCACCGACCAGGCGGCGCTGCACGTCCGCGAAACCCGGCGCGTAGAACACCACCTCGCAGGGGACGGGCTCGGCGAGCGACGCGCGTCCCGGCACCGGGCACGGCTGCCAGGCGATGACGATCAGCCGTCCGCCCTGCTCGCCCTGGAACGCGTACGCCTGGCTGTCGACGAACACGATCTCGGTCCGATCGACCACGCCGATGTACTGCATGCTGCGGATGGGGACGAACACGCAGCCGGTCCGGCTGCGGGCGAGCAGCCGCTGCATGGCGCAATGGAGCTCTGCCGGCAGGGCGCTCGAAAGACGTGCGACCTCCGGCGGACGGAAGAAGACCTCCGTGACGTTGTAGGCCGCCACGCCGCCGACTCACTCCTCGTTGGCGACGGCGCTCTCCGGATCCCAGCCCGCGCCGCGCGCCCGGTGGATCGCGGCCTCGTAGATACGGGCATGGCGCTCCCGCAGCTCGGGCGGGAGCCGGGAGGCGAGATGGCCGTAGGGCGCCCAGGCCGCGGTCACCCTGTCGTAGAGAATCTCGACCTGCGCCATGGTCCAGCCGGCGCAGGTCTCCGTCTCCGGGATGAGGCCGAACACCCAGGCATCGCGGATGATGTTGCCCGTCGGCGTCATGGCGCCCTTAGGGTCCTGGTCGATGCCGATGTAGCGCCTGTCCTGGCTCATGGTCAGGGGATCATCCCCAAGGCCCGCGGCAGCCACAGCGACAGCGGAGGCCAGTAGGTGACGATCATGAGGAAGGTAAGCATCGTCAGCAGCCAGGGCGTCACCGCGATCGTCATCTCGGTGAGTCCGAGGCGCGAGATCCCGCTCGCCACGTAGAGGTTGAGCCCCACCGGCGGCGTCAGCATGCCGATCTCCATGTTCACCGTGATCATCACGCCGAAGTGGATGGGGTCGATGCCGAGCTTCATCGCCACCGGGAACAGAAGCGGCGCCGAGATCAGGATGATCGAGGACGGCTCCATGAAGTTGCCGGCAAGCAATAGGAAGACGTTCACAAACAGCAGGAAGCCGATGACTCCCAGCCCCGTGGACGTCATCCATTCGGCGATCGCCAGCGGGATGTTCTCGTGCGTCAGCAGGAACGAGAACAGGACCGCGTTGGTGATGATGTAGAGCAGCATCGCGCTCATGTTGGCCGAGGCGAGCAGCACCCTCGGCACCTCGGCGAACGTCAGGTCCTTGTAGACGAACACGGCCACGATGAAGGCGTAGACGGCGCTCATCGCCGCCGCCTCGGTCGGCGTGAACATGCCGGAGTAGATGCCGCCGATCACCACCACGATCAGGAACAGGCCCCACATCGAGTCGCGGAAAGCCTCGAGCCGCGCCCCCCAGGACGCCTTCGGCTGGCGCGGGAAGTTGCCCTTCCAGGCGCGGTAGAAGGTCGTCGCCCCCATCATCGTAGCCAGCACGAGGCCGGGGATGATGCCGGCGATGAACAGCGCGCCGATCGAAGCGTTGGTCGCCACCGCGTACATCACCATCACGATGGACGGCGGGATCAGGATGCCGAGCGCGCCCGCGCTCGCGACCACGCCGGCACCGAAGCGCTTCGGAAAGCCCGACCGCACCATGGCGGGGATGAGGATCGAGCCGATGGCGACGACGGTCGCCGGCGACGAGCCCGACACCGCGGCGAACAGCGCGCAGGCCAGCACGGCGGCGAGCCCGAGCCCGCCGTACCAGTGCCCGACCATGGACGTGGCGAAGGCGATCATCCGCCGCGCGACGCCGCCGTGGGTGAGGAAGTTGCCGGCGAGGATGAAGAACGGGATCGCCATGATCTCGAACTTCTCGATGCCGGTGAACAGCTTGAGCGCCACCGACTCGAGCGGCACGGCGGTCATGGTGAACAGGAAGATCAGCACGGTCAGGCCGAGCGAGATGGAGATCGGCATGCCCGTGATCATGAGGGCCGCGAGCAGCCCGAAGATGACGAGGGCGGTCATGGCCGGTCCTCCTTGTCCTTCGGCTCGCGCCCGAGATCGACGATGGTGTGGTGCTTCACGTCGCGCGGGTGGAGGTCGTTGTCCAGCGCGAACCAGTTGATGTCGCCGGGCTTCGGTTCCTCCTCCATCCCCTTCACCGCCGCGTGGTCGTGGTGCGGCAGCTCGCCCGTCCTCACGAACTGCCAGGCGACCTGCAGGAAGCGGAAGCACATCAGATAGGAGCCCAGCGGCACGGCCGAGTAGACGATCCAGGTGGGCCACTCGAGGTCGGGCGTCGTCGGGCCCTCGGGCAGATCACCGGTGTCGAGCCCGAGCGCACTGAAGGTCGCGTAGTGCATCCCGTTTTCCCAGATGAACCGCGCCCCCAGCGTGCCGACGATCGCGGTGAAGGTCGCGCCGGCCAGCAGCCCGAAGATCACGAACTTGCCGCGCGTGCGGTCCTCGAGGCGGTTGATCAGCACATCCACGCCGACGTGGATGCCGGTGCGCACGCCATAGGCGGCGCCGAACTTGGCCATCCACACGAACATGATGATGCACAGTTCCTGCGCCCAGCCCAGGTTGATCCCGAGCAGGAAGTCCTGGACGTAGGGGATCGGGTGGGCCGACAGGTAGCGGTGCACGACGGCGACGAAGATGATGGTGGTCGCCGCGGCCATGAGGAACGCGATCAGCCACTCTTCCAGGTGGTCGAGAACCTTGGACACGGCGCTCCCTCCCGCTCGATGAAAGGACGCCCGCATATCGCGGGCGTCCTGTGGGGGACTTGGCTAAGGCTTGAACCCGGTCGCCTGATAGATGGCGTCGAGCTGCTCCTTGCCGACACGGGACGCGACGTCCTGATGGACCGGGATCAGCTTCGCGCGCAGCGCCGCCCGCTCCTCCTTCGTGGGCGTGAAGACCTCGGTCTTGCCGGCCTTGCGCACCGCCTCGAGCGACTGGTCGTTCTCTTCCTTGGCGATCTTGTTGGCGTAGTCCGTGGACTCGGCCATCGCCTTCTCCAGCTGGGCGCGGACGTCCTCTGGCAGCCCCTCCCAGAACTTCTTGTTCACGATCACGGCGTAGCCGAGGTAGCCGTGGTCCGAGACGCGCACGTACTTCTGCACCTCGTGCATCTTCTGCGTGTAAAGGTTCGACGGCGGGTTCTCCGTGCCGTCCACCACGCCCGTCTGCAGGGCCTGGTAGACCTCGGAGAAGGCCATGACCTGCGGCAGCACGCCGAGCGCGCGCATCTGCGCCTCCAGCACCTTGGACGACTGGATCCGCATCTTCTGGCCCTTGAAGTCGTCGACGGACTTGATCGGCTTGTTGGAGCTGAAGACCTTGAAGCCGTTGTCCCAGTACGCGAGCCCCTTGATGCCCTTGGGCTCGAGCTTCTCGAGCAGCTTCTTGCCGACCGGCCCGTTGGTGACCTTGTGCAGGTCGTCGTAGCCGTCAAAGATGTACGGCAGGTCGAAGACCTCGAATTCCTTGACGCCCAGCGGCCCGAACTTGGCGAGCGAGGGCGCCAGCATCTGCACCGCGCCGATCTGCAGCGCCT
>Ga0114939_10002767_pt1 | contig 12687 bp, 8 predicted proteins | sample AshMeaCrysSpring_FD_87196 | JGI IMG/M metagenome (GOLD analysis project Ga0114939, IMG submission 87196) | Groundwater microbial communities from Big Spring, Nevada to study Microbial Dark Matter (Phase II) - Ash Meadows Crystal Spring | ecosystem: Environmental > Aquatic > Deep subsurface >... | reverse complement strand
TAGCGCCAGCCTGGGTGACCGTCCACCTGGCCTGTTCGAGCCGATTCATGGATCGGCTCCTGACATCGCTGGCCAGGATGTCGCGAATCCTTTGGCAACCATCCTCGCCGCGGCCATGCTCCTGCGGCATGGACTGAAGTTGGAAACGGAAGCGGCGACCATTGAAAACGCGGTCCGCACAGTGCTCGCAAATGGTGCGCGAACGCGCGACATCGCGGGGAGCGGACCATCAATCGGGACCGCGGCTATGGGCGAGCACGTTTTGAACGCGATAATTTAGGCCGAACTGTAAGCGAAGCTCTCTCCACCGCTTTGGTCCTCACGGCCGCGCTGCGTGCCTCGTGTCACTCACCCCCCGGCGCGTCACGGATCCGCACGGATTCTCGACCCGTTCCGCGGGACGGGGGCCGATCATCGCCATCGACAGCCCGCGGAGCGCCCAATCATCCAATAATCTCGTGGATGACACGTGACTCATTGACGCCGATCAGCCGTTGGTCGAGCCCGCGATAGGGAACGCTCAACCGCTCCGCATCAAATCCCAGCAGGTGCAGAATCGTGTGGTGGAAGTCGCGCATCAATACCGGCTGTGTGATCGGACCGTATCCCAATGGATCGGTCTCGCCATATTGAACTCCACCCTGGATGCCGCCGCCCGCGCACCACATCGTGAACGCCTCGGCATGATGATCCCGGCCGATTAAAGCCATCTCCGCCCCACCTCGATTTTCGCGCATCGGCGTGCGACCAAACTCGCCTCCCCAAATCACCAGGGTCTCATTCAGTAACCCGCTCTGGGCAAGGTCGTCCAGCAGTGCGGCGATCGGCCGATCGGTCTGCTGACACTTATCCTTGAATCCGGCATTCAGAGCTTCGCTGCTCGATGCGCCATGGGCATCCCAGCCCCAATCGAACAACTGGACAAACCGAACTCCTCGCTCGACCAGCCGCCGGGCGAGCAGGCAGTTATTCGCGAAGCTCTCCTGGCCAACGGCGACTCCATAGCGTGCGTGCGTTTCCGCCGTTTCCCGGGAGATGTCGAACGCCTCGTTGGCAGCAACCTGCATCTGAAAAGCTAGTTCGTATTGCGCAATTCGAGTGACCGTCTCCGGATCGCCAATTTCGGCATATGTCTGCCGATTGATCTGCGCCAGCGCGTCGAGCATCCGCCTCCTCAAGTTGCGATCGATGCCTGGCGGGTCCTCCAGGAATAACACGGGATCGCCGTCACTTCGGCATTGGACACCCTGGTAGACCCCTGGGAGGAAGCCATTTCCCCACGCCGCTTTGCCCGCGTCCGGGTTCTTGCCCCCCGAACAAAGCACGACGAATCCAGGAAGGTTTTCGGCGTCGGAGCCTAAGCCATAGGTGACCCAGCTGCCCAACGACGGGTAGCCAAGGTTGGCGTTGCCTGTATGTACGAGAAGTTGTGCAGGCGCGTGATTGAACTGATCCGACTGCATCGTGTGCAGGAACGCCACCTTGTCCACATGCTTGGCAAACTCTGGCAGTCGATCACTGACCCAAGCGCCGCTTTGACCGTGCTGAGCGAATGCGAATTGCGGTCCCAGTAGATTCGGTGTTCCCCGAATAAAAGCAAATCGCCTGCCCTGCAAAAACTCCTGCGGGCACGGCTTGCCGTCCAGCTTCGCCAATTCGGGTTTGTAGTCAAACAATTCCAGCTGGCTGGGCGCGCCGGCCATATGCAGAAAGATCACATGTTTTGCCGAAGCTTTCTCTGGCGGAGCCAGCGCTGCCATGGGGCGTGCCGGGTCGCGTGACCTTTCGTATCCGCCTGCAATCGCAAGGGAAACTCGCGAAGCGAGCCAGAGCCCACCAAGTGAAAGCGGCGCTCGACGAAGAAATTGCCGACGAGTATTCGCCTGCAGCGCAGCGGCGCGGAGGATGTTCGTGTTCAAGCGTTGATTTTCCCGAGGCATGATGCGTCGCAACCCGCCTGATCGTCCATCGAGCTACCTGGTCATGGCGGCATCCATGTTCAACAGGGCTTGCGCCGCCACTGTGGCGGCATAGCGGGCCGCGTCCGGAGCAATCTGCATGGCGTGTTGCCGATCCGCTTCGAAATTCTGGATGGCAAAGGCAAACAACCGTGTGAGAGCGTCTTCATCCTGTGGAGCAATCATTCGCCCCGTCACGCGCTGATATCCCCATCGAACCGCTTCGGCAACCGTCGGCTGCCGCCACATCTGTTCCCCCAACGCCCGAGCGGCATCGAGGATCGCTGTGTCGTTCATCACCGCCAGAGCCTGCAGCGGCGTGTTGGTGGGAAACCGTCGGAGCGTGCAGACTTCTCGGCTCGTCGCGTCGAAGATCAGGCTCGCCGGGTAAGGACTCGTTCGCCGCCAGTAGGTATACAGGGCACGACGGTGTCCAGACCCGCCGGGCGATGTCTGCCATTGACTGTTGTTGTAAACCGTTCGCCAAACGCCATCTGGTTGCGGCGGCATCACCGACGGACCACCCACCTGGCGATCCAATAAGCCACTGACTGCCAGCGCCTGATCTCGGACCATTTCGGCGGAGAGACGTTGCCGAGGGCCGCGCGCATACCATCGATTCAGCGGGTCAGCATCCCGCGCCGCGGTGGATGCTGCCGCGGATTGGCCATACGTTGCACTGCTCGCCAACTCTCGGAATAACCGGGCCTGACTCCAGTCCCAATCGGTCTGCAGACTCGCTGCCAGCCAGTCAAGCAACTCTGGGTGCGTTGGCGGTTGACCTTGGCTGCCAAAATCTTCAGGGGTCGTGACAAGACCTTGGCCGAAAAGCTGCTCCCATCCGCGGTTCGCCCGCACGCGGGCCGTCAACGGGTTTTTCGAAGAGAACAGGTAGCGAGCCAAGGCCAATCGATCGACAGGCGTAGTAGCCTCGCCCAAGGCGCGCGGCACGCTTGGTTCGACGGCCGCTCCCGGCGTCAGCCAGTTGCCGCGCGTGAAGACGTAAGTCACCCGTCGCTGGGGGTCAGGCTGCTCGGCCATCACTGGGACCTCTGCAACCCTCAAGCCATTTCGCTGCTCGCGTAGTTGATTGACCTGTGAACGCCGCGAACCGAACTCATCGCTGGCCACCCACTGCATCCAGGCAGGCGCATCGGTCGCTGCAACTCTCAAGCGTCGGATGACCGTGGCTTGCGATCCCGCGCCGTCGTCGTTGTGTTCCAGGACTACCTGCAACTGGCCGGGCTGCTCGACCGGCAACGGCTCGCTGAGGACACACACCGCCGAACGCAGCTCACTCAGCCGCGGGAATGAAGCCCAACCGGCTGTATCGTCGTCCAATGTTCGTTCAGCGCTGTAGTATGACCGGGGCTCGTCACCAAACATGTGGCGGAGCTGAATTTCACGCGGCGTTTCTCCCGGCGCACTCCAGTAAAGCCGGATGCGTGACAGAACGAAGCCAGCATCCGGAATGCGTTTGGCAGCTTCGATATCATTCGGCAACGCCTCGAACCGGAGCGCGGTAATGGGCCGTTGCAGATCCGCAGGCACCTGGTACTGAAGATCGAACTTGCTGCGGTTCGACAATGTACCGGAAGCTCGCACCTCGGCCGGTTGATCGCCGTCACTGGGCTGCAACGATAACTGGCCCGTACCGGTAGTAGTCGCGGAAAGCGGAGCCAGATAACTCCAATTCGATTCCTGCATCAGTTCCGAGGCATGCTGCTGTTCCTGACGGTCCAAATCGGCGATCACCTGTTCAATGGTGTTCAGTAGCTGCCAATCCTGCCATCGCGTGGGGACCGCTTGCCGTGGCCAATCATCTCCCAAGTCGTAATCGCGTGAGTTGTTAAAAATTGCCAACGCCCGGTAATACTCTTCGTGATCAATCGGATCGTAGGGATGGCTGTGACACTGAACGCAACCGATCGTCGTTCCTTGCCAAACTTGCCATGTGGTTGAGACCCGATCCATCACGGCCGCCAAGCGGAACTCTTCGTCATCCGTGCCTCCCTCGGTGTTCGTTTGTGTATTTCGATGAAATGCCGTGGCGACTCGGTCTTGGGCCGTCGCGTCAGGCAAAAGATCTCCGGCCAGTTGCCGAATCGAAAATTCATCGAAGGGCATGTCCGACGACAGCGCCCCGATAACCCAATCTCGGAATGGCCAGATGGTCCGCTCGGCATCCTTCTCATAGCCCTGCGTGTCCGCATATCGAGCCAGATCGAGCCAGTCCGCGGCACCGCGTTCGGCGGCTGCAGGCATCGCCAACAGTCGATCGACGGCGCGCTGACGAGCGTCGGGTCGATGATCGGTTATGAACCGCTCGAGCTCATGGGGCTCGGGGGGTAGCCCAGTAAGATCCAGAGAGACTCGCCTGAGCCAAGCTGCGGGAGAGGCCGCCTCCGTCGGTTCCATCCCCACAGCCTGATGACCGGCTTGAATGAATGCATCCAAGGGCCCATTAGCCCACGACGGCGAGACACGAGGTGGCGTCGGCCGGTTCGGTGGCACGTAGGACCAATGGTCGGACCAGTGCGCCCCTTCACGGATCCACCGCTCTAACAACACGATCGCTGCATCATCGAGTGCTTCGGCGTGGTCGGCCGGAGGCATTCTGAAGGACTCATCATCACTACGGACACGGGCTAGAAGTTCCGAGGCGTCCGTATCCCCGGGCACAATCGCTGTCGCACCGGAGTCCGTCGGGCTCATGGCCCGTGAGGCAGTCAATAGAGACAAACCTGCCGCTTGCTTGACGCCGCCATGACAGGCCACGCAATGATGATTGAAGATCGGCCGGATATCACGATTGAAGTCGATCGTTTGCTCGGGCAGATGCTCATCCGCCGTCGCGATTGGGACGCAGAGCAACCCCGTCATCAAGACGAAAGATCGTAGTGCGATGGCCCGAATCTTCTGATGCACGGTCATTTTTCCGCGAGGGACGGCCTTGGCCAAAGACTCCACCCGCGAATTATATGCTCTTGTCCTTCCCGACGCGAAACCACAGAGATCGCTGCCGGCGAAACCCGCGCCGGGGCCAGGAACACCGCTGTCGATTCCCTGGATGTTCGTGAGCCGACCGACTGTGACTAACGGTCGCCTTCGAGCACGATGAACAGCGGCGCGGAGAAGTCTGGACCTTCAATGCCCAGAGAAGCGCCATCGGCGAGTCCGGTGACTGCACTGGAGTTCAACGGCATCATTTGAGACGCGACGGCGGGTTCACCGAATGTCATCTCGGCGGTTGCACCAACCAACATTCTTGCGACCGTCGAGCGGTTTCTTTCACCTACTGCACGCAATTGAGCATCGCTCAGCTGGTCCACGGCTTGGCCCACGCCGGCGGCAGCCGCCAGTGCGAACTCAACAGATTCATTTGCCTGCCGCGAAGACAACAGTTCCACCAGAAACAGCTCCAACTTGCTCGCAGGCGCTTCGACCAGCATGGTCTTCCGCAGCCCGCCGTCGCGTTCACCATTCTGGCTCGGGGTGCCAAGAATACCGGCCGACGTCAATGCTTCCTGAACACCAGGCTCCATCGACTGGTCCGCCCCGAACGGGATCTGCAGATGCTCCAACGCGGTTCGCAAGTGTTGCTCCGCATCGCTCAGCTGACCGGCTCGCAAGCGGACGACCAATGCGAAACCGAGTTCGTCCGAGTTCTTTGGCTCAGTGAGTTCGCGATGGTCGGCCGATGGCTGCTGCAATTCTTGCTCCGTGCGGTCGCTGTTCCGGGCAAGCTGCATCGCATCGCGCGGGCGCGTCGCATCAACGTCCATCGCTTCGTCCGGTTGATCGGCTGCCGGCTCGCTTCCATCCACAGACCGTTCGTCAGCGGCCTGACTTGCAAGCGCGCCGGCGCTTCGATCGGCGGCCGGAGGCCGTGGACTAATCACTTCTTGTGGAGCGATCGCATCGGGCTCGTTCTTGTCGGGAACCATCGGAGCAGGCGGCCGATCGACCTGTGCAATCCGCGATTCACGTTCGCCCCACACACGACTGACCGTGACGATTGCGGCAAGACTTGCCGCAATCGCGAGGACTGTGGCGACAAGCCGAACACGCGCGGACTTCTGCGCTTCGCTCGGACGGCCAGGAGCTGTCGACATGAACCGTCCGTCCCTGGCGGGACTATTACCATCCAGACCTTGCGCTCGAGCAGCCGCGTCGACTGCGGCCATGATGCGCTCCGTGCGAAGTCTTCGACGGCCTTCATGGGAAGCAGCCAATGACTTCAGCGCTGCCGCATCCCGAAGCAACCCGGCGTAGTACTCTCGGAGCTCGGGGCTGTTCTCCAGCACGCTTTCGATGTGCCGGCGCTCATCGGGACTGAGCGAATTGTCCAGCAGACCACCGAGCAGCTCGGCGAAGCGTTCTTGGTCTGCTGCCATAGGGGGCACCTTCAACGGACGTTTTGGACCGCCGCCGTGGGAGGCGACCGGTAACCACTTTGTGCAAAAACGCCTGAGCGCAAGCCACCCTGCGGGCGCCTGCCGCCTGAGCATCCTATCTCGGACGCCCGATCGCTGAATAAGTTCCAATTGCCAGATTACTTTTGCATGAACAAAAAAACAGGTGTCTGCCAACCGGCCCTAGCCACCCTCCCGTGAACTGGCGCATGTTCGGGTTCCTCAGCGGACCCGCCACGGCGTGAATCGGTGGCTCACAACGGTTGACCCCACGTATCGTGCTCCTCGAGCGGTGAGTCTTTGGAGGGCGGGGCCCAAAAACCTCGTCCGGCAGAGCGGCCCGGGAAGGTCGAAGATCGGCCAGCGAGGCCATCTCAAGAGGTCGGTTCGTCACTGATCGATTCGCCCGGCTGCCGTGCACTCGCATCATGTGGACAGATGCCTGGGGGATCGATCCGTCCGGCACAGGCCTCGATGAAGGCTTCCAGCAGAATCTGGGCAGCGACTGCATCGATCCGAGCCTTGACGCCACGACGATTGTGGACGGCGCGCAGCTTGCGTTGCGCGGCGGCAGTTGTGAACCGCTCATCAAACAATCGGATCGGCAGCCCGGTTTCCTGTTCCAGCCATACGGCGAACGCGCGAACCTCCCGTGCCTTGTTACTGACCTTGCCGTCACAGTGCAAAGGCCAACCAAGCACCCAGCCGACAACTCCCTCTTCCTTTAGCAGTTTGCGAAAAACGGCCGCTTCCCGTTCGCTTGGCTGACGTGGCCAGACATCGTACGGGCTGACAAGCGACCGTCCCGGGTCGCAGATCGCGATCCCGATCCGTTTGCTGCCGAAGTCGATGGCTGCCAGACGGCCGGCGGACGGGAAGTTCATGAGAACCCCAACGAGGAACGATTTCAGTGCAAACGTGCCGATGTGGTTTTGCGGACAAACAAAAGGCGCGTGAACGCATGGGGAACGAACAGCCGGGAGCATCACCACCGTCAATCGCCGATCACTCCGCCCAGCAATCGTTGGTACAGCTCCACGTGCTTTCCGACCATTTGCTCCAGCGTAAACTCCGTTTCAACGCGTCCTCGAGCCCGTTCACCCATTTCGCGACGCAGGTTCGCATCGGTCAGCAATCGGTGGCTGAACTTGCTCAACATGCCCACGTCACCCACGGGAAAGAGAAATCCCGTCTGTTCATGGACCACCAGGTCACGCGTCCCGGGTATATCCGTGGCGACCACCGGCACGCCCGCCGCCATGGCCTCCAAGATGGCATTGCTTTGTCCTTCGAATGAACTCGCATTCCAGAACAGTTCGGCATGCGGCAGCAGTTGCGGAACATCGGTGCGTTCGCCGACCAGCAGAACTCGTGAAGGGTCCGCAATGCCGTCTCGATGACGCCGCAGAGTATCGCGCTGCGGCCCGTCTCCGATAATCACGAGCACGACGTGGTCAATTGCACGGGCGAGCGTCTGCCCGACCCAGATCAAATCTTTGTGTCGCTTTTGGGGCCAGAGACGTCCGACTGCCATGATGATCCGACTGTGGGGAGGCACCCCCAGCCGGCGGCACGCTTCCTCGCGTCCGATCGTCCCTGGCGGATCGGCCGCCGGGATCACCGCATTGGGGATCACCACAAACTTGGCCGGATCGATACCCTGTCCGATGTAGAAGTCGCGAACACCGGGGCTGTTGACGACGATCGCGTCGGTCAGTCGCGCCAGGAAACGATCAATCCACAGGTGGCGAAACGACTTCCATTGATCCACGCATCGCTCTGATGCGATCAGTGGATGAATCCCCAGCCGATGTGCGGCCCAACGGCCATAGCAGTTGGCAGCGAACAGCCAGGTATGGACCAGGGAAGGCTGAATTTCCTTCAGGGCGGATCGCAGTCGCCCGTAGGCTGCCCAATCCAACTTTCCGCGTTTGCCGACGTGGGTTACCGGGACACCTGCCGTTTGCAGATCGGCTTCGTATGGTCCGCCCCGCGTCAGCGTGATCACATGGGAAGCGAATTGGTCGCGGGGCAGGTGGGAAGCCAACAGCGCCAGTTGGCGTTCCGCTCCGGCGCGATCCAGCGAGGGGATGATGAAAGCGATCCGCCGTGTCAATGCGCTGCCTCTGCGAGTGTGCCGGATTGTGCGCTCGCGGTCAGTTCTTCGATCAGTCGGAGAAGTTGTGCGGCAGAGCGTCCGGGGGGACGCTTCGCCAAGGCCCAATTGCGAGCCGAGATCGCTCGCTGAGCCGCAGCCGCCGGATCTCGAAATGACGCTTCAATCGCTTCCACGATGGCTTTGATCCCGCCGCGCGGATCAAACAGCATGGCGTTTTCTGCCTCCCCGATCCAGGCCTGCACCTCCGCGTGATGCGGAGCAACGATCGGCAGTCCGGCGCTGATTGCCCAACCCAGATCCGCTTCCAATCCCTCTTGAAGCGTGGGGATCAGCAGGCAATCGGCCGCCTGCAACAGATCTTCAGTCGTATCGAAGGTTCCTGGCAAACTGACGGCATGACGGACACCCGCCTGCCAGAGAAGCCGATCGATTTCGTTGCGCGTCGGACCGTCGCCCACCAGCCAACACCGGATCGACGGGTTTCGATGAACCAACTGAATCATGGCGTCCGCAACCGTCATGGCTCCGCCACTTGGCAGCAGGCGGGTCAAGCACAGGACCACAGGCGTGTCTGCCGCCGCATACAGGTCGCCACAGATTTCTGCCAGCGCGGCTCGAGCCGCGGCGCGTACACCGGGACCGCGTGCCACCACGGCGACGGGCAACGAGTCATCAATCCGTCGAACATGACGGGACAGCACGCCTGCGGCCAAAAGCTGTTGGCCTGCGATCGCGGTGGGAGCGACCACGGCATTCGCCTGCAAGCAGCCGTGCAAGTGGCGCGCGGTCGACCGCGAGCTCAGCTGCCTCAGCCAGCTCTCACGATCCACCGCAGCCGCATGGCGGGCGATCAACGGTCGACGGTGCTCGCGCGCCGCTTCTGCAAACAGCGCTCCCTCTTTGCCGAGCTGGTCGATGTAGACGACGTCAAAACCGGGAACCTGGTCGCGAAGCCAGCGTTGAAGGGCTCGACTGAACCTGCCGAATGCCCAGTCGCCGCGCGCGTGGACCACAGGCCGGATGATCGGAATCTCTCTGTGCCACAGTTTCGGCGGCCAACCAGCCTCCTGAGCGATGGTGACGACGACGGGTCGCACACCAAGCCGCGACAGAACAACTAGTTGCTCGGTCAGTCTCCGCTGACGATCGTCGGCCAGGGGCCAGTAGCGATCCACGTAGACGAGCAGGCGTAGCGGCGCATCCATGTATTGCAGGATACCTTCGAATGACCGTTGGCAGCTGCCCTTGGACCAGGAACTGTGTGTCCTTGGTGTGAAAACGAATCGCTATCCATATCGAACGGGAAACGCGGTTCGGCGATCAGTCCCGCGAGGTCAAATCGCTCGCCTCCAGCTCCGCCAGATAGGGCAGGTTCCGATACAAGTCGTTGTAATCCAAGCCATAGCCCACGACAAAGCAATCGGGGACCTGGAACGCAACCCAATCGGGGCGGATATCAACCTGAGCCCTCCCGCGTTTTTCCAGAAGGACCGCGGTCGTCAGGCTCGCCGGCTGCAGTTGCAGTAATGCGGCTCGAATCGCGGCCAGCGTCTGACCGGTATCGAAGATGTCATCCAGCAGGAGCACATCTGTACCGCGGATATCCGGCAACATGAACGGGTTTACCGCCAGGTCCCCGGCGACCGTCGATTGGCGATAGCTGCTGGCCTGCACGACGCCGACCCGCAACGGGAGTTGCAACCGTCTCATCAGGTCGGCCAGCACGACCAGACTGCCTGTCATCACCGCAATGATCGTCAGCGGCCGCCCATTCTGCCGCGTTTCGATCTGCTTTGCCAACCGACCCACACCGGCTTGCAACTCCTGCTCGTTGATCAATACTCGCATCGCCTGGCAGGCCCCCCGTCGCCGCTCGCTGTCTGACGTCTAAAACTCCATAGTCAATCCGTCGCTTGCGACGCTGACCTGGAGTGTGCCTCCAGGTCCGATCGACGACAAGTTGAGTGATCCGGGACCATCCTCCAAGGGGTTTTGATGGATGAGCAGCAACCGTCTCGCTTCACAACGGGCTGCAATCTGAATCGCATTGCCAACCGTGCTGTGCCCGGTCTGTTCGGCGAAGGAACGCTGGTCGTCCCGAAAATTGGCTTCGTGCATCAGCAGGTCCACTCCCATGATCTGGCTGATATAGGCACTTTCCCGATCGGCCGTCGTGTCGGTGATATAGGCGAGCGAACGACCGGGCCAGTCCAGACGAAAACCGGTACTTCCGCCGGGATGATCGAGAGTGAACCACGTCAACTGAGTTTCTGGTCGCTGCGGGACTGCAGGAAGGGTGCAGCAAACATCCACCAGCGGACACCATTCGATGGGCGGCATGACCGGAAAGATCATCTCATGAAAGACGTGCTCATGGACTGCTTCCAGGTAGCGAGACATGCCCCAAACACGAATCTTGCGAAGGGGTCGCTGGACAAGCACATCCAGCAAGTAGGTCAATCCCACCACATGATCCAGATGCGGATGGCTGAGCAGGATATCCAACTCGTTGGTCGTCAGGTGCTCGGCCAACCGAAACATCCCCGTTCCAGCATCCAGTACGATGCCGGCTTCAGGGATCAAGTAGCACGATGTGTGACGTTGCTCGCTGGGGTGATAGCCCGCGGTTCCAAGGCAAACCAATCGCATGTCACCACCTCGATCGCATCGCAACGCCACCGACCGCGGACCGATCACCGGACCGCGGTGGCCCCTGCCGGCGGCAGGATTGGATTATCACCGTGCCGAACTAACGAGGGGCAGGTGTACCGAGCCAACGACCGATGCCGCGTTGAAGTTCACGTTCGAGCAGATTTTGGGCTGCTCCTTGGATGGCCTGAGTTCCCAGCCGTGCCCAGGCATTGGTCAACTGCTGGCTGTCGACGGTCGGCCTGGAAAGCGTGCCCGTGATCGGCAAGACCAGCGGCGTTCCAGCCAACGGCTGCAGCAAGGACTGTTTCTCGACCCACTCACTGGGCAAAGGAACCTGGGCAGTGACGGCTAGGCGTCCATCCAGTCCAACCCGTCCACCCGTGTAGAAGACGACATTGCCGGCTTTGAACATCATCCGATCATGAACGACGGCGCCTTGCTCGAGTCGGAAGTCAATCGTTTGCGGAGGCAGCTCGACCCACGGAGCGGCCGCGGCAAGCGGTTGTCCGGGCGCCGGGATCTTGCCATCCACCAAATCCTCGATCTGCTTCGCCAATCCAAGCAGTTGTTGGGCCAGGGGCCCGGGTCCGAGTCGTGCCTCGGCGACGTGCAGGCGGCCAACCAAGCGGCTGCGTTCCGGTTGCCCAAGCCAAACGACGCCCTCGTCGAGTTCCACCGAGACTCGCCCAGAAATGCCGGTCGCATCGGCAGCAATCGGTGCAATGAACTTCAACCAGCTTCGTGCCATTACCTCGGACATCTGCAGGTCATCCGCCCGCAGGCCCGGCTCCAGCTGAATCCACTGTGGATCGTCCTGGTAGTGCATTTCTCCCGCGAGCTGACATGTGCCACCTTGCACGGCAAGCGACGTGCGAGCCAAGGCGATCGTCTGATCGGTAACGCGCAACGGCAAACGTGCCGAACCTAAAGGAAAGCCCGCGATTTCTGCTTGCTGCCACGCCAGAGTCGATTCCAGTACCCAGCGATAGGCCGACCGAGCCGTCGTATCGATCGACAGCGACAGCGGCAGCGGTTCGTCGCCCCCTAGGTTCATCGCCATGCCCAGCCATCGTCCCAACCGAGAAGCCAGACTGGCAAACTGAATGCGACTCGTTCCGTTCAACTTGCCGGTCGTTCCATCCGCTGCCATAGCGCCGCTACCCGTCAGTTGCGTCTCTCCCCACGGCGTGTTCAGTTGCAAACCATCCACCTTCCAGGCCCCCGTGCCCAAATCGCTGGTGAGGTTGCCCGAAAGTTGCACGCGAGGCTCTTCCCAAATCAACTCTGGAGAACGGGTGGCATTGCTTGCCGGTCGAATCGGTCCCGCCGCACTCGCGGATGCAACCGGTACCCCCGTTCGCAGCAAGCGCACTTGCTGCCCTTCCAGACTCCACTGCGCCTGAACCTGGGCGGCTCGCCGCTGCAGTCCGATCGTGCCTGTGACTTGCCCCTGCGCGACGACGTCGGAAGCAGGTGGGACCGTCGCACTCGACGATCCAGTGAGTTCCAGAAGTTTTTGAAGCTCCGCAAGATCGGCTCGCAC
>Ga0114939_10002765_pt1 | contig 12692 bp, 11 predicted proteins | sample AshMeaCrysSpring_FD_87196 | JGI IMG/M metagenome (GOLD analysis project Ga0114939, IMG submission 87196) | Groundwater microbial communities from Big Spring, Nevada to study Microbial Dark Matter (Phase II) - Ash Meadows Crystal Spring | ecosystem: Environmental > Aquatic > Deep subsurface >... | reverse complement strand
CGGACGACCCGCACCGGCCCGGCGGACCGAGGACTGCCCGCGGCCGGCGCGGGCCTCGCGCTCACTCCTCGCTGGAGGCCTCGTCGTCCATCGGGCCGCGCTGCATGGGCAGCTGACCGGTCAGCAGCGACCGGACCTCGGACTCGCGGTACCGGCGGTGACCGCCGAGCGTCCGGATCGAGGAGAGCTTGCCCGCCTTGGCCCAGCGGGTGACCGTCTTGGGGTCCACGCGGAACATCGCCGCGACCTCAGCCGGCGTGAGCAGTGCCTCGGTCTCGGTTCCGCGGTTGGTCGTGGCTGCCATGATCCGCCTCCTTCGCTTGATCCTCCGAACGGATGACACAGTTATAGCACCTTTCCGGCGATCTTTGCCACTTGTCCGAATAATCTCGCGACGTGTCGAGCCACCGGACGGCCTACAGTCTCCGGCGTGGACGTGTTCGACGCCGGTCACGAGGAGGTCGTCTTCCGTCACGACGCGGACACGGGCCTGCGCTGCATCGTGGCGATCTACTCCACGGCGCTGGGTGCGGCGCTAGGTGGCACCCGGTTCGCGCCGTACCCGTCCACCAAGGCCGCGCTGGACGATGTGCTGGCGCTGGCCCGGGCCATGGCCTACAAGAACGCGTTGGCCGGGCTGGCCCACGGCGGCGGCAAGGCCGTCATCGTGGGGGACCCACAGACGGACAAGTCCGCCGCCCTGCTGCGCGCCTACGGACGAGTGGTGCAAGCCCTCGGCGGCCGCTACATCACCGCCTGCGACGTCGGCACCTACGTCGCTGACATGGACGTGGTCGCCGAGGCGACCACACATGTCACCGGACGGTCCCCCGAGCACGGAGGTGCCGGCGACTCGGGCATCCTCACCGCGTTCGGGGTGTACCAGGGCATCCGGGCCTGCGCCCTGCACCGATGGGGGTCGGCCTCGCTGGCCGGGCGGCGCGTCGGGGTGGCCGGGCTGGGCAAGGTCGGGTCCAGGCTCGTCGGGCACCTGCTGGACGAGCAGGCCGAGGTCGTCGTCGCCGACGTGGAGCCCGCGAAGGTGTCGGCACTGCGCGACCGATTCCCGCACGTCCAGGCACGCAGCCCGACCGACCTGCTGACACAGCCACTTGCGGTGTACTCACCCAACGCGCTGGGCGGGGTGATCGACCCCGTGGTGGCTGCCTCGCTGGAGGCTGAGGTCGTCTGCGGTGGGGCAAACAACCCGCTGACCGGCCCCGCGGCCGCCCAGGTGCTGCACGACAGGGGAATCACCTACGCCCCGGACTACCTGGTGAACTCCGGGGGAGTCATCCAGGTGTCCGACGAGCTGCGCGGGTTCGACATGGATCGGGCCCGGGCCACGGCGGCGGGCATCTTCGAGACCACCCTGGAGGTGCTCGCCGTCGCCGACCAGGAGGGCATCAGCCCGTTGCGGGCCGCGGACCGGGTGGCCGAGCATCGGATGAGCTCCGCCGGTCCGGCTGCGGCGCGACGAAACGCCTACTGACGTTGTACCGTTGGACCCACGACAGAACAGAACGAGGGCGCGCTTCATCGGCCGCCCCGCAGGTGCGCGAGGGGGTCGAACCCCATGGGCCGGGGACGAGCCAAGGCCAAGCAGACAAAGGTCGCCCGCAAGTTGAAGTACCAGACGCTGGACACCGATCTCAGCGCGTTGCAGCGCGAGCTGTCCGGGGACGTGGACAACGGTGCGTCCGAGAACGTCGACGCCGACCTGGACGACGTCGAGGACGACGTCGAGGACTACCTGGACGACGAGGACGACTTCAGTCGGAGTTGACCCGAACGGTCCGGAGCTGCCGGGACCACCGGCACTTGCCCCGCCGCAGCCGCGGCTGACACTGGAGATGTGAGCGGCCGATACGGGCGGCCCTCGGGCCTGGGTACGTCGGGATCTGCGGCCGGCCCGCTGCCGGCCGGCGGCCCGCCCCGAGACCGGGTGCTGGACCTGGCCAAGGGGTACGCGCTGCTCGTGGTCGTGATGGCCCACGCACTGGCGTGGGACGTCAGCACGGGTGAACCGGCCAACGTCCTGGACCTGCGGCCAGAGCTGCGCTGGATCACCTGGATCCTTCAGGTGCTCCCGCTGTTCTTCGCTGCGGGTGCCGTGAGCAACCGCGACTCCTGGCAGCGCAGCGCGGATGCCGGGGGGTACGTGAGGCGGCGCATCAGCCGACTCGCTGCCCCGGCGGTCGTCTACGCCTCGGTGTGGACAGCGCTGCTGCTACCGCTGGCCCTGCACTTCACCCCTGTCGAGCTGGTGGGCCGCTACCTCGCGCAGCTGCTGTGGTTCCTCGGGGTGTACAGCATGATCGTGATCGCAGTGCCAGTGACCACCCGCTGGGCGTCCCGCCCACTGCTGACCCTGGGCCTGGGGCTGGTCACCGTCCTGGCCGTGGACGTGATCCGCTGGCAGGTGGAGCCGCTCGTCGGCTGGCTGAACTGGCTGCTGGTGTGGGGCTGGCTCCACCAGCTCGGGTACTGCCTGCCGACCCTGCGGCGGCAGCCTGCTGTCCGCCTGCTGCTCGCCGCGGCCGGCGCACTGGCCGTCGCGTTCGGGCTGGCCGTCTTCGGACCGTACTCGACCTCGATGGTGTCGATGGCCAACGACGAGGAACTGTCGAACCTGTCGCCGCCCACGATCGTGCTGGCCTGTTTCGGCCTGGCCCAGGTACTGCTGCTGGCAGCGCTGTGGCCGCTGCTGGACCGGCTGCTGACCCGGCAACAAGCGTGGGTGGTCGTCGCCGCTTGGGGATCGCGCGCCATCGAGGTGTACCTGTGGCACGTCCCGCTGGTGGCTGTCGTGATCGGGATGGCCTGGGTGATCCCGATCCGGCCCGCACCGCTCGGGCCGGCCTGGTGGCTGCTGCACGTCACGGTCGCCGTCCTGGTGCTGACCGCTGCGTGGCTGCTCGCCGGACCCATGGCTCGAGCGGCCCGGTGGCTGCGCGCGCACACCGAGCCACGGCGACCGATGCCCGTGCCCCCGGTGCTGGCGGGGGTGGTGACGGCCATGGTGATCGTCGCGCTCTCCCAGACCGGGTTCGCCACCTGGCTGGGCGACGGGCTCCTCGGCATGCCCTCGTCCAGCCTCCTGCTGCTGCTCCTGCTCGGCGGATGGCGGGCGGTCGCGGCCGTGGGCGCCACGCACGACACGGTCGGATCAGCCGGGGTGGTGCGTGCCGACCAGGCGGGTGGCACCCTGGTCATCGGCCACGACGGTGCCGATGCGCCAGGCCGGCACGTGCCGTGAGGCGAGCAGCCGCAGCGCCGGCTCGACGTCCGGCTCGGCCAGCACCACAGCCATGCCGACACCTATGTTGAAGGTTCTCTCGAGCTCGCCCGGAGTCACCCCGAGGTCGCGCAGCACCCGAAAGACCGGGGGCGGGGTCCAGGTCGACCGGTCGAGCACGGCTGCACTGCCCTGCGGCAGCACCCGCTGCAGGTTCGCCGCCAACCCGCCGCCGGTGATGTGCGCCATCGCGTGCACGTCGAGCGCGCGGGTCAGGGCCAGGCAGTCCTGCGCGTAGATCCGGGTCGGCTCGAGCAGCTCCTCCCCCAGCGTGCGTCCGCACTCGGGGACGTGGCGTTCGAGACTCCACCCGGCCACGTCGAGAAACACCCGGCGCGCCAGCGAGTAGCCGTTGGCGTGCAGGCCGCTGCTCGCCATGGCGAGCACCGCGTCACCCGGACGTACCCGGTGCCCGCCCAGCACGTCGGCGGCCTCCACCACGCCGGTGGTCGCCCCGGCCAGGTCGTACTCGTCGGGGTCCATCAGCCCGGGGTGCTCGGCGGTCTCGCCGCCGATGAGGGCGGCCCCGGCCAGCCGACAGCCCTCGGCCACTCCGGACACGATGGACGCGATCCGTTCCGGCTCCACCCGACCGCAGGCGATGTAGTCGGTGACGAACAGCGGCTGCGCCCCGCACACCACCAGGTCGTCGACGAGCATGCCGACGAGGTCGCGGCCGATGGTGCCGTGCACGCCCATCCGCTGGGCGATCACCACCTTGGTGCCCACCCCGTCGGTCGAGGTCGCCAGCAGCGGGCGGGTGTACGAGCGCAGCGCCGACGCGTCGAACAGCCCGGCGAATCCGCCGAACTCACCCACCACCTCTGGACGGGACGCGGCCGCGATGCTGGCCCGCATGAGGTCGACGGCACGTTCGGCAGCGTCGATGTCCACCCCGGCGGCGGCGTAGGTCACCCCCCGGGAGGCCTCGTCGGGGCGCGTCACGGACGGCTCAGCGCGTCCGACCCGCCGACCCCGCCGACGAGCACCGCGAGGCCGTCCGCGGCATCGGTGGGGCCCAGCGTGGTCGGCGCCAGCGGGGTGTCCTCCAGCGGCAGCATGGGCTGCTCCAGGGCGTGCTTGCCGCGCAGCGCCTCGTCGGGCAGCGCGACCGGGTAGACCCCGTCGAAGCAGGCCCGGCACAGCCGTTCCATCGGGACGCCGGTCGCCTCCACCAGGGCACCGAGGGAGATGTACCCCAGGCTGTCGGCGCCGATGTGCCGGCGGATCTCCTCGGTGCCCAGGCCGTTGGCGATCAGCTCGGCACGGGTGGCGAAGTCGATGCCGTAGAAGCACGGCCACCGCACCGGGGGGCTGGAGATGCGTACGTGCACCTGCGCAGCACCGGCCTCGCGCAGCATCCGCACGAGCGCCCGCTGCGTGTTCCCTCGGACGATGGAGTCGTCCACGACGACCAGCCGACGGCCGGCGATCACCTCGCGCAGCGGGTTGAGCTTGAGCCGGATGCCCAACTGCCGGATCGTCTGGCTGGGCTGGATGAACGTCCGTCCGACGTAGGCGTTCTTGACCAGGCCGGTGCCGAAGGGAATGCCGCTGGCTTCGGCGTAGCCGACCGCAGCGGGCGTGCCCGACTCGGGCACCGGGATGACCATGTCGGCCTGGGCGGGATGCTCGTGGGCGAGGCGACGTCCGACCTCGACCCGGGCCGCGTGCACCGACCGGTCGCCGAGCACCGTGTCCGGCCGCGCCAGGTAGACGAACTCGAATAGGCAGCCCCGCGGGTCGGCCGGCGCGAAGCGCCGCGTCCGGATCCCGCCAGCGTCGACGGCCACCAGCTCACCGGGCTCGACCTCCCGCACCAGCGAGGCGCCGACGATGTCGAGGGCAGCGGTCTCGCTGGCCGCGACCCATCCGCGTTCGAGCCGGCCGAGGACGAGCGGGCGGATCCCCTGGGGGTCACGCGCGGCGAACAGCGTCGTCTCGTCGGAGAACACCAGCGAGAAGGCCCCGCGCAGCAGGGCGAGGTCCTCAGCCGCGGCGTCGAACAGCGACGTGTGCGGATGGCTGCCCAGCAGAGCCGCGATCAACGCGGTGTCGGTGGTGGTGGCCGCCAGCGCGTCGGGCGCGGGATCGCGGTCCGGGCGCGAGGCGATGATCTCGACCAGCTCGTGGGAGTTGGTGAGGTTGCCGTTGTGTGCCAGCGCGATGGTCCCCGCGGTGGTGGCTGCCAACGTCGGCTGGGCGTTCTCCCAGCGGCTCGACCCGGTCGTGGAGTACCGGGTGTGCCCCACCGCGACGTGACCGACCAGCGAGGAGAGGGTTCGCTCGTCGAACACCTGCGAGACCAGCCCCATGTCCTTGTAGACCAGGATCGCGTGCCCGTCCCCCACCGCGATACCGGCGGACTCCTGGCCGCGATGCTGCAGCGCGTACAGCCCGAAGTAGGTGAGCTTGGCGACATCCTCACCCGGTGCCCAGACACCGAACACCCCGCAGGCGTCCTGGGGGCGTCTGTCGTCGGGATCGACCTCGTGGGTCAGCCGACCGTCGCCGCGCGGCACCGTCGCAGTCTAGGCCGACATGACCCTCGCTGCGCCCGGCGTCGTACCGTGCGCCGATGACCGAGCCCCCCGAGCCACCGCCGCTTCGGCGTCTCGCCCGACCCGCGCCGACCGGTGTGTCCTTCGCGCGGGTGCTGCTGCATCGGCCGGGACGTCTCGACGCCGCCACCACGGTCACACCACACGGCGTGCAGCTGAACGCCTGGCGCCCGTCGCCAGCCTCCCTGCAGGCCTATCGCGACGTCGTGGGCAGCCGGGCGCGGCTGCCGCTGACGTTCCCGGCGCTGGTGACCGTGGCGCTGTTTCGCGACCTCATCGGCCAGGGGGGCCTACCGGTCAGCGGCCTGGGGCTGGTGCACGTGGCCAGCGAGATCGCGACGGTGAACCGGCTCCCAGCCGACGCCCCGTGGCGGGTGACGGCCTGGGTCCAGAGCGCTCGGCACACGAGCTCCGGGCTCGAGCTCGACCTGTGGTCGCGCTGCGAGGCCGGTGACGCGTCGTGGACCGTCCGGATGGTCACGCTTTCCCGCTCGAGCGCCGCGGCGGGCCCTGCCGCGTCCGCCGCCCCTGCGCTGCCCGAGCCGGACGCCGACTGGGGGGTCGAGACCACCCTGGTGGCCGGGGAGGGTATCGGGCGGGCCTATGCCCGGGTCAGCGGCGATCTCAACCCCATCCATCTGCACGCCTGGGCCGCCCGACCGTTCGGGTTCGCCCGAGCCATCGCGCACGGCTGGTGGACGCTGCCGCGTGCCCTGGCACTCCTCGGTGTGGACGAGACCCCCGAGCAGGGTCGGCGGCACCTCGAGGTGTCCTACCGGCGCCCGGTGATCCTGCCGTCGCGCGTGAGGCTCCTCGGGGCCATGCGGGGGTCCGCCACGACATTCCTCGCACTGCGCGACCAGAAGCCGCTCTTCGGTGGTCGGCTGCGCGCGCCGCTCGGCTCCATGGGGTCGGCAGGCGCTGCCGGGAGCTCTGTGTGAACAGACAGACACACGTAGTGGCCCTCGACAGCGCGGTGACGGCCACATCACCGCAGGTCGCCGACGTGGCCCTGGGCACTATGGGTGTTCAGCGCGCCAGCCGAGGTGTCGTGATCAGCCCCCGACCCCCCGCGAAGCGGCAAGCTGCTCCAGCAGCAGCGCCTCGAACAGGCTGACCCGGCCGAACATGCCCAGGTGGAGGTTCTCGTCGACGCCGTGCCAGTTCGCCTGGGGGTCGCCGACCCCGGTGACCAGGATCGTCGCCTGCGGGTAGGCCTCGGCCAGCAGGGCGATCACCGGGATCGAGCCGCCCACGCCGATCTCCACCGGCTCCGCTCCGCCGAACGCCTCACGCAGCGCACCACGCGCGATCACGGCCTCCGGCGAGGACACCCGCAGGGTCGTCGGCTCGGCGCGCGCCCCCTCGTTGACCGTGACGTGCGCCCCCCACGGGGTGTGTGCCTCCAGATGGCTGCGCAGCGCAGCCATCGCCGCGCGCGGCTCCTGCCCCGGGGCCAGTCGCAGGCTCACCTTGGCCCGGGCGGACGGGACGAGAACGTTCGCGGCGTCGGCGACTCTGGGGGCGTCCAGCGCCAGCACCGCGACCGAGGGCTGCGCCCACAGCCTGTCGGTCAGCGTCCCGTTCCCCATCAGGCGCACCCCGTCCAGCAGCCCGGTCTCGCGCCGCCACCGCTGCTCGTCGAGGTCGGGGCCGGGCCGTTCCCCCTGGACCAGTCCGGGGACGGCGACCGAGCCGTCCTCGTGGTGCAGGCTGGCCAGCACGTGGCACAACGCGGACAGCGCGTCCGGCGCGGCCCCGCCCATGCCGGAGTGGGCCGGCTTGGACAGCGTGCGCACCTCGACCACACAGTCGACCAGCCCCCGCAGCGACGTGGTCAGCGCCGGGACGTCGCTGCTCCAGTTCATCGAGTCGGCCACCACGAGGACGTCGGCGGCCAGCCGGTCGCCGTGCTCGGCCATGAACGCGTCGCACGTCGGTGAGCCGATCTCCTCCTCGCCCTCGACGAACAGGGTGACGCCGACCGGCGGTCGACCGCCATGAGCCCGCAGAGCAGCCAGGTGGGCCATCACCCCTGCCTTGTCGTCGGCCGCCCCACGGCCGTACAGGCGCCCGGCCCGCTCGACCGGCTCGAACGGGTCGCACTTCCAGCCCTCGGCCGGTGCGGGCTGCACGTCGTGGTGGGCGTAAAGCAACACGGTCGGGGCGCCCGGTGGTGCCGGCCACGAGGCCACCACCGCTGGGTGCCCGCCGTTCACCGCGAGCACGTCCGTGCGCTGCGCGCCCGTCTGCTCGGCGAGCGAGGCGACCCGATCTGCTGCGGCCCGGACGTCCGCGGCACGGTCGGGATCGGCGCTCACCGACGGGATCCTGACCAGATCGCACAGGTCGGCCACGGCCCTGTCGTGCCCGTTGCGGACCCGCGCAGCCAGATCGGTCTGCTGAACGGCCATTGGGGCAGCGTAGGGACCGCTCTAGCCTTCCCACCATGCCCTGGGTGGAGGTGATCGGCTGGACCGGCGCGATCATCCTTGTAGGTTCGCTGCTGCGCGACCGGGCATGGAGGGGTCGTGGCCTGACCATCCTGGCCGCGTTCGTGCTCGGGGTCTATGGCGCGCTGGTCACGGCGTGGCCGGTTGTCGCGGTCAGCGTTGCCGTGGTGACGATCACCGTGGCCGACCGTGCCCGGGCGCGCTCGAGGCTGCGCACCCACGGGTACACGCTGCTCGAGGTCGACCCCCGCGACGAGTACCTGCGCCACGTGATGCGGGTGCACGAGGACGACATCCGCCGCTTCAACCCCGGATTCGTCTTCGACCCGGCCCAGCCCGGGGCGACCGCCTTCATGGTGCTTCGGGGGGACGAGACGGCGGGCGTGGTGCTGCTGGTGGACGGCGGTCCGGGCATCGCCCGCCTGCAGTTGGACTACGTCACCCCGCGATACCGCGACTTCACGCCGAGCCAGTTCGTGTACGAGCGCAGCGGCTGGTTTGCCGACCACGGCTACCGCCTGGTCGTCGCACCTCCCCGGATGGCCCGCGACGACCCCTACCTGCAGCGGATGGGGTTCCGCCAGCAAGGCGACGAATGGGTCCGGGCGGTGTCGTAGCACTGAGCCGTCCGGGGCCGACCCGTCGGGCGCCCCAGGTCTGCGCTCACAGCAGGGGCAGCACACCGGACAGGTCGCAGCGCTCGCCCGAAGCGGTGAGCCGGCCTGCGCCCACGGCGTCAGCCCAGGCGGTGCGCCCGCAGGCGAGCCGGATCCAGGTCGTCGGGTCAGTCTCCACGACAGCCGCAGGGGTACCACGGCGATGCCGCGGGCCGGGCATGCACTGCACGGCCGCGACCGGCGGGACCCGCACCTCGACGCTGCGTCCGGGATGGCGTTCGGCCAGCACCCCGAGCAGCGTGCGGGCGACGAGCGGGATCGCCTCCGGCGGCAGCTGCGGGGCGGGCAGCTCCGGACGGGACCGGGCGAGGTCGTCGGCGTGCACGACCATCTCGATCACCCGGGTCACCAGGAAGTCGTCGAGCGTGATCGGACCGCGCCGGGCCGCGACCGCGCCGACCGGTCCGAGCGAGTCCAGATGCGCCCAGGCCTGCCCCCATCGGTGGCGAAAGGCCTGCGGCAGCGCCTCGGGCATCTCGCCGATCTCGACGGCGGCCTGGTGGGTGAGCGCGCTGATCCGCTGCGCCCGATCCGGGTAACCGGTCACGTACTCGGCAACAGACAGGACGTCGGCCCCTGCCGGGCGCGGCCCCAGATGGATCACCGAGTCGGCGACGACCACGAGGTGGGCTGCCAGGTTGCGCACCGTCCAGTCCGGCAGCACGCTGGGCATCGCCAGGTCGGCCGGCCCGAGCCGGGCCAGGGCGTGGCCGACGCCCTCGACGCAGCCGGCCAGCAGCGGGAGGGTCCGCTGCGAGTCGGCCCGGCGGGTTGCCACGGTCGGACCCTACCGATGTCTTGCGCAAGGGCAGGGACTTGAGGCACCGTTGTCAGGGTCCTAGGGCCTCTCCACGCGGCCGGCGATCCGGAGTATCCACAAGCACCCGACATCGTCAGGAGGCGGCCTATGGAGTCACTGACGGGTCGGATCGCTCTGGTGGTCGGCGGCGCCACGACCGTGGGGTCAGCGCTGTCCCGGCTGCTGGTCGACCATGGGGCGCGTGTGCTCATCGCGGACGGGGCCGCCCGGGTGGCTACGGGCACGACCCTCGCTGACAAGCTCGGGCCGAACGCGCGGTTCGAGCTCTTGGACTCCTCCGACGAGCGGGACTGGCTGGCCACGCTCAACGACGGCATCGGTCGGTTCGGCGGCCTGGACGTGATGGTGTTCGTCGAGCCGGACGCCGTGGCGGTGGCGCTGGGGCTGCGCACGGCCGGGGCGCAGCTGGCACGGCGTGGCGGCGCGGTGATCGGGCTGGCCCGCTCGGCTGCTGCTCAGGCGCTGGCGCTCGGTGGCATCCCGGTGGTGGAGCTGCCCGACGCCGAGCCGTCAGACACCTCCGCCTGGGACCTGGCCGGGGTCGCCGTGCGCTACGTCCAGCACGGGCTGCGTGCCTCGATGCCCCGGTTCCCGCGCAGCCGGCAGCCCGCGCCGGAGGAGGACGTCCACCGGCATCGGGTTCCCGTCGCGACCGCTACCCGCTGAGGGCAGCCGGCAGCGTCGCGTCGCGTGCAGCGCGGAGCTCGGCTACGGGGAGGCGGAACAGGCCCTGGACGTCGAGCTCCGGCCCCTCGTTACCGCCGTCGTCGAGCACACCGATCCGGGCGTGCGGATAGCGTCGCGCGGTGCACATGTCGGTGAACCGCACCTCCTCCGAGCGGGGCACCGCGACGATCGCACGTGCTTGGGACTCCGAGAACAGGAAGACGAACGGGTCCATCCCGTCGGGCACCCACACCCGGGCACCCATCCCATAGCGCACGCACGACTCGGCCAGCGCCTGCGCGAGCCCGCCGTCGGACAGGTCGTGGGCGGCGTCCAGCAGCCCGTCCCGGGAGGCGTTGATGAGGATCTCCCCCAGCGCGCGCTCCCCGGCCAGGTCGCAGCGCGGTGGCAGCCCGCCGAGGTGGGCGTGCACCTCGTGCGCCCATTCGGAGCCGCCGAACTCGTCGTGGGTCTCCCCGAGCAGGTAGATGACCTGCCCGGCGGTGCGGAAGCCCTGGGGGGTGCGTCGGGTGACGTCGTCGAGCACCCCGAGCACCCCGACGACGGGGGTGGGCAGGATCGCGGTGGCCCCGGTCTGGTTGTAGAAGGAGACGTTGCCGCCGGTCACCGGCACGCCGAGCTCGAGACAGCCATCGGCCAGGCCGCGCACCGCCTCGGCGAACTGCCACATGATCTCCGGGTCCTCCGGCGAGCCGAAGTTCAGGCAGTTGGTCACCGCGAGCGGCCGGGCGCCGACGGTGGCGACGTTGCGGTACGCCTCGGCCAACGCCAGCCGGGCGCCCTGGTACGGGTCGAGCTTGGTGTAGCGGCCATTGCAGTCGGTGGCCAGCGCGACACCCAGCCCGCTCTGCTCGTCGATGCGCACCACCCCGGCGTCCTCCGGCCCGGCGAGCACCGTGTTGCCGAGCACGAACCGGTCGTACTGCTCGGTGACCCAGGTGCGCGATGCCAGGTTGGGGGCGCCGGCCATCCGCAGCACGGTGGCGCGTAGCTCGTCGGGGGTGCTCGGCCGGGCCAGCCGGGACGGGGTGGGCGGGTCGGCCTGCAGCGCGTCCTGCCAGGACGGCCGGATGCAGGGACGCTGGTACACCGGGCCCTCGTGGGCGACGGTGCGGGGCGGGACGTCCACGACGGTGTCGCCGCGCCAAGTGATCACCAGCCGTCCGGTGTCGGTGACCTCGCCGAGGACGGTGGCCAGCACATCCCATCGGGCGCAGACAGCGAGGAACGCCTCGAGCCGCGCCGGGTCGACGATGGCCATCATGCGCTCCTGGGACTCGCTCATGAGGATCTCCTCCGGGGCGAGCGAGGGGTCGCGCAGCGGTACCCGGTCGAGCTCGATGTGCATGCCGCCGGTGCCGGCCGAGGACATCTCGGACGTCGCGCACGACAGCCCGGCGCCGCCGAGGTCCTGGATGGCCACCACGAGGTCGTCGCGGAACAGCTGCAGGGTGCACTCGATGAGCAGCTTCTCGGTGAACGGGTCGCCGACCTGCACCGAGGGCCGCTTGGCCGGGCCGTCCGCGTCGAAGGTCTCGCTGGCCAGCACCGACACCCCACCGATGCCGTCGCCGCCGGTCTTGGCGCCGTAGAGCACGACGAGGTTGCCCACCCCGACCGCGCCGGAGCTCTGGATGTCCTCGCGCCGCATGACCCCGACGCACAGCGCGTTGACCAGCGGGTTTCCGAGATAGGACGGGTCGAACACCACCTCGCCGCCGATGGTGGGCAGGCCCAGGCAGTTGCCGTACCCGCCGATGCCGGCGACCACGCCGGGCAGCACCCGGCGGGTGTCGGGGGCGTGCAGCGGGCCGAAGCGCAGCGGGTCGAGCACCGCGACCGGCCGGGCACCCATGGCCAGGATGTCTCGCACGATGCCGCCGACCCCGGTGGCCGCGCCCTGGTAGGGCTCGACGTAGGACGGATGGTTGTGCGACTCGACCTTGAAGGTCACCGCGTAGCCGTGGCCGACGTCGACCACGCCGGCGTTCTCGCCGATGCCGACCAGCAGGGCGTCGGTCTGCGGCTGCTTCTCGCCGAACTGGCGCAGATGCACCTTGCTCGACTTGTAGGAGCAGTGCTCACTCCACATCACCGAGTACATCGCCAGCTCGCAGGAGGTGGGGCGCCGGCCGAGGTGCTCGCGGATGCGGGTGTACTCGTCGGCCTTCAGGCCCAGCTCGGCCCACGGCTGCT
>Ga0114939_10002764_pt1 | contig 12692 bp, 10 predicted proteins | sample AshMeaCrysSpring_FD_87196 | JGI IMG/M metagenome (GOLD analysis project Ga0114939, IMG submission 87196) | Groundwater microbial communities from Big Spring, Nevada to study Microbial Dark Matter (Phase II) - Ash Meadows Crystal Spring | ecosystem: Environmental > Aquatic > Deep subsurface >... | reverse complement strand
GCCGAGGGGCGCAAGGTCGCCGCGGCCATCATCCTGGAGCGCTTGGCCTTGGATCTCTCCGGCTCGTCAGCCGGTCCTCGCGATGACTGAGACGCCGCCGAGCGTGCCCGTCCCGAGCGCGGCAGCGACCACGCCGCAGAAGCGGATCGGCCTGCGCATCGAGGTCGGGTCGCTGCGCGGCCTCAAGGTCGGTGTGCCGCGGCTCGTCGAGCTGCTCAAGGCACGCGCGGCGGGCGGCACGTTCTTCTTCGATCTGGGGCCCGACCGCAGCGGTCGCTACGCCGGCCGGCTGAAGCGGGAGCTGCCTCCCGAGGGGCTCGGATCCCCCGACTTCAAGCAACGCTATGGCCCGCTCGGGCGGGTGCGCGGCTGGCTCTATCCGGGGCCGCGACTCTACCGACGCGGCGCGAAGCAGATGCGCGCGGTGCGCGACGCCGGTTTCGAGGTCGGCGTGCGCGCCTGGTGCGGCGCCGAATGGCAGGCGTCGATCCGCGAGCGTGACCACCAGTGGACCGAGCGCGAGATGCGTCGTGCCGCCGGTGCCTTCGAGAAGGTCTTCGGCGAGGCGCCCCGTGCCCACGCCGCCCCCGCCTGGCAGATGAACGTCCAGGCGTGGCGGCTGGTGCAACGGCTCGGCTACGAGTACGGCGCAGACGCCCGCGGCGAGTATCCGTTCGTGCCGGTGCACCGCGCCGAGATCGTGCTGTGCCCGCAACTGCCCACCACCCTCCCGACGCTCGACGAGCTCATCGTCGCCTGCGGCGGGCCGGAGGCCGCCCGCGACCGCCTGCTCGCGCTCACGCGCGAACGGCAGGGCGAGCAGGTGTTCGGGCTCTCGGCGGAGAGCGAGGGCGACGCGCTGCTGCAGGTCTTCGGGGAGATCCTCGACGGCTGGCGCGCGCAAGGCCGCGAGGTGGTGGCGCTGCGCACCCTGCTCGACGGCATGGCACTCCGCGCGCTGCCGCGCCACTTGCTTGCCGAAGTCCCCGCTACCGAGGGCGAGGTCGTGCCGGCCGTGCAGGGGGACCTCTTCCTCGCCTAGCCGGCCGCGCTTGCGCCCGTCGCCGGTTTCGGCAAACAATCCGAGCAGTCCCGTCACTTGCAGCGAACATGGCCGGTCAGGCAGTCAAGGACTTCACACTCCCCTCCACCGCGGGCACGCCGTTCCAGCTCTCCAAGCACAAGGGCAAGGTCCTCGTCCTCTATTTCTACCCGAAGGACAACACGCCCGGCTGCACCACCGAGGGCGGCGACTTCCGCGACCTGCACACCGCGTTCAAGAAGGCGGGCGCCGAGATCTTCGGCATCTCCCGCGACAGCCTCAAGTCCCACGAGAACTTCAAGGCGAAGCTCGGGTTGCCTTTCGACCTGCTGTCCGACGAGGACGAGGCCGTTTGCTCGCAGTTCGGCGTGATGAAGATGAAGAACATGTACGGCAAGCAGGTGCGCGGCATCGAACGCTCCACCTTCGTCGTCGGCAAGGACGGAAAGATCGCCCGCGAGTGGCGCGGCGTGAAGGTTCCGGGACACGCACAGGAGGTACTGGACTTTGTTGAGACCCTCTGAGGACACCGCCGCGCCGGCATCCCCCGCGCAGACTCAGACGCCCCCGACAACGAATCCCCCTCCCTCCCCCGGATCGATGGCCACCCCCCGCCGGAGCGCCAAGCCCCGGCCGCAGGCGCAAGCCGCGAAGCTCTTCGTGCTCGACACCAACGTGTTGATGCACGACCCCACCAGCCTCTACCGCTTCGAGGAACACGACGTGTTCCTCCCGATCGTCACGCTCGAGGAGCTCGACGACCACAAGAAGGGCCTCTCCGAAGTGGCGCGCAACGCGCGCCAGGCGAGCCGCTACATCGACGAGATCGTCACTCGCGGCACGGACCGCATCAAGAGCGGCATCCCGCTCGCACGCTACGCGCACGACACGGCGAACGGCCGCCTCTTCCTGCAGACGGAGGTCATCCCGAGCGAGCCGCCGGCGAACCTGCCCGCGGGCAAGGCCGACAACCAGATCATCGGCGTCGTCAGCCACCTCGCGCGCAAGCATCGCGACCGGCAGGTCATCCTGGTGTCCAAGGACATCAACATGCGCATCAAGGCGCATGCGCTCGGCCTGCTCGCGGAAGACTACTTCAGCGACAAGGTGCTCGAGGACACCGACGTCCTCTACACCGGCGTGCGCGCGCTGCCGGCGGACTTCTGGGAGACGCACGGCAAGGACATGGAGTCCTGGAAGAAGGACGGCCGCACCTACTACCGGGTGAAGGGCCCGCTCTGCGCCGACCTCCTCGTCAACGAGTTCGTGTACCAGGAAGGCGAGCGGCCGCTTACCGCGCTCGTACGCGAGCAGCAGGGGCGCATGGCGGTGCTGGAGACGGTGCGCGACTACACACACCACCGGCACAGCGTGTGGGGCATCACGGCACGCAACCGCGAACAGAACTTCGCGTTCAACCTGCTCATGAACCCCGAGATCGACTTCGTGACGCTGCTCGGACAGGCCGGCAGCGGCAAGACGCTGCTCACGCTTGCCGCGGCGCTCACGCAGACGCTCGAGGACAAGCGCTACTCCGAGATCATCATCACGCGCGTCACCGTGCCGCTCGGCGAGGACATCGGCTTCCTGCCCGGCACCGAGGAGGAGAAGATGACGCCGTGGATGGGCGCGCTCGAGGACAACCTCGACGTGCTGCAAGCAAGCGACGACGACGCCGGCGACTGGGGCCGTGCCGCCACGCGTGACCTCATCCGTTCGCGCATCAAGGTGAAGTCGCTCAACTTCATGCGCGGCCGCACGTTCATCAGCAAGTTCCTCATCATCGACGAGGCGCAGAACCTGACGCCGAAGCAGATGAAGACGCTGATCACGCGCGCCGGCCCCGGCACGAAGGTCGTGTGCCTCGGCAACATCGCGCAGATCGACACGCCCTACCTCACCGAGGGCAGCTCCGGACTCACCTACGTGGTCGACCGCATGAAGGGCTGGTCACACTCGGGGCACGTGACGCTGCAGCGCGGCGAGCGCTCGCGGCTCGCGGATCGCGCGGCGGAGGTGCTGTAGCGCTGCCGGTACCGCCGAGCGGCGGATCCTCGTGATCGCCGCCGCCTTCAACCGGCGCGACCGAGCTATGCGGCCGCCGCGGCCGCCCGCTGCGACGATGTCCGGGACGATCGGGCGCCGGGTGAACAGTGCCCACCGCGTCTTCGGGCAGCGGGAGGTGAACACCGTTCGCACCTCGATCATCTTGCGAGACGATCGCGCGCCAACCGCACCCCGGGGCGCATGTCCGGCAAGCCGTGCCGGGCGGTGTCCATCGACGACATGAACCAGCGATCGCACGGCGCGGCGCGTCGTGCGGTAGTGCAAGAGGCAGGCGTCGGCGGCCTGCGGTAGCCTTGCGCCGTGGCCTCCCCGCCTCTCACCCATCACGAGATCCTCGCGATCGTCGCGCCGTTCGCGCGGCGCGGCCATCACGTCGACCTGACCGCGACGGACCGCGAGCGGCGTCGCATCGTCTTCGTCTCGTCGACGCGGGATCCGGGCTCGACGTCGGAGGACGCGGTGCGCGAACAGCTTGCGCTCGAGTGCCTCGAGCACGGCTCGTTCCGCCTCATGCGCACGCTCGAGCATCGCGACGGGCGGCATGCGAGCGTCCACGCGCTCGGCAGCGATCCCGGCCTGCTGCTCGCCGAGATCGAGGCCGTGCCGCCGGATCGCCACTTCGCCGACGGTGCCGGCTACACGATCGAACGCAGCTACATGGTGAACGGCGTCGGCGGCGGCATGGCCGTGTCGCTCGCGTTGACCCAGGCCGTCGTGCGCGTCGAGGGGCTCGAATTCGCGCTACGTGTCCCGCCGGTGCGCGGCGTCGCCGGCGAGATCACGCTCACGCCGGACGGCGCAGAGCCACTCGCGCTGCCCGAGGACCTGCTCGCGGTGCTGGGCTGGAACTGGACGCGACTCGTCCGCCGCGGCAGCGAATGGACGAGCCGGCTGCGGCTGCCCGGCGGCGTCACCGAGCGGACCCACGGCGCCGAGCGCGCGCTGGACCACGCCGCCGCGCATCTGGCGAGGACGCTGGCGGAGCCGCCGAGCGCGTATCACCCGCGCCTGCGCGCCGCACGTTGGGGCGTGTTCCTGCGACGCGGCATTCCGACCTGGAACGCGCTCGCGCTCGTTGCGATCGCTTTCTTCTCGTCACGTTTCCGCGATGCGCTGCCCGTCGGTGCGTGGGTGGCGCTGTACCACGTCCCGACACTGTTCGTCGCGGCGAGCTTCCTGCTGCAGGAACTGCCGCGCTTCGAGATCCCGCCGTTGCCGCGGCGCCTGAAGATGGGGAGCTGGCGCGAGCTCGAGGGTGGCGCCGCCGGCGGGCGACGTCTCGGGACAGGGCGTTCGACCGCGCGGGCGCGCGTCCCGCAAGCCTGACCGCACCCGTTCGCCCGCCGCGGCGCGGCGGCTGCGCGCTGCGTAGCCCATGCTGGTGCATGTTGCCGGCCGCCTGCCGCGCAACGGTGCCCTCGGGTCCTGTCGTCCGTTATCGTCGCGGGTCTGTTCGCGGTCCCACGGAGCCGTTCGATTGAGCCCTGACACCCGCCACGCCTTGCGCCTCGCGCCGGCCGCAACCCGCACCGAGACCGACCGCACCGGCCTCACCAAGGAGGCGCTGCGCCGCGCCTTCCTCGACAACCTCTACTACGTGCAGGGCAAGTTCCCCGCGCTCGCCTTCAAGCACGACTACTACATGGCGCTCGCCTACACGGTGCGCGACCGCCTGCTGCAACGCTGGATCAGCACCGCCGCAACCTACACGCGCCAGGGCTCGCGCACGGTAGCGTATCTCTCTGCGGAATTCCTGCTCGGGCCGCATCTCGGCAACAACCTCGTCAACCTCGACATCGACGAGCCGGTCCGGCAGGCGATTCGCCAGCTCGGCCTGAGCTACGAGGAACTGCTCGGCACGGAGGAGGAGCCGGGCCTCGGCAACGGTGGCCTCGGACGGCTCGCCGCGTGCTATCTCGACTCAATGGCGACGCTCGAGATCCCCTCGATCGGCTACGGCATCCGCTACGAGTTCGGCATCTTCGCGCAGCGCATCGTGGACGGCTGGCAGGTGGAGCAGACCGACAAGTGGCTGCGCCGCGGCAATCCGTGGGAGCTGGCGCGGCCGGAGTGGTCGGTCGAGGTGAAACTCGGCGGCCACGTCGAGCGCTTCGTCGACCTGCAGGGCCGAGCGCAGGTGCGCTGGGTGCCGGGCCGCACCGTGCTCGGCATCCCCTACGACACGCCGATTCTCGGCTACCGCAACAACACCGCCAACACGCTGCGCCTGTGGCGCGCCGAGGCGCCGGAGTCGTTCGACCTGCGCGTCTTCAACCGCGGCGACTACTACGGCGCGGTGCAGCAGAAGGTGGTGTCGGAGAACATCAGCAAGATCCTCTATCCGAACGACGAGCAGATCCAGGGCAAGGAGCTGCGCCTCGAGCAGCAGTACTTCTTCGTCTCGTGCTCGCTGCAGGACATGCTGCGCATCATGCGCCTCCAGAAGATCCCGCTCGAGCGCTTCCACGAGAAGTTCGCGGTGCAGCTCAACGACACGCACCCCGCGATCGCCATCGCGGAGCTGATGCGCCTGCTCGTCGACGAGCACGGCATGGACTGGGACGATGCCTGGTCGGTGACGCGCCGCACGTTCGCCTACACCAACCACACGCTGCTGCCGGAGGCGCTGGAGCGCTGGCCCCTCGCGCTCTTCGCGCGCGTGCTCCCGCGGCACATGGAGATCGTGTACGAGATCAACGCGCGCTTCCTCGACGAAGTGCGCATGGCCTTCCCCGGCGATGCCGAGCGCCTGGCGCGACTGTCGCTCATCGACGAGAGCGGCGAGCGCTACGTGCGCATGGCGCACCTCGCCTGCGTCGGGAGCCATGCCATCAACGGCGTGGCGGCGCTGCACAGCGAGCTGCTCAAGCAGGACGTGCTCGCCGATTTCCACGCGCTCTGGCCGACCAAGCTGACCAACGTGACCAACGGCGTGACGCCGCGGCGCTGGATCGTGCTTTCCAACCCGCGGCTCGCGAACCTGCTGCGCAGCGCGATCGGCGACGGCTGGATCTCCGACCTCGCGCAGCTGGAGCGGATCGCGCCTCTGGCCGACGACCGCGCGTTCCGGCGCGAGTGGCGCTTCATCAAGCGCTGCGTGAAGGAGGACTTCACCCGCTACGTGCGGCGCGCCACCGGCATTGCCATCGACCCGGACTCGTTGTTCGACGTGCAGGTGAAGCGCATCCACGAGTACAAGCGCCAGCACCTGAACGTGCTGCACATCGTCGCGCTCTACCTCCGGCTGAAGCTCGACCCGCATGCCGATCTCCATCCGCGCACCTTCGTCTTCGGCGGCAAGGCGGCGCCGGGCTACCACTTCGCAAAGCTCATGATCAAGCTGATCAACGCCGTCGGCGAGGTCGTCAACAAGGACCCTGCGGTGGGCGACCGGCTTAAGGTGGTGTTCCTCCCGAACTACAACGTCACCAACGGCCAGCGCGTCTATCCCGCCGCGGACCTCTCCGAGCAGATCAGCACGGCCGGCAAGGAGGCCTCGGGAACCGGCAACATGAAGTTCTCGATGAACGGCGCGCTCACCATCGGCACGCTCGACGGCGCCAACGTCGAGATCCGCGAGGAGGTCGGCGCGGAGAACTTCTTCCTCTTCGGGCTGACCGCCGAGGAAGTGGCGGCGAGCTGGCAGCCGGGCGCGTACGATCCGCAGGCGCTCTACCGCGGGAACGAGGAGCTGCGCGCGGTGATCGACCTGATCGCGGACGGTCACTTCTCGCGCGGCGACCGCGAGCTCTTCCGTCCGGTCGTCGACTCGCTGCTGCACGTCGACCGCTACCGCGTGCTCGCCGACTTCCCGTCCTACGTCGCGCGCCAGCGAGAGGTCAGCGCGACCTACGCCGACCGCGAACTGTGGACGCGCATGTCGATGCTGAATGTCGCGCACATGGGCAAGTTCTCCTCCGACCGCAGCATCCGCGACTACTGCCGCGAAATCTGGCATGTGCAGCCGACAAAGATCGAGCTCCTGAGCGAGGACGCGGTGACGGGCGACCTGCTGCAGTAGGGGCAGGACGTCGCAGCGCCTGCCGCCGCGAACGGTCGGCATCGACCGCCGCAGTTCCTGTCGGCCCCCGCAACCTCCCCGCACCCCACCCCGACCCTCCCCTGGAGGGGGAGGGCAGGATGCGCGGCCGCGGTTCCCGTACCGCGTCGATCAGTACCGCTTCAAGTGCTCACGCCGGAGGCAGGTTCTTGTGCGAGCCGTCGCAGAGCGGCGGCTTCGCCGTGTGCTTGCAGCCGCAGAACCAGACCTTCTCTTCCTTGGTCGCGGTGAACTTCACCGGCGTGAACGGCGTGCCCTTGTGTGAGCCGTCGCAGAAGGGCTGATTCTTCGAGCGGCCGCAAGCGCACCACCAGTAGTCGCCGGGCTTGACGTCCACGGGATAGGGCGCGCGCTGCGCGATCACGGGGTCTGCCATGCACTTCGTCTTTCTCGAGGATCGGTCGGGGGCTCAGTCTACAGGACCCCCTCTGCACGTCGGCACCGCCCATCGGCGGTGGTTCACGCCGGACCGTTCCCGATTCCGGCCGCACTACCGCCGCGCGCGCGGCACGAGCAGGGCGCCGAGCAGGAGCTCCAGCGCCGCAGTCGCCTCGGCAAGCGCGCGCTTGGGGCTCGGCGCGCGAGCGATCCACAGCGCCGCCTCGTTCATGGCGCCGGACAGCAGGTGCGCAACCGCGTCCGTGGAGCGCGACGCGATGACGCCTTCCTCGCTCAGCGCGGCGAGGACGTCCTTGAGCGACCGCAGCGAGTACTGCGAGTCCATCTCGCGCCACACATCCCAGCCGAGCACGGCGGGCGCGTCCACCAGCATGATCCGCTGCACCTGCGGATCGAGGCTCGCCGCGAGGAAGGCGCGGCAGCCGGCGACGAACTGATCCCACAGGCTGGCCCGCTCGCCGGCAGCCCGCGCAGCGGCGGCCTCCACGCGCTCCCCGACCTCACGCTGTACGTCGTCCACCACCGCGCGGAACAGCCCTTCCTTGCTGCCGAAGTGGTGGTAGAGCGCGCCGCGGGTCAGCCCGGCCGCCTGCACGAGGTCCTCCGTCCCGGTGCCGGCGTAGCCGTGCTCCGCGAATCGCGCGCGCGCGATGGCGAGCAGCTTGCGCGTTGTCTGGTCGGCCTGGACCGCCTTCGGCAGGCGCGCCGGTCTTGCCATCGATTCCCCCTTGACTTGCATACATACTATATGTATTTTCGCACACATACAGTATGTATGTATATTGCGCTCGCGAGCGCCTCCCGTCGCTTTACCGTTCAGCCGTTCGCAACCAGGACACAGCCCATGCAACTCCAGAGCTTCTATCCCGTCATCGCGCTGGAACAGCCGCTCATCGCCCCCACGCGCGACTTTTACGTGCAGCACTTCGCCTTCACGGTCACCTTCGACTCCGACGCCTATGTGAGCCTGCGCCGCGGCGAAGGCCGCCCCTTCGAGCTCGCGATCGTGCAGCGCGACCACCCGACCATGCCCGAGGGGCATCGGCGCCGGGTCGCCGGCCTGCTGCTCAACTTCGAGGTCGAGGACGTCGATGCCGAGTACGAACGCCTCGTGCATGGAGCGCGCCTGCCGCTGGTGAGCGACATACGCAGCGAAGCGTTCGGCCAGCGGCACTTCATCCTCGCGGACCCGGGCGGCGTCCTCGTGGACGTGATCCAGCCGATCCCGCCCTCGCCCGAGTATGCCCCGCTGTACTCCGCGGAGGCCCTGCCCGCCTCGGCCTCGTGAACGGTCGCAATCCCGTCAACGCTGTCAACTTTGTTTCCGGTGGTCCCCGGCCGGACTCGCGGGGAGTAGGCTTCGCCTTGTCGTTGCCTTCTGGAGCAGTGACTCCGCCGTACCGCCGACCACGGTGCGGCGAGGTCCGGGAAGTCGAGACACTCCTAGCTGAGCGCGCGGGGCCCAACCCCGCGCTTTTTTTCGTCTCAGCGGCAAGACATCGGCCTGCCGCCGGGCCAACGGCCCCAATCGCGCGTAGGCGCGCGGGCGCGCTCGACGCGACACTTTAGCAGCGCGTGCCGCTGCTCGATGATGCCGGCCCCCGCTGGGAGCGGGGCATCCCGCGCGTCGGACCACGATCTGCCTCGCCGGGCGACGCGGGTCCGGCGGCCTTTCCGCACGACCGACCCTTGGCGCTCCATGACCCGCCCGCTCGCCCCGGTGCGAGCGGGTCTGCCGGACGTGTTCGCCCGACGCGCGCTCCCGGACCGCCGGCGCGCAGAGCACAGAGGCCCTCACCCCCATCGGCGACAATCCGCGTCCTCCCTTCCTCGGCCCCGACGATGCCCGAACCCATGTTCGTCGCGAAGTCCGATGCGCAGACCTTGCGCTTCGGCACTCCCTCCCCGGCACCCACGGGTACGCCAGAAGCGACGGCGCTCGAGCGCGAGGTCGCTCGGGACGTGCAACTCGTCGCGCCGCTGCAGCAGTTCTCCGAGGTCATCCCGGCAGCTGACATCGTCTTCGGGGGGGCGATGCTGATCCTCATCGTCCTCGTGCACGCGACCGGCGTACGCGCGATCACCAATCACGTGCTCCGCCGCTCGACGGTGCTGATGAAGGTGCCCTCGCGATGGAAGGCCGACGTGCTGATGGCCAGCACCGTCTTCGCGCTCCTCGGCCTGCACCTGCTCGAGATGTTCGCCTGGGCGGCGGCGCTCGTGTACTCCGGGCTCGTATCGGACTGGCGCTCGGCCGGCTTCTTCGCCGGGAACACCTACACGACCATCGGCTACGGGACGTTCATCCTGCCGTTCGCCTGGCGCATGCTGGCGCCGATCATCGCCATCTCCGGCCTGCTCACCTTTGGCTGGTCGGGCAGCGTCATCGTCGACCTCCTCAGCCGCTGCCAGCGGATCAAGGACGCGGCGATCGCGCGGACCGCCTGACTGCCGTCGGCACGCGACCGGCCGCCCAAGTCAGCGCGCCGGCCGTTCGTCCGCTGCCGGGCTGCTCGCGAAGAACAGGCGGTAGAACTGCTCCGGCCCGAGCACGCGGCGCATCTCCCAGAAGGCGAAGAAGGGCACGAAGGCGGCGATCATCATGAGCGTGCGCGCGGCCATCTCGTCGAGGCCGTTCTCGACGAAGCTCGCGAGGATTGCGGGCCAGCCCCTGCCGTGTACGAATCCTTCGATGACGCGCTCCAGCGCGGTGAAGACGCCGACGAGCAGCCCGAAGAGCACCGCCTTCACCAGCGCGGCGACGAGAAGCGGCGGCCGCTCGAAGCGCCGCCCGAGGCCGAGCGCCTCGCCGACGAGGATGACCTTCGCGAGGATCAGCGCCTCGACCATCGCAAACCCGTAGTGGAGGTAGGTCACGCCGACCTCCGCGAGCACCAGCCGGCGGTAGGTCATGAGCGCGCCGAGGAAGATCGCCAGGTAGAGCGCGATCACCCAGAACTCGCGGAACTCCTCGCGCGCCTTCTCCTTCAGGGTGGCGCGCTTCGCGGGGCCCGGTTCCATGGTGTCCTCATGATCGGGGCACGTCGCGGCGCCGTGCCCCGGGGTTGTCAGAAGCGGTTCGGCGCCGCGTAGTTCTCGAAGCGCGTGTGCTGGCCGAGGAAGGTCAGGTCGATCGTGCCGATCGGCCCGTTACGCTGCTTGCCGATGATGATCTCGGCCTTGCCCTTGTCCGCGGTGTCGGGGTTGTAGACCTCGTCGCGGTAGATGAACAGTATGACGTCCGCATCCTGCTCGATCGCGCCCGAGTTGTGGCTCACGACGCCGTCCGCGAGCCAGGACGCGGGCCCCGGTACGGTGAGGTCGAAGACCTCCTGCTCCCCGGCATGGTCGATCCGCACGACGGTGTCCCAGAAGAGGTCGCTGTCCGCCGAGGCGACGAGCTTCGCGTCATCGAGCGCGACGGCGTACTCCCGCATCATGTCGCGCGAGGGCGCGAAGCGGAAACGCGAAGTGCCCCCGTACGCCGTGCCGCGCAGGGCGGCCATCCTGCGGGTCGTGACGCCGCTCCCCTCCATCCGCGCCCGCACTTCCGCGAACGCTTCGCGCGGCAGGCAATCGACGGATGTGTTTGCACCGAGCGATGCAAGCAGCCCGTGCAGGGCGAGCGCCGGCGCCGCGCAAGGTCCGAAGCCGCCGACCCGAGCGGCGAAACGGGACTGCGCCTCCGTCCCGGAGACGTCGACGGTGTGCCGCGGCCGGCCGTGCGACGGATGCAGGGTCCTGAGCCGGGCGACGATGCCCAGCCGGAGCAGCAGTGCGGCAACGTCGCCCGCTAGCCCGGCGCTGCAGGTCGAGAAGTACACGCGCGGCGCGCCCTCTCGTCCGGGCTTTCGCAGCAAGATGCAGCCGTCCGTTGCCCAGAGGTGCCGGAGCAGCAGCGCGACCTGCTCGTCGGGCAGGCGGAAGACCTCCGCAGGGAGCCGCTTCTGGTGCGAGCGCTGATCGAAGATGCCGAGGCGTTTCAACCACCGGCCGACGCCAGTCGGGCGCCAGCCTTCGCCGTTGCCGCCGATCACGAGCTGATGCCACGCGCCGCGACCGGCATAACGCGTGACGGTGCTCCCCAGCGCTTCCGCCGCCCTGCGGACGGCCTCGCTATTGGCCTCGGACGCGGTCGTGTAGCGCAGCGGCTCGCCCGCGAGATAGCTGCCGTCGCCGACCAGGTGCGCCAGGAGCACGAGCTCGGGCTCGGGCCATTCGACCTTCGCGTCCGGCTGCGGAACACGCCGCGCGAGCGCGACGCGGTCTCCGGGGGAAAGCTCGCGCAGCTCTTTCCAGGCGCTCCCGGTGAGAACACGATGACGCCCGGTCGCGACGAGGGAACGTCCGCTCGCCAGGTGCAGCCGCTGCACCGGCTTGACGCCCATACACCACACGGCGTCCGAGCGCGCGGCGACCAGCTTGCCGGCGCCGTCCACGGCCCAGACTTCGGGTGTCGTGCCGACGAGGGACGCGATCGGCACGCGGCGGCCGTCGGCACAGAGCACGAGCGTGTCGCCGGTCACGCACTCGCGCAGGTCCGACATCACCGGCCGCTTGTTCGGGCGCTGCTCGAGCGATCGGTTGAGCTGCGACAGCGCGATGACGGGCACGTGCAGCTCCTTGGCGAGCGCCTTGAGCGAACGCGAGATCTCGGAGATCTCGGTGGCACGGTTCTCGCCCAGGCTCGACGCGCTCATGAGCTGCAGGTAGTCGATGACGATCAGGCCGAGCTTCCCGTACTGGCGATGCAGCCGCCGCGAGCGCGCGCGCAGCTCGAGCGCGTTGAGCGCCGGCGTCTCGTCGATGTGGATCGGCGCGTCGTGCAGCTTCTCGACCGCGTTGGTGAGGCGGCCCCAATCCTCGTCGGAGAGGCGCGCTGTGCGCAGCTTGTGCTGGTCGAGACGGCCGATCGAGCCGAGCAGGCGCATGGCGAGCTGCGAGCCGGACATCTCCATGCTGAACACCGCGACGGGGAGGCGCTGCTCGACGGCAACGTATTCGGCGATGTTCAGGCTGAAGGCGGTCTTCCCCATGCTCGGTCTGCCGGCGACGATGATGAGCTCGCCCTCCTGCAGGCCCGAGGTCATGCCGTCGAGATCGTCGAAGCCGGTCGGCACGCCG
>Ga0114939_10002763_pt1 | contig 12694 bp, 11 predicted proteins | sample AshMeaCrysSpring_FD_87196 | JGI IMG/M metagenome (GOLD analysis project Ga0114939, IMG submission 87196) | Groundwater microbial communities from Big Spring, Nevada to study Microbial Dark Matter (Phase II) - Ash Meadows Crystal Spring | ecosystem: Environmental > Aquatic > Deep subsurface >... | reverse complement strand
GGGTACTGGGTACTGGGTACTGGGTACTGGGTACTGGGTACTGGGATCGAAATTTGATTCATGCCGACCCTGCCAGGTTCAGGCTTCTGACTATTTGAAATTCCAAGGAAATCAGCGCTCCGAAGCCCCTCTGCTTGACCGTGAATCAACCGTTAAACCGGTACCCTGCACCCAGTACCCAGTACCATTTTGCCCCCATTACGACCCTCCCCCATTGAAATCCCCGTCGGAATGACCTAATTTTGCCGCCTCACGAATTTTTGGCCCGGAGCTCATCATGCCGCAGATCAAAGGTAAGCGCGTCGTCATCACGCTGGAATGCACCGAAGCCCGCGCGCTCGGCCTGCCGCCGTCCCGCTACATGACCACCAAGAACAAGTCCAAGCAGACGGGCCGCTTCGAGCGCCGGAAGTACAACCCGTTCCTGAAGAAGCACACCCTGCACCGCGAAGTCAAATAATCCACGGGGCGGCGTCCGCCCTGGTTGTGATCTCTGAAAGGCTGGTCTCCTCCGGAGGCTGGCCTTTTTCATTGGGCGTTTGGACAGTACAACGGTACAGCATTACAACGGTACAGCAGTACAACGGTACAGCAGTACAACAGTAAAGGCGATCCGATCCCCTCAAACCCTCTTGCGATTTACTGCTGTACCGTTGTACTGCTGTATTGTTCGGCATTTTCTCGAGCCGCCCCCGCCACCGTCTATCTTTTTCCCATGACCTCCCCCTCCCCTTCCATTTTCTCCCGCCTCATCGCCGGTGAATTCCCGTGCGAAAAAATCTTCGAGGACGAGCGCTTCTTCGCCTTTCTCGACATTCGTCCCATCGCTCCCGGTCACACCCTGGTGGTGCCCAAAGTTCAGGTCGACAAGATTTACGAGGTTGAAGACGACACGCTCTCGGGTCTGATGCCCTTCGCCGCGCGCGTGGCGCGGGCGCTTGAGAAGGCCGTGCCCTGCACGCGCGTGGGCATGATGGTCGCCGGTTTCGAGGTGCCGCATGCGCATGTGCACCTGGTGCCGATTCAAACCGAAGGCGACCTGTCGTTCTCGCACGCCAAACCGGCGACGAAGGAAAACCTCGCCGCGATTGGTGGCGCGATCAGGGCGGCACTATAACGGCCGGTGCGGCGTTCCAGCAGGGATGAGGCATGCCTCATCCCTACGGACGCCAATCGCACCGCCGATTCCTACATCCCGCCGCCGATAGGTAAATTGGTTAAATGCCCAAACAACCCCACGATCATTCGCACGTACGCCACGACCATTCCCACGACGGTCATGATCACGGTGCCGGGTTTCCCGAATCGACCGATCTGGTGGGCCGCCCGCGGCGCAACCGCGCGACGGCCTCCATCCGCGCGCTGGTGCGCGAGACGGTTCTGACCCCGGCCGATTTCATCCTCCCCCTGTTCGTGATGGAGGGGAGCAGGAAGCGTGAAGCCATCAAGTCGATGCCCGGCGTGTTCCGCCTGAGCCGCGACCTCGCGGTGGCGGAAGCCAAACGCGCGTACAAGCTGGGAATCCCGGCGGTGGCGCTCTTCCCCGTGATCGCCGACGCGCTCAAGGACAAGCGCGCGACCGAATCGAAGAACCCCGACGGATTGCTCCCGCGCGTCATCAAGGACCTCAAAAGCGCCGTGCCGGGCCTGACGGTGATCACCGACGTGGCGATGGACCCGTATTCGAGCGACGGCCATGACGGCCTCGTGAAGAACGGGCGCATCCTCAACGACGAGACCTTGCCGATTCTGGCGGAGATGGCCCTGGTGCAGGCCACGGCGGGCGCCGACATCATCGCGCCGTCGGACATGATGGACGGCCGCGTGGGATACCTGCGCGCCGCGCTCGACGGCTTCGGGTACACCGACACGGGCATCCTCGCCTACTCGGCCAAGTACGCCTCGTCGTTCTACGGCCCCTTCCGCGAAGCGCTCGACTCGGCGCCCAAGAAGGGCGACAAGAAAACCTACCAGATGGACCCCGCCAATCGCCGCGAGGCGTTGCGCGAAGCGCAGCTCGATGTGGAGGAGGGGGCGGATATCGTGATGGTGAAGCCTGCGGGCGCATACCTCGACATCATCGCCGACATCAAGGAGTGGTCGCCGGTGCCGGTGGCCGCCTACCAGGTGAGCGGCGAGTACGCGATGATCCACGCGGCGGGCCAGCTGGGCTGGCTCGACGCGGACAAAGCCTTTCTGGAGGCGACCCTGGCGATCAAGCGGGCCGGGGCCGACATGATTCTGACCTACGGCGCGGTGAAATTGGCCGAAGGGTTGGGGTAAGGCGGGCTCTGAAAGGTCCTCGTTGAAACACGGGTGGTTTTCGCCGAAAAACGCCTGTTTTGGGGTCAGATTCTTGGCGGTTCGGGGTCAAGTTGTCCTCAAAAATCACCCTTCGCTGATTGATAAGTGAAGTCCGGTTTGACCGGCGGGTCTAGGTTGCATGTGCCAAAATCAGGCACCCCCTGAACCCACCACGCCATCCAGGACTCCCCATGCTCAAAATCCCCGGCACAATGCCGCGTCTGCTCGCGCGGACCGCGTTCAGCCACAAGTCAGTCTTCGCGCTCCTGCTCGCGCTCACGTTTTTGGCGACGGCCACGCAGGCCGCCACCATCAACGGGACGGTACGCAAGCTCTCCGACAGCACCAGCCTCGCGGGCACGAAGGTGTATTACCTGACCGCCGGCGTCCGCACCGATTCGGCCACCACCGACTCGGTCGGGGCCTATTCACTCCTGAACGTGCCGACGGGATCCAATCGGATCGTGGTCGCCGAATTGGCGGGCTACGCGACGGCCATGCTCTCGGTCAGCCTGAACCAAAGCACGTCGGTGGGCACGGTGAACTTTTACCTGGGCGCGCCGGGATCGATTTCGGGCGTCGTCCGACGCAATGCCGATAGTCTCGCCGTGGTCGGCGCCAAGCTTTACCTCCGCCGCAGCTCCACAACCTCGGCGATCCTCGACAGCACGGTGAGCGACACCGGAGGCGCCTACTCTTTCGGGATTCTCGCTCCGGGGGCCCCCAACTATTTCATCACCGGCTCGGCCACCGGATACGCCGGCGCGTCCAACTCCAACATCGTCGTGACCGGCGGCGCCAACACCGTCTCCACGCTTTACCTCACGACGCTCGGCAAGATCACGGCGCGCGTCCGCAAACTGTCCGACAGCAGCAACATCGCGAACGCCTTGGTGCTGTTGCGTCGTGGCACCTCCGACACCACGGCCATCCTCGACTCAGCCCGCACGGACAGCCTCGGTTCGGTGACCTTCCACAACCTCGCCGCCACCACGGGCGGCGGCGGAGGCGGTGGGACGCAGTACCGCGTTTACGCGAGCGCCGCCGGCTACCTCAGCCTCTCGAATACGGGGCTTTCGGTCAGCAACGGGAATACCCTCGTCACCAATTTCTACATGGGAGCGGCCGGATCGATTTCCGGAAAGGTCCGCAAGCTTGCGGACAGCACGATCATCGCGGGCGCGAAGGTGTACCTCCGCCGCACGTCGGCCACATCGACCATCCTGGACAGCGCCACGACGGATACCCTCGGGTCGTACGCGTTCGCGAACCTCACGCCCGGCACCCCGAACTATTGGGTCACAGCAATGTTCACTGGGCTCGCCACGGCCACCAATGGCGGCATCGTGCTCGGCAGCGGAGCCGCCGTGGTTTCGACCTTGTACCTCGCACCCATATTGCCGGGCAGCATTTCGGGCACGGTCCGCAAGGCCGCCGACAGTACGGTTCTCGCGGGCGCGAAACTTTACCTGCGCCGCACCTCCACCACGTCCACCATTCTTGACAGCACCGTTTCGGATTCAGCGGGCGGCTATGGATTCGACAGCCTGCAGGCCGGGACTCCCAATTACTTCGTGACCGCGGCAATGGCCGGATTCGCGACCACCTCGGCGAGCAACATCGTGGTGAACAACGGCGCGAACGCCGTGGCCAACGTGTACCTCGCGACGCTCGGCAAGATCACCGCGCGCGTGCGCAAACTCTCGGACAGCAGCAGCATCGCCAACGCTTTAGTGCTCTTGCGCCGCGGCACCTCCGACACCACGGCCATCCTCGACTCGGCCCGCACCGACAGCCTGGGCGCCGTCACCTTCCACAACCTGACCGCCAGCACGGGCGGCGGCGGCGGCGGCGGAACCCAGTACCGCGTGTACGCCAGCGCGCCCGGATTCGTGAACGCCCAGAACACCGGCATCTCGGTGAGCAATGGCGCCACGACGACGACCACCCTCTACCTCGGTGTGCCGGGTTCGATCTCGGGCACCGTCCGCAAGGCCACCGACAGCACGGTGATCGCGAACGCGGCGGTTTACCTGCGTCGTTCGTCGTCGACTTCCGCGATCCTCGACAGCGTGAAGACCGACTCGCTGGGCCGCTACACCTTCGCGAATCTGGCGTCCGGAACCCCCAACTACTGGATCACCGCCGGTGCGACCTCGTTCCTGAGCGCGACCAACGCGAGCGTGGCCGTCGCCAGCGGCGCGTCGGTGACCTCGAACTTCTACCTCACGCCGGTTTTGCCCGGTTCGATCACGGGAACCGTGCGCAAGCTGCCGGACTCCTCTGTCGTCGCGGGGGCTCTGATCAAGCTGCGTCGAGGCTCCGATACCGCCGCCGTGATGGACAGCGCGATCACCGATTCGCTCGGCCGCTACACCTTCCCCACGTTGACGGCGGGCACCCCCAACTACTGGATCTCCGCCGCAAAGGCCGGGTTGATCACGGGATCGAACACCAACGTGACCGTCCCCAACGGCGGCACGGCGACCTCGAACTTCGTGCTCGCCCTGCCGGCCACCCTCACGGGAACCATCCGCCGCATGCCCGACAGCCTCGCGCTGCGAAACGCCCTGGTGCAAATGCGCCGCGGCGGTTCCACCAGCGCCGTGGTCGACAGCGCGCGCACCGATTCGCTGGGCCGCTACACGTTCTCGAACCTGCCGCCGGCCAACAACTACCGCATCACCGCCAGCTTCACGGGTTATACGACGGCGAGCAACACCAACATCAACGTGACCTCGGGTGCGACCGTGACCTCGAACCTCACCTTGGCGGTGGTGCCCACAGGCAAGATCTACGGCAAGGTCGGCAAGTCGGGTGACAGCACGACCATCGCCAATGCACTCCTCGTGTTGCGTCGCGGATCCGACACGGGTGCCGTGGTGGACAGCGTCCGCAGCAATGCCCAAGGTCGTTACGCGTTCGCGAGCGTGGTTTCCGGCACGCCGAACTACTGGATCACCGCCAGCGCGGCGGGTTACACGGCGGCGACCAACGCCAACGTGGCTGTCGTCGCGAACGACTCGACGCTGTCCGACTTCGCGCTCACCGTGGTGGTGTCGATCGCACGCGGGCAGGGTGCCGCGGCGCAAAAGGCCTTCACGGCCTCGCGCGCCGGAAACGGGTGGCTCATTCGCCTTCCCGCTTCTGACGTCGCCCGCACCTTCACCATGCGCGACGCGCGCGGCGCGCTTCTGCACCGTGCTCTCGTCCCCACCGGTGCGACCGAACTCATCTTGCCGGGTACGGCGGCGCAGGCCGGTGTGCTGATGCGCTTGGAGTGAAAAGAGCGGTGAGCTGACAGCGAACAGCTGACGGCAAAACAAAAAAGGCGGCGGAGCAATCCGTCGCCTTTTTTGTTTTGCCTACGTTATCCGAACATTACGTGGCCTCAATCATCCCCCTTCAGCCCGAACCGCCGCCTGATCTCATCCAGCGAGTACCGGATCAACACCGGAAGTCCTCCGGGCGTCACGTACGGGTTCTGCGTGGCGAACAGGCCGTCGACCAGCGCCGCCATACGCGGCGCGTCGAGCGGGGTGTCGAGCGGCACGGCGGCGGCGCGCGCAAAGGCGCGCGCCACGCGCTTGTGGACTTCCTCGGGCGCGACCTTGCCTTTGGCCGAACCGGGCGCGTCGTCGAGCAAGCGCCCGACCAGATCCTGCAGAATGGTTTGGGCCTGATCCGAGGGCGCGTCGGCGGGTGAGCCGCGCAACTGAAAAGCCGTCGCGCCGAACGGTTCGAGGTCGAAGCCCAGGCCTCGCAACTCGTTCAGGTGAGCCTCCACCACGCTCGCCTCCGCCGCCCCGAACTCCACGAGCTCGGGGAAAAGCAATTGCTGCGCGCTGAAGCGGCCGGGGCGGCGGAGATCGTCGAGCGCCTTCTCGTAGAGGATGCGCTCGTGGGCGGCGCGCTGGTTCACCAGCAGAAAGCCGCCGCGCACGGCCACGAGGATGAAGCTGCCGTGGATCTGCAAACTCGGCGCGCCGGTGAACTCCACCGCGTACGACGACGGCGCGGGGCGCGCCGGCGTGGGGAACAGCGACACGTTGTCGAGTGCGGATTCGCGTTCGCTCAACCCGGTCGGAGCGGAGGTCGCGCCGCCGGTTTCACCGTGAGGCACGAAGGTGAAGGCCGGAGCAAAACCAGGTTCAGCCGCCCGTATGGTTTGTGAGGGCTGAATCGATTCATTCCCGATCGTCCTCTCATCCCCTTGCGGCGAAGCCCCGCGATCGGGCCCCACGCCCGAGTGTCTCTCCACCCCCCCGTTTTGCCCTGACCTTTCCAGCGCATCCGGATCATGCACGCCTGCTTCATCGGGAACGGACGATGCCAATTCCAGCGCCGGCGCGTCGATCACCCCGCGCAGGGCCGTCCGCAATGCCTGCGACAGCGCCCAAAAAACACGCGCCTCGTTGAGGAAGCGGATTTCACGTTTGGTGGGATGCACGTTGACGTCGATCTCGGACGGCGAGATGCTGAGGAAGAGCGCGGCCACGGGATGACGCCCAGGCGGGACGACCTCGTAGGCCTGGGACAACGCGCGCGAGAGCACTTGGTGGTACACGTTGCGGCGGTTGACGAAAAAGTGCTGCTGGCCGGGGCGTCCGGAAAACCGCTGGGGTTCGGACACATACCCTTGAATGTGGATGCCGCCGCCTTCCCAGTCGACCGCGACGAGGTCTTCCAACAGGTGCACGCCCAGCACATCGCCGGCCCGCCGGCGCAGCGTCCCCTCGGGCAGGTGCAACAGTTCGCGCCCTCCCACGCCTCCCCCACCCTCCGCCAAACGGAACGAAGCGTCGGGATGCGCGAGCGCGAGTCGCGTGAGCAGGGTGGTGATGCGGCTGGTCTCGGCCTTGGCGGTGCCGAGGAACTTGCGGCGCACCGGGTTGTTGCGGAACAGGTTGCGCACCGAGATGGTGGTGCCCTGCCCGCGCGCGGCGACGCCGACCTCTTCGACGTTGGATTCCACCACGCGAAGGCGCGTGCCGACTTCTTCTTCCCAATGCCGCGTCTCGATGGTGAGTTCCGACACCGAGGCCATGCTCGCGAGCGCCTCGCCGCGGAACCCGAAGCTCGACACGCTGTCGAGGTCCTCCACCGCACGGATCTTGCTGGTGGTGTGGGGTTTCCAGCAGGCGTCCACGTCGGCGCGGGTCATGCCGAACCCGTTGTCGGCCACGCGGATCAGCTCCTTACCCCCGTCCTCCAGCGTGATGGTGACCTTGGTGGCTCCGGCGTCGAGCGCGTTTTCGACCAGTTCCTTCACCACGTTGGCGGGGCGTTCGATGACCTCCCCGGCGGCGATTTTCTGAATGGTGAGGGGGCTGAGCGCCGCGATGACGGGAGTGGGCATAGGGGGTGAAAAATGCGAAATGGGTAATGCGAAATGGGGAATGAAAACACGGAACCGGGGGTGAGGACGATACCAATTCCCCGATTTCCCTACAAACTTTATATGTTTAACCCATGAAGGTTTCGTCCAAAACGCTTTACACCTTCCAGTTCCTGAGCGCTCTGGCGATCAAGGGCCGTAAAACTCCCGTGCAGCTGCGGGAGATCGCCACCGAGTACGACATCCCCTTCAAGTTTCTCGAGCAGATCGCCATCCTCATGAAGGGCGTAGGGCTTGTGCGCGGCACGCGCGGCAAGACCGGAGGTTATCAATTGGCCGAGGCGCCCGAGCGCATCGACCTGGCCCGCGTGATCAAGGCCACCGAGGGCGAGATCTTGCCGTGCGCCGACATCGAAGGCGGGAACCGCGTGGTCGGCTCGCTCATCGATGAGATCTTCGCCGAGCAGCGCGACGACGTGGAACGCAAGCTGTCGGCCGTCACCATCGCCCACATCGCGGAGAAGGCGCGCTTGCGCCTGGAGCCCGCGCCCATGTTTTATCTGTAACCGTTCCCGAGAGCGAACAGAATCGAGAGTCACCCATGAACGAAGCCATTCACTCCCAGGACGCCCAGGCGTCATCCCTGCAAGGGTCGCAGTACCCCGATCTGGAGGCGTTGCGCCAGCGCGCCGCCACCCTGAACGAGGAATTCGCGAAACTGGATGCCGACGCGCGCATCCGCCGCGCCTACGAGGAGTTCGGCGACACGCTGATCGCCACCACCTCGTTCGGTCGCGACGCCGCGCTGCTCCTCCATCACCTGTACCGCCTGAACATCCCCATCCGCACGTTCTTCATGGATACGGGGTTCCACTTCCCCGAAACCCTCGCGTACCGCGACACCTTGGTGAAGGCCTGGAACCTGCGACTTCTGACCGTGGCGTCCGACCGGCCCGAGGCCGAGCGCCGCCAATACGCGCGCACCGAAAACGGTGTGACGCGGATTGTGGATGTGGACGCATGCTGCGGCATCAACAAGGTGGAGGTGCAGCGCAAGTTCCTCGCCTTGCCCGATGTGTCGGCGTTCATGTCGGGCCTGCGCCGCGATCAGGCCGACACGCGCAAGGAGACGCCGTTCGTGATGGTGCAGCGCGGCAAGATCAAGTTCATGCCGTTCGCCGACTGGCCCCACGAGGATGTGGACATGTACCTGCGCCTGTGGGAAGCGCCCGAGCATCCGCTCGCGCGCGAGGGCTACACCAGCATCGGGTGCTCGCCGGAAACCTGCACCCGCAAGCCCGTGGACGGCGACGTGCGCAGCGGGCGTTGGGCCGACGAGGCCAAGACCGAATGCGGCATCCACCTCGATACGGAAATCTGATCCGATGACCGCCTTGCCCCTTCCCGCGGACATGAACGTCCACACCGACCTCACGGCGCTCGTGGGCCGGACGCCGCTGGTGCGGCTGAACAAAGTCGTCCCCAGCGAGCACGCGCTGTTCCTCGCCAAGGTGGAAGTTCGCAACCCGGGCGGATCGCTCAAGGACCGCATCGCGCTCAACATGATTCTCGAGGCCGAAGCCCAAGGCAAACTCAGGCCGGGCATGACCTTGCTGGAACCCACCTCGGGCAACACCGGCATCGCGCTCGCGTGGATCGCCGCCGTGCGCGGTTACAAGTCGCTGATCCTCATGCCCGAGTCGATGAGCGCCGAGCGGCGCAATCTTCTGCGGGCCTACGGTGCGGAGCTCATCCTCACGCCCGCGCACCTGGGCATGGCCGGCGCGATCGAGAAGGCCCGCGAGATTCTGAAATCGCGCAAGGATTGCTTCATGCTGCAGCAGTTCGACAACCCGGCCAACCCGGCCGCGCACCGCAAGGCCACGGCCGAAGAGATCTGGGCCGACACCGCCGGCCGCCTCGACGTGCTGGTGGCGGGCGTGGGAACCGGCGGCTTCATCACGGGCGTGGGCTCCGCGCTGAAGAAATTGAACCCGGATTTGCGCGTGATCGCCGTGGAACCCGAGTCGTCCGCGGTGCTGTTCGGCCGCAAGCCCGGCTGGCACGAGATTCAGGGCATCGGCGCGGGGTTCATCCCCTCGGTGCTCGACCGCCGCGTGATCGACGAGGTGTTCCCGGTCAGCAACGAAGCGGCCAAGGACATGACCCGCCGCCTTGCCCGCGAAGAAGGCATCCTCTCGGGCCCCTCATCGGGAGCCAACGTGCACGCGCTCCGCGAGATCGGCAGCCGCCCCGAGTTCAAGGGCAAAACGCTCCTCACCGTCATCTGCGATACCGGCGAACGCTATTTGAGCACGCCGGCGTATGCGGAGGAGGGATGAACGTTAAATCAGAAATCAAAAATCAGAAATCAGAAATGAAAAACAGTTCTACGAATCTGGATACGTTGACTGCAACAGCGCCCCCATTGCGTTCCTTTTTGATTTTTGATTTTTGATTTCTGATTTTCCCTATGGCCATCTTTAATCCCTCCCAAATGCAGCGCTATGCGCGCCACTTCGACCTTGCCGGCGTGGGGTTCAAGGGACAGTTGAAGCTGCGCGAGGCCAAGGTGTTGGTGGTGGGCGCCGGGGGCCTGGGTTCGCCGGCGCTTTTGTACCTCGCGGCGGCGGGAGTCGGAACCATCGGCGTCGCGGACGGCGATGCGGTGGACCTCTCGAACCTGCAGCGCCAGGTGGCGCACGATACGCCGTCAATCGGCACATCGAAGACGACCTCGGCGGCCGAGCGGATGCGTGCCATCAACCCCGATGTGACCGTGATCGAGCATCCGTTTTACCTCGACGCGTCCAATATCGCCGAGGTGATCGAGGGCTACGATTTCATCCTCGAAGGCTGCGACAACTTCGCCACCAAGTTCCTCGTGAACGACGCGTGCGTGCTCGCGGGGAAGCCCTACTCGCATGCAGGCATGCTGCGCTTTGAAGGCCAGACCTTCACCTACGTGCCCGGGCATCGCTGTTACCGCTGCCTGTTCCGGGCCCCGCCGCCTGCGGGCAGCGTCCCCAATTGCGCGGACGCCGGAATTTTGGGAATGCTTCCGGGCACTTTGGGGTCGATTCAGGCCACCGAGGCGGTGAAATACATCCTGGGGTTGGGGGATTTGTTGACCGACCGGCTGTTGATCTTCGACGCGCTCGCGATGAGGTTCAGGGAGCTGCGCGGCGGGCCAGCTGCCGACTGCCCGGTGTGTGGTCACGCGCCGACGATCACGGAGCTTCGCGATGAAGAAGGCGGGCGCTGCGAGAGCTGACGCGAGCCGAGCGAGTCGTCAGTGCCGCAGCGGCACGACAGCCTGAAAACGTTTAGGCTCACGCACCTTCACACCCAGCGGGTTGTAAAGCTCAGTGATGTCACCAGCTTTGAGCCCGGTAGATACGCGCGTTGGCCGCGGCACACGCAACGACACCGGCGCACCGCTCAGATCGCTCGACGCTCGGTTCACAACGTAATGAAGCACAATGCTCCGGAGCTCGCTGTATTGCAGCATCATCGTGGGGGCGTACGACGTATCGCGAATGACTTGAAACGACAGTTTGGCCCGGTAATCGACGCCACTTCCATAGCGCAAAAACACGACCCGGTTCCACCGCGAGGCCATGAAATATTCCGCGCCGCTGCAGGTATTGCGAGTACCGGCCGAAAACAGGGCGAACCCCGGAGCGCGAATCCCCGAGAGGGGATCCATACTGCCATTCTCTCCGGCAATGGCGGCGATGGTGTCAACCGTCACCAAATTCGAATCGGGATATGACCCGAACTGATTCCAGCTCGAACTGGTATCGGCTCGTTGACGCACGGATCCGAACGGCGGCAAAAACTGCACGACGGTGGTTGGTTTCGCGCCACAGATGGCCAGCATGTAACCCGACTGATACGCGAATCGGATCGTGATGTTCCCGACGCGCACGGTGTCAGGGCTGATGCGCCCCATTCCATCGACTGTGAGCGTGGTTGTACCCGCGATCTTTGCTGCGGGCATGGGAATCTCCACCAAAGCCGCAGACGTCGAGCTTGCGAATGCCGCGATGGGCAAAAGGCGAAACAGGAGTGACATGGTGACTTCCCGGAAAATCGTGACGACTCACAAAATATAGAGGCAAGGCCTCGCTTCCGCTTGCTGTTTTAAGGCCTGAGAGCACTCTCCGCATGAGTACGACGGCAGGCGCGGGCAATTCCAAAAGGGCGGGAATGGCGGGGTACCAAGAGGCAGCAAAATCCCGTCAAAACCGTTAACGGAACGTAAGATCGAGCCCCGCCACCACCAGGAGCGCGTACACGATGTACACGAAGTACTTCTGGGGAATCATGCGATTGAGTAACCACCCGACCCCAATACCAAGGGGCACCATGGGCGCGAGTTTCAGGGCGGTCAGCATGATCTCCTTGTCCACCAGCCCCGAGGCCACATAAGGCGGCAGCTTGAGCAAATTCATGACAAGGAAGAACAGGGCGCTGCTGGCGACGAACACCTTTTTATCGAGCTTTTGCGCGATGAGGAACAAGGCCATGATGGGCCCTGCCGCATGCGCCACGGTGGACGAAAACCCGGCGAACACCCCCACCGCCACACCTTGCCACCACGAGGGGTTATAGGTTTTGGCGGGGTACCACACATCGCGCACCACCAGCAAAGCGGTCAGCGCCAGGGCCAACACGCCCAGCGACTGGCGCAGCAGCGCGTCCGACACCGAATCGATGAACAGCATTCCCAGACCGATGCCCGGCACGCAGCCCAGCAGCGGCCACTTGATGAGCGCCAGCTTCCACTTTTTCCAGAAGGCCCCGATGGCCAAAAAATCGGCCAGCACGAGCAAGGGCATGACGAGGCCGATGGCGGTTTTGGCCGGCACGGCATACGCGATCAGGGGCGCCTGCAAAAGGGAAATGCCCGAAGCGAACCCGGCTTTGCCGAATCCCACGATAAAGGCGCCGATGTAGGGAAACAGGGAGGTGGACATGGGGGGAAAGGGTAGAATTACGAGTCGCGAATGACTAATGGGTACTGGGTACTGGGTACTGGGTACTGGG
>Ga0114939_10002762_pt1 | contig 12697 bp, 11 predicted proteins | sample AshMeaCrysSpring_FD_87196 | JGI IMG/M metagenome (GOLD analysis project Ga0114939, IMG submission 87196) | Groundwater microbial communities from Big Spring, Nevada to study Microbial Dark Matter (Phase II) - Ash Meadows Crystal Spring | ecosystem: Environmental > Aquatic > Deep subsurface >... | reverse complement strand
GAGCGAGGGGAACCCGGAGCGGCACGGCGCCGCGGCGCCACCGCGGGTCCTGCCGCCGCTCCTCCCCGCCGTGCTCGACGCGACCACCGCGATCACGGCTGACGCGCCTGCGCGCGGCGGGGGCCCCTCCGCGGCGTCACCCGCGCTGGCCTGCCGGCGCCGGGGGGCGCGTGTCCCTGCGCCGACCCGGCGTGGCGAGCGGCCGCCTCGCAGCCGGAGGCGCGAGTTCCGGCTTGACCTGAGCGAAGTCGGACGACCTTCGCGCCGAGACTCCGGTCGAGGAAGAAGGTCACGGTCACGCCGCCGAGGCGTACGACCGTGCGGAATACCAGCGGACCGCTTCAACGGCTTCCGGATAGCTGATGCCGTAGTCGTCGGCGATCGCAGTGAGGTCCTCTCCGGCATTGAATCGCGAAGCCACCGGTGCGACCGGGATCCCGCGCGAGGCAACCATGGGTCGCCCGAACGCGATCGCGGGATCGATGGCCAGGATGCGGGGCGTGGTATCGGCCCGATCGTTCCCGGGGAACGGATAGAGCCGGGCCGCCAGGCCCGCTGCATTCCATTCCACACGGTGCAGGTGCGCTTCCAGGAGATCCGGCATTGCGCCCTGCCCGAACCGCGAGGCATTGACGAGTTCGGGTCCGGTTGCGGATCGTACCGCTTGCACGAACACGTCACGGCGGTCCGTCAGTAGGCCATTCTGCGCGAGCGGATGCGATAGGCCTTCGTGCTGGCGGAGATACTCCACCGCGAGCCGAATCCGCGAAACCCTGAGCCGATACTCACGCCTCAACGCATCGAGCACGTGGGCCTCGACGAGGTTGAGGAACGAGAGCCGGGCGCCGCCGGCGGGAGTGGCCGCAATGATGACCGGCGTCCGACGTCCGGCCGGCGAACACCAGGCGACGAGCGTCGAGCGGGGAAGGCGCAGGTACACTGCGACATCCCCAAGTGAGTATCTGGGAACCTGCAACACGTCCTGGGCGGGAGACTGGCGATCTTTCCTCACGCGAACTCTCGATTGTGGATCTTATCTCCGACGCCCAGCCACGGAAAGAAGCCCTGAAGGGGCGGGCCACCCTAGTGCCGGCGCGGCGCGCCGCCGCGGATGCCACCGCGGGTCCTGCCGCCGCTCCTCCCCGCCGTGCTCGACGCGCGGCGCAGTCCGGGCACACCCGCCGCGGTGGCGTGCCGCGGAGGGTTCCCTTCGAGCGAGGCCGTAGCTGGCGGTGCCCCAGGGCGAACTCGCGTCGCAGGCAGTGGGGACCAGCTCGGGAGGAGGACGCCGCTCTTGAGACGGCGCGGTCCCGCCGTCGCGTCCGACCACGAGCGGCCAGCGGTCGCCTCGCAGCCGGAGGCGCGAGTTCCGGCCGAGCGAGGGGAACCCGGAGCGGCACGGCGCCGCGGCGCCACCGCGGGTCCTGCCGCCGCTCCTCCCCGCCGTGCTCGACGCGACAAACCGCGATCACGGCTGACGCGTCTGCGCGCGGCGGGGGCCCCTCCGCGGCGTCACCCGCGCTGGCCTGCCGGCGCCGGGGGGCACAGGTGCCCAACCCTGAAGGGCCGGGCCACACCAACGCCGGGCCCGGGACGCTCCCCCGGCAAAGCCGGCCCACACCAGCGCCAGCCAGAGGCCCGACGCCGGGCGCGCCGCATGCTACTGTCCCACCCATGCCGGCGCCCTTCGACACGCTCATCTCGACCGGATCGCTCGCCGCACTGATCGCCGTCCGTGACGAGGCAGGCGCGGGGCTGGTCATCGTCGACTGCCGGTACGACCTCGCGGCGCCGGCGCGCGGGGCGCGCGATCACGAGGCGGGGCACGTTCCGGGTGCGGTGCATGCCTCACTCGACCGCGACCTATCTGGTGCGCCCGACGGGCGCAACGGGCGGCACCCGTTGCCCGCGGCGGCGGAGTTTGCGGCGACGATCGCGCGGTGGGGCATCGGGCCCGGCGTGCAGGTGGTGACATACGACGACAGCACCGGCGCCTACGCCTCGCGCCTGTGGTGGATGCTGCGGAACACCGGGCACCACGCGACAGCCGTGCTGGACGGGGGCTTCGCGAAGTGGGTGCGCGAGGGGCGAGCGGTGGAGGTGGCCCGGGGCACGGCGCCGCCGGAGCAGCGCCCGCCGAATGTCACGCCCACGCCGCAGCGCCCTCCAAGGTCAGCGGCGCCGTTCCCGGCCGTCACGGCCGACGAGGTGGCGGGGCGCGCGGCCGGGGCGGTGCTCATCGACGCGCGATCCCCCGAGCGCTTCCGCGGCGAGGTGGAGCCGCTCGACCGCGTGCCGGGCCACGTGCCGGGCGCGGTGAACCGCCACTACATGACGAACCTCGCGGAGGACGGAACGTTCCGGCCGGCCGCGGAGCTGCGCGCGGCGTTCGAGGCGCTGCTCGCCGGTGGCCTGCCGGCCGACGCGATCGTAATGTGCGGGTCGGGCGTCACCGCCTGCCACAACCTGCTCGCGATGGAAGTGGCGGGCCTGCCGGGCGCGCGGCTCTATGCGGGGTCGTGGAGTGAGTGGTGTGCCGATCCCGCAAGGCCGACGGCGACGGCCCCATCGAGGCCTCCTCGTTCGTGAACCCGAACGACTCGCTCGGCAGCACGCTCCGCCTGCCCGCACGGGGTGCGTCGTCGGGCCTCACGGCGTGGGCCAGTTACAGTCTCGGCGCGGCAGGCACCGCCGAGCGGGCAGTCGGCGGCCTGCAGGGGCGCGGGCTGTCCGCCCCGGCCGCGGCCTCGGATCAGGCCGTCGCCCAGTTCCGCCGCTCGACGAAGGTGCGCGGCTCGAGCGGCCGGCCGGCGGGGAAGCGTCGCGCCTCGCGCCGTGCACTCCAGAGCACGGCAGGGCCCACCGCCCGGTCCAGCAGGCGGCACGCCAGCCCGAACTCCCGCTCCACCTCGTGGCGGAGGGCCCGCACCTTGCGGCTCACCTCGGCATTGCCCTCGCGGAAGAACCCCTCCATCGCGTACAGCGCGGCGCCGTAGCCGCCCCGGAACAGCGCGGCGTCGCGCGCAACGCGTGCCCGCACGCGCGGGTCGGGATCGTGCCGGTACCGCTGCCAGCCCCGGAACCTCGTCCGCATCAGCCGGAAGAGGCTCGGGCCATTGCGCTCGTAGTCGCGACGGAACGCGTGGTCCAGGAACCGCTTGGAATCGGCCTCGGAGATGGCCGCGTGCCGGAAGTTGAAGCGGAACTGCCCGTGCGTATCGGCGATGTCCATCCCGTCGAGCAGCCGGCCGGCCGCGGAAACCTCCCGGTGCAGCTCGGTGCCCGGCACCGGCGTGTAGAGCATGAACTGATGGAAGTCGGTGTCGTGCGCGACGGCGTGCTCGATCTCGGCCTCCATGTTGTCGGGCGTGTGATGCTCGAGGCCGATGATCGTGGACCCGAGGACGCGAATGCCGTGCTCCTGGAGCGTGGCGGTGAGGCGGCGCGTGTCGGTGCCCGAGAGCTTGGCGTACCGGCTCGCGGCCGATTCGAGGCCGAGCCAGACCCATTCGACGCCCAGCTCGACGAGCTCGCGGATGTCGTACTTCGCGATCGCGTTGGCCGAGGAGAACACGTACATCGACCACGCCTTGCCGTTGGCCCGCATGAGGTCGAGCAGCTCGATCGCCCGCCGGCGATCGAGCAGGAAGTTCTCGTCCATCATGAAGAAGGTCGAGGCGCCCAGCTCGGCCTCCGCGAGTGCCATCGCGTCGTAGACATCGCGGCCCCGCGGGAGGAAGCTCACCGACGTCCCCTTGCCGCCGAAGAAGGCCGAGGTCGTGCAGAAGTTGCACCCGATCGGGCAGCCCACCGACGGGATGATCGTCGCGGCCGTCGTCGCGCCGCTGCCAGCCGTCGGCAGCCCCATGATCCGGAAGTCGAAGGCGGACGGCAGTGCGGGATGCGCGATGGGCCGATCGGGATCCTCGCCGAGAAACGCGCGGAACCACCGGATGCCCTCGCCCTTCACGCAGTGGTCGGCGTCGACGCGCTCCTCGATGTCGGGCAGCGCCGTCACGTGCCCGCCCACCACGATCGTCGAGTGCGGCGAGTGTTCGCGTACGAGCCGGCACATCTCGCGGACCTTGCCGAAGTTCACGATGATGCTCGAGATCCCGACGATGTCGTACCGGTGGCGCGTGAGTTCCTCGACGAAGCGGGCGCGGGTGGGGAAGTCGAGCACCGTCGTCGGCGCCGTGATGTTGTGCTGGATGAGCGCGATGCCCCACGAGCGGTGGAACATGCGCAGCGAGAACGGGCCCTGCTCGCGGGTCACCTGGTTCTGGTACAGCTCCATGGGGTTGATCGCGCGGCTGCCGAACTCGTCGTCCTGCGCGAAGGGGCCGAAGACGGAGGTGAGGAGCACGCGGGCGCGCGTGCCGAGGGGGTGGCGAGACATCGTGGACCGACCTCGGTGGGGGCGAGGGCCGGGCCGCGCGCGGGGCGCGCGCGGCACCCGAGGCATCTTACGAAGGGAGCGGACCGAATGAACGGCGGTTCAGCCCGATGGGCCGTCACCTGACGAAGTCGCGACAGAGCGCGCCCGTGCCGTGACAGTCTGGTGACAGATTGCCCGGCGTCTCAGCGGATCCACATCGACTCGCCGAGCTTCCGCGCCATCGCGTCGAGGTCGCGCTGCATGCGATCGCGGCGCGCCAGGATCGCCCGGATCTCGCGGCCGCCGACCCAGTGACCGATCACACGCTTCAGGGTCGGTTCGTCGAGGGCCTGGATCTTCGACCACAGCTCGGCGTCCACGCGCGTCATCTCGTGCACGCGCCGGTTGTCTGCCGTGAAGGCCCGCGAGTGGTCGATGAGCATCAGGTTCCACTCGGGGTCCACGAGCCAGTTCCCGAGGTTCGGGTCGATGTTGCCCACGAGGTTGTGGAAGAGCTTCGCGCGCGACAGCTGCCGGTTCCAGCGCTCGAGCTGCGCCGGCGGCGGCGTCGGCACGCCCCCGAGCTCCTTGAAGCTCTTGGTGGGCGACACCCACATCACGGCCACACCCGCATCCCCGTCGATCACGCGCTCGACACTTGGCGGCACCATGTCGAGCCCGAGGTGCTTGTCGAGCTCGTAGGCGGCGATCTCGGACTTGTAGCTCTCGAAGTAGCCGTTCCTGATGCCCGGCGCCAGGGCCTTCCAGGCGATCTTCTCGACCGGCCCTCCGGCCGCCAGCTTGGCCTTCTTGGGGCCCGTGACCCCGGTCCCGATGGGCTTCATCTCGAGGATCTCGGCCGTCCGGATGAACGCCTCGATCTCGGCGGCATGGCCGAGCCACGTCCTCGCATTCGTGCCCGGCACAGCCGGGTTGGCGACCGATGCGGTTGCCGCCTGCTGGGCGTAACCCGGCCCGGGGACGAGCAGGAGAGCGGCGGCAGCGAGGGCGAGGAGCGAAGACCGTGCGCGCATGTGACCCTCCCGGCCGGGCGGCCAGCCGTTACTCACCGAGACGCACGGCGGTGGTATCGAGTTCCACCAGAGGCTCTGCGCCCCGGGGCCGTGCGCCGGTCAGTTCGCGTCGTGAGCCTGCAGGCGAGCCAGGTCGGCGGTGTACCGCCGGGCGGCGAGCGACAGCGGCACGATGGCCAGGGTGCCGACGCCGAGGCCGACGAGGAGGCCGCCCGTGAGCGTGGCCCGGTCGCCGATGAGGCCGGCGACCCAGGGGCCCGGGCCCACCCCGAGGAGGTTGAGCACGAGCAGGGTGAACGCCACGAGGCTGGCGCGGGCGGAGGCGGGAGACAGTTGCTGCACCACCGCGAAGAGCGGGCCGAACCACGCCGTGGTGAACGCGCTCGCGAAGAACCAGCAGACGTAGAAGAGCCGCGAGGTCGGGGGCAGGAGGTAGAAGAGCATGGCCAGCGGCGCCAGGGCGGCCGTCATGGCGACCACGGCCCACAGGCGCCCCCCCGGCCAGCGGCGGTCGCACCAGTCGGACACGCTGCCGGCGATCAGGTTGCCCAGGAAGCCGGCAAGGGCCGAGACCGCCCCGGCCGTGTATGCCGCGGTGCGGAACTCGAAGCCACGCTCCTGGACGAGCCACGTGATGCCGAGCAGCGCGGATCCCGCCGCAAAGGCCAGGCAGATGCCGCCGAGCAAGGTGAGACCGAGCGCAGGGAGGCGCCGCAGCGTCCCGGTGACCGCGCGGAGCACGGCGCCAGTCTCCAGGTGCCCGGTCGCACGCCGCACGCCCCGCCGCGTGGGCTCGGAGACGAGCAGCATCCCCGCCGCCGCCACCAGCCCGACGGCACCGAGCACGTAGAAGCAGGCGCGCCACCCGTACTGCGGGGCCATCCAGCCGGCCACGACCAGGCTGAGGGCGGTGCCGAGCGGGATCCCCGCGTAGTAGATCGAGGTGGCCGTGCCGAGGCGCCCCGGCGGGACGGTGTCGCTCAACATCGAGAGCGCGGCCGGCGTGAGCGTGGCCTCGCCCACGCCGACGAGGACGCGGGCGCCGGCGAGGTGGGCGAAGCCCTGGGCCGCGCCGGAGGCCGCGGTCATGGCGCTCCACAGCGCCAGCCCCCCCGAGACCAGCCGAACCCGCGACCAGCGATCGGCGATGGCGCCGAGCGCGAGCCCGGCCACCGAGTAGAAGACGACGAAGGAGAACCCGGCGAGCAGCCCGATCTGGGCGCGCGTCAGCCCGAGATCGGCCATCAGCATCGGCGCCAAGGTGGCGATGAGCTGCCGGTCGACGAAGTTGAGGACGTTGAGGAGCGTCAGGAAGACGAGGAGGGCCCAGGCACGTGGCGTCATCGTCGGGGCTGGCGGAGGGAACCGGCGCGGGCTGCGTCCCGTTGAGGTTCCCCGAGTATAGCCCGACCGACGGCTTGCTCCTCTCCGGCGGCGGGGCCCCGGGCCGCCTGTCGCCGGTCAGTACCCGATCATGACGCCGAAGGTCACCGTGTGCGCCGTGTAGTTGTAGTCGCTGGTCGTGGATCTGCTCCGCGTGAAGTCGTAGGCGGGGACGAACGCGATCTCGGCGGCGCCGGTGCGATCCGGGGCAATGGGCCACGACAGCGAGGCGCCGGCGCGCACCACCCGGTCGTGACGAAGCTGGCCGGCGATGGGAAGCCCCGTCGTGTCGATGGCCGGGGTGTTCTCGTAGGGCTTGTCCTGCCAGGTCCCCGTGACGAGCCACGACGGGCCGCGCTGCGGGAGTCCCTTCAGGCTCAGGCGTGCCGAGGTCATCGCGCTCGCGAACGGATCGTCGTAAACCCCATCGTCGAAGAACCCGGGCGGCGTGGTCACGACCGCCGGGGGCGCGTCACCAAACAGGCTGCGGTGGAAGAGTTCGGCCGAGAGGCCGATGCGCTCGGCGATCGACTGCGCCACGCGCAGGTAGGCGCTCACGAGTCCGGCGTCGGTCTCCGGGACGCCGGGCGTGGTCACGGGAGTGAACACGAGACCTGCCGACGTGCCCTGACGCCAGCCGCCGCCGAGGCCCGCACCGCTGCCCCCGCTCCCGCCCGTTCCCGGGGTGTCCACAGCGCCGGTGGCCGGCCGGGCCGCCACGAGCGAGGTGCCGGTGGGGAGGCCGGCATAGCTCTTGAAGCCGGTGGTCATCTCGCCGATCAGCGTGGTGCGGCTGGGGAGGTTGACCAGCAGGCTCGCCGACGCCGTGTGTTGGAGGTGATCCAGCGCTGGCGTCGTGGTGAAACGTCGCGCGTCGAGGCGGTAGCCGGCCCGCACCACGGTCGTGTCCGAACCGTGCAACTCGAGGTTCGCGAACCCGCCGACGGCGTCGTAGTCGGCGGCCTCCCAGGCCGTGCCGTTCCGGCGCAGGACGGCACTGCCCCCGGCATAGAGGTGGTGCGCCTGGTTCGCCCCGAAGTCGAACCGGTAGCGCCCACCAACCTCGTGCGCCCAGGAGCCCCAGTCGCCGGGCGCCGCGTAGGTCCCGTAGACGCCGTCGTACCCGACCCGGCCGCGCCCCTCGAGGAACGTGTAGGCCAGGGCACCCGAGACGGCGGTGTTGCCTTCCGTGTCGCCGGCATCGCCGGTGGGCTGCAGCGCTTCGACACCCTGGCCGGCGCTGAGGCTCGCGGTCACCTGCGCCGATGCGGGCAGGTCGGAGGCGGCAAGCAGCAGCGTGAGGACGGGGAGGAGGTGACCGACGTGTCTGCGAGTCGAGGGTATCGCGCGCATTGGGGGCTCCTGCCGGTGGATGGCCACCGCCGGGGGCGCACCAGTTGCGCCCCCGGGGCGGTGGCGACGTCCAGCTACCGCCGTCCGCGGCCCTGGCCCTGGCGGACCTGCTTGCCCTGGCCCGTGCCGTTGCAGTTCGCGCTGCCCGGACCGGTTCCGGTTCCGGGACCGTAGCCGGAGCCGTCCTGCGGTCCCACTCGCCCGTTGCCGGTTCCGTCGCCGGGGCCGTAGCCCTTGCCGCGGCGCTGCCCCGTGCGGGTGCCCTTCAGGTCGCAGATCCCGTCGCCATCCGCGTCGACGAAGTTGGCCCCCACCGTGGCGCCCGTCTGGGGCGGTGCCGAGGTGGGCGGGGTCTGCGCGGCCGCCGTGGAGGCCAGCAACAGTGAGAATCCCAGAGCGAGGATGCCAGTGCGTGTCATAGGGGTCTCCGTTTCTTCGTGGGTCGCGCTCGCGACCCGCATCCGGGTGGCCGTCATGGCCGTTCGACCTTTCCATAGGCAGGGTGCGTGCCAGTGTGGCCGCCGGGCGAGGTGCGTGAGCAGGCGCGGAATTGAACGGGAATTCGAGCTTCCTGGCCGCGGCGGACGCGGGAACATCCTGGCGGGTCGACCGGGCGGTCGAAGGGCTCGACGAGATGGTCGAACGACGCGCGACGGCTACGCGTCGCGCGAGGCGGCCTCGAGGCCGTACTTCTTCAGCTTGTAGCGAAGGTGGCGCTCGCTCATCCCGAGTTGGCGAGCCGCCCGGGTCTGCACGCCCTCGGCGTGCTCGAGGGCATCGAGAATGAGACGCCGCTCGAAGGCGGCCACGCGATCCACGAAGCTGCCCGATTCGGTGTCCTCAGGGCGCTCGGTGCCCATCCCGCCGAGTCGCGGCGGCAGGTCCGCGGTCGTGATGAGCGTGCCGCGAGACAGGACAACCGCCCGGTGAACGAGGTTCTCGAGCTCGCGCACGTTCCCCGGGTACTCGTATTTCATGAGCAGGTCCATCGCCTCCCGCGACATCTGTCGCGCACCCGACGGGTGCTCGTTGGCGAAACGGAGGAGGAACTCGTCGACGAGCATCGGGATGTCCTCGCGCCGCTCGCGGAGCGGTGGCAGGTCGATCTGCACGACGTTCAGCCGGTAGAAGAGGTCCTCTCGGAACTCGCCCCGCCCGACGAGGACCTCGAGATCGCGGTTGGTGGCCGCCAGCACGCGAACGTCCAGGCGGAGCGTGCGGCTGCCGCCGAGCCGCTCGAAGGCCTGCTCCTGGAGCACGCGCAGCAGCTTGACCTGCGCGCCGCGGGGCAGGTCGCCGATCTCGTCGAGCAGCAACGTCCCCCCGTCGGCCAGTTCGAAGCGGCCGCGGTGCTCCCGGTCGGCGCCGGTGAACGCGCCGCGCTCGTGACCGAAGAGCTCGGACTCGATGAGCGTCTCGGGCAGCGCGGCGACGTTGACGGTGACGAACGGGCCCCGTGCCCGCGGGCTCGCGAGATGCACGGCGCGCGCGAGCACCTCCTTGCCGGTGCCGCTCTCGCCGCGGATCAGGATGGTGGCACGGCTCGCCGCGGCCCGCGCGGCCGTATTGATCGCCTCGGCCATGCGAGGGTTGGCGGTGTGGAGCCCGCGCAGCCCGTGGCGGGATTCGAGGGCCGCGCGCAGCGCGCGGTTCTCCGACTCGAGCGCCCGCCGCTCGAGGACGCGCGCCACGGTGACCTCGAGCTCGTCGAGATCGATGCGCTGGGTCAGATAATCGGCGGCCCCGCGCTTCATCGCGTCGGCCGCGCTCGCCACCGTGCCGAAGGCCGTCATCACGATCACGGCGATCTCCGGGTTGAGCCGTCGCAGGGTCTCGAGCAGCTCGAGGCCGGTGCGGCCCGGCATGCGCAGGTCCGTGAGCACGAGGTCGACCCAGGGGCAGCGGGGCGGCGGCGTCCGGCGGCAGAGGGCCGGCGCTACGCCGGGTCGGTCCCTGTTCGAACACGACGTATGCCAGGTCCGCCGTATGCGCAACGATGTCGTCGAGGAGTCGATCGAGCGACGCCTGCTGCTGCAGCTGCGCCAGGTCGGTGGCGTCCACGCTCACCAGGATGGCCCCTCCGCCCGCCCGCCGCACCCCCGCCGCCAGTCGGCCCACGCCCGTCCGGCGTCCGGCGTGCAGGGCCGTGACGCCCTCGGAGGCTTCCCCGGTGAGCAGGCGGTCGACGAGGGCCGCCGTGGCCGGACCTCCGCCGATTCCGGCACCACGTCCCGCCCCGAAGCCGCCACCGCCCAGCCCGAAGCCAGGCCCGGCGCCCAGGCGGGCGCCGTTGCCTGCCGCCACGCCGGGCTCGGGACCCGGGCCGCCCCGCGGTCCCGTGCGACCAGGCCCCTCCCCTCGACCGCCGCCTGGCGCGTCCGGCGGCGGACCGGCCCAGGGGCCACCGGGGCCCACAACGCCGGGTCCGGTCCCGGCGCCTTCGACGCGTCCGGTTGGCCCGAGCACGGTGACCCGGAAGAGCGCGTGCCGTGCCGCGACGTCCTGCAGCAGCACCGGCGTGAGCCGGCCGCCTCGATCGAGCTCCGCCAGCAGCCTGGCGTTGTCGAGCAGGCGCTCGGCGAGCTCGGTCTCCGCCTCTCCGGCCGCCACACGATTCGCCCGCGCGGCGGCGGCCACCGTGTCGCGGACCGAGGCGGCTTGCGCGCGCACCAGCACGCCGAACTCGCGACGCGCGGAGAAGTACTCGAAGGCCCCGAGGCCCGTGAGCAGCAGGGCGACGATCAGGCCCAGCACCGCCACGCGCCAGCTGCGCCCGGGTGGGCTGCGCCGCGCGGCCATCATTCGCCAGCCCGGCCGCGGTCCGTGTCGACCGCGAGGAACCGGAGGACTTGATTCCGTGACATGTACGTCCCGCGGCGCAGGACCCGTCCGCCGCTGTCGAGGACGAGCACGGTCGGAACCCCGCGCACGGCGTACACGGCCGCCACGCCCTCCGTATCAGTGTCCACGTCGATCGACACCGGCACGAACTCCGCAGAGAGAGCACGTCCCACCTCGGGGTCCGGCCAGACCTCGTGCGCCATCACCACGCACGGAGGACACCACGAGGCCTGGAAGTCCACGAAGAGCAGGCGGCCCTCGTGCTGCGCCTCCGCCTGGGCGGCGGCAAAGCTCGTGTGCCAGGCGAACGCGGGCGGGGGGACGGGGCCGTCGGCCGCGCGGTACCCCCAGCCCTTGATCATCGGCCACTGCATGAACAGGACGACGCCGAGGAGGCCGACCCACAGCACCACGTTCGTGCGGCGGGACCGGGACGCGACTGGCGCGCCGGCGGGTCGCGCGGAGTCCGGGGATGGCATGCCGTCAGTAGGATGCAGGCAGCGGCCGCGGGGTCACACCGGCCGGGTCCCGGCGAGCCGGGCCGCTCAATCGAGCTCGCCCATGACCCACGCGAGGTTCACGAGCGCCACCTTGTGGTCGCGTTGCGCAATCGCGAGGTTCACCTGGGCGGATCGCAGGTTGACCTGCGCGTCCTGCACCTCCAGGCGCGTCTTCACGCCCAGCTCGAAGCCCTTCTCGGCCAGGAACAGCAGCTGCTCAGCCTGCTTCTGCGTGCTCCCGAGCGCGCCGACGATCGCGGCCGCCTCGTGCACCGCGTCGATGGCCACCTGGACCTCGAGCGAGATGCCGTCGCGGAGCTTGAGCTCGTCCTCCTTGATGCGCGCCAGATCGCTCTCGGCCTGCATCACCAGCCCGCGCGTGCGGAACCCGTCGAAGATGGGCACGACGGCGAAGATGCCCGCGTTCCAGAGCGTGCCGTCGGAGGAGACCGACTTCAGCGCGAGGTAGCGCTGCCCCCACGACGCCGCGAAGTCGAGCCGGGGCTTGTTGCCGGCCTTCGATATCGTCACCAGCTCGCGGTAGATGCCCACCTGGCTCTCGAGCTCGCCGATCTCGGGGCGGTTGGCCAGGGCCTTTGCGAGCACGTCCCGCTCTCCGGGCACCTCGCCGATCGTGGTGTCGAGGGTGCCGGTCACCTCGACGGGGTCCGGTTCGGCCAGCAGGAACCGGAGGCGCTCGCGCGCGACCCGCACGCGGTTCTCGCTGCGAAACACGCTCGGGCGGGCGTTGTCCACCGTGACCTGGGACGCCAGCACCTCGAAGTCCGTGGAGGTGCCGGCGGTGCGGCGCTGCTGCGTCTCCAGCAGATGGCGTTCCTTCTGCGCGAGGTCCTCCTCGGCGATACGCAGCAATTCGTGCGTGACGAGCACGTCGTAGAACGCGGTGGTCACGTCCTTCACCACCGCCTGCCGAAAGCGCCGCAGCTGCTCGTCGGCGAACTCGAACCCGAGCTTCGCCGCGCGGATGGCGGCGCCCACCTGGCCCCAGGTGAACAGCACCTGGCGCACCTCGAACTGGCCGCTGGCGATGTCCTGCCGGCCGCCGAAGATCTCGCCGATGTCGAACTCGCCGCCCTCGCTGCCCCCGCCGCCGGCAAAGCCCCGGAACAGGTCGGCCTGGCTGTCGTCGAAGGTGCGCAGCAGGCTGGTCGTGAAGGTGCCCTGCGGCAGCGCCGCCGCGCGTTCCT
>Ga0114939_10002761_pt1 | contig 12700 bp, 9 predicted proteins | sample AshMeaCrysSpring_FD_87196 | JGI IMG/M metagenome (GOLD analysis project Ga0114939, IMG submission 87196) | Groundwater microbial communities from Big Spring, Nevada to study Microbial Dark Matter (Phase II) - Ash Meadows Crystal Spring | ecosystem: Environmental > Aquatic > Deep subsurface >... | reverse complement strand
CACTTTCGTACAGCAGGCCGCGGTCGTACATCTTCTTCAGCAACCACCACAGACTTTCGATGTAGTCGTTAGTAAAGGTGATGTAGGGGTCGTTCAGGTCTACCCAATAGCCCATTTTACGGGTCAGGTCGTCCCATTTATCCTTAAAGCGGAGCACCGCCTCGCGGCATTTCTGGTTATATGCCTCTACGGTTATCTTTTTGCCAATGTCTTCTTTGGTAATGCCCAGTTCCTTTTCCACACCCAGTTCAATAGGCAGGCCATGGGTATCCCAGCCGCCCTTGCGGTTTACCTGATAGCCCTGCATGGTTTTGTAGCGGCACACAAGATCTTTAAGGGTGCGGCTGATAACATGGTGAATGCCGGGCATGCCGTTGGCACTTGGTGGTCCTTCGTAAAATACAAAGGGTGTAGCTCCCTGGCGCAGACTCACGCTTTTTTCAAAAGCCTGTTCGGCCATCCATTTGTCCAGCACTTCCTGCCCCATGGCCGCCAGGTTGAGGGAGGTAAATTCTTTATATCGTTTGGGCATAGTTTTTTTTCAAAATGGCTGCAAAGGTAAGGTTTGCTAAGAAGCCCACATTCGAATTTCAACAATGAGAAGCCTGCTATTACAAGGCTTTAGCCAGATATTTTTTTACTTGTGAAGCTCGCTTTATTTCATCTAACGAAACCCATGCTTTACTGCATAAAAATTAAGGTCACGTTTAGCGAACTGGCCATTTCTTCCTTGAAAAACGGGGCAGAAGCTATAGTGTAACCCGATTTTGTTTTTACGATCAAAGCATATTGTACAATTATCTTGCTATGCCAGTTCGTGCATCAATAGGCCATATTTTCTTTTGCTTCGACTGTCCGCAAAGAGGAATGTGCAAGTAGCTTATTCCCAATGTGCAACTAGTATAGACCCTGATGAACTGCTTAAGGTGGCGCTTTGTGCAAAGGATGCGCTCCCTCAGTAAGCTACTCACTTAGGTAAGGCAGGTAAAATGAGGCTTAAAAACATCTTGAGCGTCACACCCTGTTTGGATTGCATGAGCTCAGTACCTCACAGCGCCCATTATTGTGTACACGTAATATTCCAAACACCTGCTAGGCCTGCAATTAGTGTATAGGCATTGGGGCAAACACTGGAAAAACATGATAGGCTGAGAGATTGACAAATAGGGGGTTGTCATTAATCAGGCATTGAGCATCATGTTTTTTGGCAGTTTGGCGGATTACGCCAACATATTGAAGTTGATTCCATGAATATTTGGATTCTTAAGTTCCTATTTACAAACTAATGCGTACTTCTCATCAATTTTTGATGCTCCTGTGTTTTGTGGCCATTCTGTTTGCCAACTGCAAAAACAGAACATCCGGACAGGGAGAAACTGCTTTGGAAAAACCCGCCTCCGAATCTGAAAACATAACAGTGCCTAATCCTGTGTTGGACACCTTGGCCTACAAGCAGCACATGCTGCGCATGGCCAACGGCGATACAACGGGCAGGTGGCCTGCTCCGAATGATGTAATACCACTGCCAGGCGCCTTGTTGCCAGCCCATCGTATTGTGGCCTTTTATGGAAACATGTTCAGTAAACGTATGGGCATACTGGGCGAAATACCCAAAGCCGATATGCAACAAAAACTACTGGCAGAAGCAGCTGCCTGGCAGGCTGCAGACAGCACCACCAAAGTGATTCCGGCCCTGCACTATGTGGCGGTAACTGCGCAGGGTGCGCCAGGCAAGGACGGTAAATACAGGCTACGCATGCCCTTTGCCCAAATAGACACAATTGTAAGTTGGGCCAAAGAAATTAACGCCATATCGTTCATCGACGTTCAAGTAGGGCACAGCACGGTGCAGCAGGAAATTCCGGTTTTGGAAAAATACCTGACAATGCCAACCATGCACCTGGGCATCGACCCCGAGTTTTCAATGAAAGGTGGGGAAAGACCTGGTGCCAAAATTGGCACATTTGATGCCGCCGATATCAACTATGTTATTGACTACCTTGCCAACTTGGTAGACAAGTACAAATTGCCACCGAAAATTCTGGTAGTACATCGCTTTACCCGTAATGGTGTTACCAACTACAAAAAAATTAGGCGGGTTCCTCAGGTACAGATGGTAATAGATATGGATGGCTTTGGCGACAAACCTCTGAAGCTAAGTACCTACAAAAGCTATATAGTAAGCGAGCCGGTGCAGTTTACAGGCTTCAAGTTATTTTATAAGAATGACACAAAGGAAAATAAGAATGGCCTGTTCAGCCCTACCGAATTGATGCAGTTGGTACCACGACCCATGTACATTCAATATCAGTAACCATTGAGTACTTCCTGATTTGCGATTTTGGCGTTTTTGTTATGCGTACTTCTAATTTAACATTCATCACTGTATTGCTTGTTTCCATAGCCTGCCAGCAGCCAAAAACCGGGCAAACCAATCGGGAAACAACCAACAATCATGCCACAGCAGACTCTGCAACAAGTGGTTCAGAAGCTTCAACTTCTTCAGATACCATTACCTATGAGCAGGCCATGAATCTGCCGCAGGTACCCATATTATGCTACCATCGGATACACAACGGTGCTGCCGATGAATACACCGTTACACCAGCAGCGTTTGCAGCACAAATGCAAATTTTGAAAGACAGTGGTTATGAAAGCATTAGCCCTGAACAGCTGTATGGCTACCTACACTACAAGAAGCCCCTGCCGCCCAAGCCGGTTATGATCACTTTTGACGATACCCGTTTGGAGCACTTTACAATTGCTGCCCCGGAAATGGAGAAGCGGGGTATGCGAGGTGTTTTCTTCATTATGACCATTGCGATTGGCAAAAAAAACTATATGAGTAAGGCCCAAATACGCACTTTGGATAGCGTTGGCCACACCATAGGCACCCATACATGGGATCATCATATGGTAACAAAATATACCCCTGATGATTGGAATATCCAGTTAAATGGCTCACAAAAAACACTACAGGACATTACCGGCAAACCTGTTGAGTACCTTGCCTATCCTTATGGATTGTGGAATACTGCTGCCGCTGAATATTTGCAAAGTACCACTATTAAACTGGCTTTTATTTTATCTACACGTCGCGATATTAACTATCTACCGCAGACTGTTCGCCGGATGATAGTGCCTTACAACTGGTCTGCTCAAGGCATGATCAAATCCATGCGTCAAACTTTTGGCAGAGAGTAGCTAATTTACGGTACGGCAAATTAGCAAAAAGCTTACCAACTGCTATTTCAACAGCATGCATGCCTTGCCCCGGGGGTTGCCCATTGCCAAGCAGCCTTCGTCCATTTGCCCCCTTCCCCTTACTTTTGAGGGAATTGCCTGCCAGTAACTGTGCCACTAAAACTAACACATGAACCTGATGTCGGTACCGGCAACACAACGCTTTCGCAACGAGGTGGGCATACGCTTCCAGCTCTACAACAGCCTGTTTACCTCGCTGCCTTTTCACCGTATAGAAAAAACGGGCATCCTGCTCAGCCTGCTGCTCACCGTATGCGAAGAGGGCTATGAGCGGGGCAAAAATCCCACCGAAATACTCGAGGAGTTCTTTGCGCGCCAAACGGCCTATGCTACCGAGGAAGAACGCCTCGATATGCTGTTTCGCTTTACCCAGTATGTGGAGCGGCAGGTGGTGCTGTTCGATGCTTTGGAAGACGCCAGTTTTGGCGCCATTCACGACCTGAATGGCCCCGGTACGCTGAAGCATCTGGAAAGCGAAGTGAAGCAGCAAAACCTGGAAACCGTGCTGGCCGAAAAACTGAAAACCTACGGAATCAGGCTGGTGCTTACGGCACACCCCACGCAGTTTTACCCCGGCGAGGTGCTCGCCATCATTCACGACCTGGGCAAGGCGCTGGAGGAAGACAATGCCGCGCTGGTAAACAGCTACCTGCAACAGCTGGGCAAAACACCCTTTTTCAAGCAGGTGAAACCCACTCCATACGACGAGGCTGTAAGCCTGGTTTGGTACCTCGAAAATGTATTTTACCACGCCGCGGGCCGCATCCTCACCCACCTCAAAAGTGCCTTTCCGCAGCAGGTGCAAGGCACCAACCCCATCATACACATGGGCTTTTGGCCCGGCGGCGACCGCGACGGCAACCCTTTTGTAACGGTAGACACGACGTTAAAAGTGGCCGAAGCCCTGCGCACCGGCATACTCAAGTGCTACTATTCCGATTTGCGCAGGCTGCGTCGCAGGCTTACTTTTAAGGGGATAACCCAACCTCTGGTCGAGTTGGAACAAGTGCTGTACGACAACGTGTTTGTGCCCGGCCACCGCACCCTGATAAGTAAAGACGATATGCTGCTTAAGCTGCACGGTGTGCTGGCTACTCTGCAGCGTGATCATAACGGGCTTTTTGCCCACCTGCTTGAAAGCCTCATCAACAAAATAGAGATATTCGGCTCACATTTTGCCAGCCTCGACATCCGGCAGGACAGCAGTGTACACACCGCACTATGGAAGCAACTGGCAGCCCATTTGCCAACCCATTTTGAACAAATGGATGAAGCCGGCCAACTGGAAGCCCTGGCGGCCGTGAAACCGGGCGAGGTGCATCTGGCTGATGCCGTGCAAAACGACACCGTCGAAACCGTACGGGCCATAGCCTATATACAGCGCTACAACGGCGAGGCAGGCTGCCATCGCTACATCATCAGCCAGTGCAACAGCGCCCGTAATGCTATGGAGGTGTATGCCCTTTTTATGCTGGCAGGCTACCAACCCGAAAACCTGGCGGTGGACATAGTGCCTCTGTTTGAAACCATCGACGACCTGCAGCATGCTGCAGCCACCATGAAAACACTCTACAGCTTGCCGGCATACCGCAGCCACCTGCAGCGCCGGGGCAATATGCAAACCATTATGCTGGGCTTTAGCGATGGCACCAAAGATGGCGGCTACCTGATGGCTAATTACGCTATTTATAAAGCTAAAGAAGAACTAACCACCATTAGCAGGCACTACGATATCGAAGTACTGTTTTTTGACGGAAGGGGCGGCCCGCCGGCACGGGGCGGCGGCAAAACACATAAGTTTTATGCCAGCATGGGCCAGAACATTGCCAACCGCGAAATACAGTTAACCATACAGGGCCAAACCGTAAGCAGCAACTTTGGCACCATCGATGCGGCCCAGTACAACATGGAGCAACTGATACACGCAGGCATACACAGTAGCCTGCTGCTGAGCAAGCTGAGCACCCTGGATGCTGCCGAAGAGCATTTGCTACATCAATTGGCCACCCTGAGCCAGCAGGCCTACCTGCTGCTAAAAGAGCACCCCAACTTTGTAGATTACCTGATGCATGCCAGCCCTCTGCGCTATTATGCCGACACCAATATTGGCAGTCGCCCCGCTAAGCGCGGCTCCAGCGGCAAACTTACCCTTAAAGACCTGCGCGCCATACCTTTTGTAGGCAGTTGGAGCCAGCTAAAGCAAAACGTGACTGGTTACTACGGCCTGGGCACCGCCCTGCAAAAAATGAAAGACGAAGGCCACTGGCATGCACTTGAAAACCTGTACCACGACTGCCTGTTTTTCCGTACCCTGGTAGATAATGCGGAAATGGCTATGAAGAAATGCTTCTTTCCCCTTACCACCTTTTTGGCCGACCACCCGGTATATGGCAAAGTGTGGCATATGATACATGATGAATATGAACTTACCCGCAGCCTGGTGCTGCAGTTGGGTGGTCATCGCCAATTGATGGAAGAATACCCCGTAGATCAATTGAGCATACACATGCGCGAACGCATTGTGCTGCCACTGCTTACCATACAGCAGTATGCCCTTACCAAAGTGCGCCGTATGGAAGAGCAGGTAATGACCTCGCCGCTAAAGGGCAAGTACGAAAAGTTGGCCATGCGCTGCTCGTTTGGCATTATTAATGCCGGCAGAAACAGCGCCTGACAAGCGGAAATACCCCATAAAAAAATACATCGTTGTTTTGGTGAAATGGCCTCATTTGAACCTGCTACCTTTGCACCCTCAAATTAATACCAACCAGTAGAATGATAGATGTAATTCTCGGGCTTCAATGGGGCGACGAAGGCAAAGGCAAAATAGTAGACTACTTTGCACCCAACTACGATATCGTTGCCCGCTTTCAGGGTGGCCCCAACGCAGGCCATACCCTGTACATAAATGGCGAAAAAATAGTATTGCACCAGATACCCTCGGGCGTATTTCACCCAGGCAAAGTAAACCTGATTGGCAACGGCGTAGTGCTGGATGCCGTAACTCTGAAGCGCGAATGCGAAGCCGTGGCCCGCTTTGGCGCCAATGTGCACAAAAACCTGTTCATCAGCCAGCGCACTCACCTCATTTTGCCCGGCCACCGTGCCCTGGACAAGGCCAGCGAACTGCAAAAAGGCGATGGAAAAATTGGCAGTACCCTCAAAGGCATTGGTCCCGCCTACATGGATAAAACAGGCCGCAATGGCCTGCGCGTGGGCGACCTGCTCGATAAAAGCTTTACCAGCAACTACATTAAACTGCGCCTGAAGCACCAGCGCCTGCTCGATAATTACAACTTCAACGAAGACATCAGCGCCTGGGAAGATGAGTTTTTTGAAGCCATTGATTTTTTGCGCAGCCTGAATATTGTAAACGGCGAATATTTCATAAACGAACAGATATCTGCCGGTAAAAGAGTGCTGGCCGAGGGCGCCCAGGGCAGTATGCTCGATATTGATTTTGGCACCTTTCCGTTTGTAACCAGCAGCAGCACTATAACAGCCGGCGTGTGCAATGGGCTGGGCGTGGCGCCTCAAAAAATTAAAGATGTATTAGGTGTTACCAAAGCTTATTGCACCCGTGTTGGAGGTGGTCCCTTTCCTACCGAACTATTGAACGAAACGGGGGAAGCACTGCGTAAGGCCGGAAACGAGTTTGGCGCCACTACAGGCAGGCCACGCCGCTGCGGATGGATTGACCTGGTTGCCTTACGCTTTGCCTGCATGGTAAACGGGGTAACCCAACTGGTAATGACCAAAGCAGATGTACTGGACACTTTTAGTCCCCTACAGGTGTGCACCGCATATAAAATAAACGGCGGTGAAACCGACCAGGTGCCCTTTCAAATGACCCGGGTGGCTATAGAACCGGTATTGCGCGCCTTTGATGGATGGAATACCGATACCTCGGCTTTTGCACAACCCGGGCAATTGCCTGCAGAAGTAAAAAACTATATTGATTTCATAAACAACTACCTGGGTGTGCCTGTGGCATGGCTGAGCAATGGGCCCGGCCGCGACCAGATAATAAAAATGCAGTAAAAGAGGGGCTAAGCCATCATTGCAACTGCATCAGTTTGTGAAGCCTAAAATTTTTTTTGTCAAGTAAATTTCCCTCCCAAATTTTACACCGCTAATGACGAATAACTATGGCTGCTAAAAAAGTACCAGCAGGAAAATCTGCCAAAAGTAACCCGGCGCCTTCGTCGAGTGAAGCAACGACTTCGTCGAAGAAAAAGCAGGAAGAAGAACTGGACGACGAAGACGACCTTGAACTTGAAGACGACGACGAGCCCAAGCTAAAAGCAAGCGTTAAAGGCAGTGTTAAAAAAGCCGCGGACGACGAGGACGATGAGGAAGATATAGACGACGAAGACGATTGGGAAAAAGGTGAAGAAGATGAAGAGGAGGAATGGGACCCAGACTTCGACGAATTCGATTTGCCCAAAAGTACAGCCAAAAAAGGTGGCAAAAGGGGTGACGAGGAGGAAGAAGAAGACTTCAAATTCGATGATGGCATGGACGAGTTCGACGATCTGTTTGGTGGTGGTAAAGGCAGCGGATTCGATGATGATGATGACTTTTAATCAATAAAACAGCAAGCATCACGCAATATTCCTGTAAAATCTCTCCTTCGCATTACAGCGAATTAAAATATCAACTGCTGAATTGGCTAAGCCGGTTCAGCAGTTGTGTTTTTCTCGACAACCATCAGTACCACTCTCCCTGGCACCAGCAAGAGTGCCTGGCGGCGGCCGGCGAATTGTACGGGTTTTCGGCCACGGCCGGAAATAATGCCCTGCAACAGGTACAGCAGTTTTTGGACAACCACAAGGGCCGATGGATTTTTGGCCACCTGGGCTATGACTTGTATACAGAAACTTCAGGCGTTGCTACCCAGCAAGGCAATGCTGCAGCCACAGGTTTTGCAGATATCTCCTTCTTTGTTCCCCAATATGTTGTTATCCTGAAGGCACAGGAAGTAACCATTCATTCGGCCAAAGCCGATGGCGAAAGGGTGTGGCAAACCATACAACTGGAGTCCGCGCTCCTGGTTGAAGAACCCGCCACTGCGCCTCCCCAACTTACCCCCCGCACCAGCAAAGAGCAATACCTGGAGGACGTAACCCATTTGCGTACCCACATTGGCCGCGGCGATTGCTACGAAATCAACTATTGCCAGGAGTTTTTTGCCGAAAATGCCAGCATCCAGCCCTTAACTACATACCATAGGCTTAGCGCCCTTTCGCCCAACCCCTTCAGCGCTTTTTACCGGCGGCAGCACAGCTACCTGCTATGCGCCAGCCCCGAACGCTTTTTGCTGAAAAAGGGCAACAAAATCTACTCGCAACCTATAAAAGGTACCGCGCCGCGAGGCCCAACGTTGCTGGACGACGACACCATCAAGGCTACCCTGCAGGCCAGCCCCAAAGAGCGCAGCGAAAATGTGATGGTGGTAGACCTGGTGCGAAACGATTTGTCGCGCATATGCCGCCGGGGCACCGTGCAGGTGGATGAACTGTTTGGCATATACACCTACCCGCAGGTGCATCAAATGATATCTACCATCAGCGGCGAGTTGGAAGAAGGTAAGTCGTTTACCGAAATCCTCCGCGCCACTTTTCCGATGGGCAGCATGACGGGGGCGCCTAAGCACCGGGTATTGCAGTTGATCAACCAATACGAGCACAGCCCGCGGGGCCTGTTCTCAGGGTCGGTGGGGTATTTTGCACCAAACGGCGATTTTGATTTTAATGTGGTAATCCGCAGCCTGCAATACCATGCCGGCAGCGGCTACCTCAGCTACCATGTAGGCGGTGGCATTACGTGGTACAGCAGCCCCGAACAAGAGTACGAAGAGTGCCTGGTAAAGGCAATGGCTATGCGTAAAGCACTTGAATAATCAGGAGACAGATGTTTCGGGGAATCAACAAGACATGCACCATACTAAAACAACCCTTGACTGGCGAAGGATCATTTCTTATTAGCGCTGGAGGAAGGTTTGGCCGCAGGATAACCGCTGGTTTGCATACTGGCGCTTTGCAGGGTGGCCAAAATGCTGTGATGTAAAATGATATAGCGATTGGCGTTGAATAATTCCATTTTGTCTTTAGGAAGGCGTATTGAGTAGCCGGCATCGGTAGCTACCACTTTATCGAAATTTGGATTCAGCCTGTTAAATTCGTTTATATCCATTACCAGGTGGTTGGCTATTACCACGGAGTTGTACTTGCCTTGTATTTCCACCAAGGTGGTTTGAGCCAGTTCCTCTTCAGTTAGCTCACGTTGCAGCCAAGCTGTTTGGTTAACCATATTGGTTTGGAGATCTTTCCATTCGCCGGCTGTGCTGGTAGTAAGGCCACCTCCACCTTCCATAATAAAGTGAGTACCAATAAATTTTTTCACATGGTTACGGCTTTCTTCGGGCAAGTGGTATTGAAGAGCCCAGAAATCGGTGCTGCCGCTGCGGCGTTGTGCGCTAAACACACGACCGGGGCCGCCATTGTATGCTGCTATTACCAGCAGCCAGTCGCCCAATTGGTTGTACAACTCGCGGAGGTAGCGTGCAGCGGCATGGGTGCTTTTAAAATAATCGTACCGCTCATCTACCCGGCTGTTTATTACGAGTCCCATGCGCCGGCCCGTTTCGGGCATAAACTGCCATGGGCCAACAGCGCCTGCCCAACTAAGGGCATAAGGCTTCAGATGGCTTTCTATTACGGCCAGGTATTTCAGTTCTTTAGGAAGCCCGTAGCTGGCCAGTATGCCATCCATCAGGCGGAAGTAAGGCTGACCCCACACTTTCATGTTCTCCAGCATTTTGCCGGAGCGGGCTATATAATCCTTTACAAATGGAACCGCCTTGGGGTTTATTTGTGCGGTGTAAGGTTGAGTAGGATTAAAGGCATCGCTGGTAAACAGGTTGCGGAAGCCCATTTCACCCAGCTTTTCATCGCTGCTGCCAGTACCCGACGAATCTTTGGAGGCTACTTTTTTAATTGGATCATTATCGTTGCCTTTGGCTTTGGCACCATTAATTGAACCTACGGTACAGGCGGCGGCAATGGTCCATGTCAGTAACTTTTGCATAGGCTACGCTTTACTCATTTATCATACTTCACCGGGCATAGATGCCCTTACACTGCATCAGGTAATGCGAAATCCGGTGCAAAGTTAGCTCTTCCCACCGGTTTGTCAACACCTGTACACCAAAAGGCATGCCATTGCTATGGGTAAACAAGGGCAGGGCCATGCCTGGTATACCTGCCAGGTTGGAAAAAACGGTATAGATATCAGCCAGGTACATCGCCACGGGATCATCTATTTTTTCGCCCAGTTTAAAAGCAGTGGAGGGACTCACAGGCATTAATATGGCATCGTACTGCCCAAAAATGGCTTGTGTTTCCTCTATTATGAGCCTGCGTACCTGCTGTGCCTTGGCAAAATAGGCATCGTAATAGCCGGCACTCAGCACAAAACTGCCCAGCATGATGCGCCTCTTAACCTCGGCACCAAAACCCTGGCTGCGGCTACGTTTGTAAAAGTTCGTTAAATCGACACCGGCCTCAGGAATTTGGTGGCCATATCGCACTCCATCGTAGCGGCTCAGGTTGCTGCTGGCCTCGGCAGTGGTAAGTACATAATAAGCGGGCACCAGGTAGTCGAGCAAGCTAAAAGGCACGGCCTCTACCTTATGCCCATGCTGGGGTAAATACGCACACAGGCCGGTGAAAGCCTGCTTTATTTCGGAGTCGAGGCCCGGCAGTGCAACAGAAGGTTCCAGGTATGCGAAGCGAAATGGCCCACTGTTTTCCTGTTTTAAATCCTGAACAGCCTCTACCGGGTGGCTGGAACTGCTAGTGCTATCTAGTGGGTCAAACCCGGCAACAACGCAATATATTTCCGCCACATCGGCTACGGAGGTGGCAAAAATGCCAATACTGTCGAAAGAGCTGGCATAGGCAATAAGGCCATACCGGCTAATGCGGCCATAGGTAGGCTTGAACCCTACCACGCCGCAAAAATCGGCGGGTTGCCGCACCGAGCCGCCAGTATCGCTACCCAGGCTAGCCATGCACAGGCCTGCCTGCACCGCCACTGCCGAGCCGCCGCTGGAGCCACCGGGCACACGGGTTTCATCGGCAGCATTCAACACCGGGCCATAAGCCGAGTTTTCGTTGGTACTGCCCATGGCAAACTCGTCGCAGTTGCACATGCCTATGATGATGGCCCCTGCCTGGAGCAGGCGCTGTACGGCGGTAGCATTATAAACCGGCTCAAAACCCCGCAGCATGGCAGAGGCAGCCGTGGTGGGATGATTCTGGTAACAAATAACATCCTTAACCGCCAGCACTACCCCATGTAATGGCCGCATAGGCAGGCCCTGCGCCCTTACTTCGTCTAGTTGTAGGGCCTGCGCCAGGGCGCCTTCGGCAAATACTGCTGTAAAGGCATTCAGGCGGCTGCTTTCTTCAATGGCCTTCAGGTAGTGCTGCACTGCCTGGGTGCAGGTGGTGGCGCCCTGTGCAAGCGCCTGCTGGTAACTAACGATAGACTGAAATGAAAATGCCATCGGTATTTAAAACACAAAAGCAGGTGCGGAAATGGTGTTATCCCGCATCTGCTTTACATGAATGAATGAGTTGAAACAGAATTCTTAACGCTTGCATCAGGCGTTTTCAGCCTTCTTGTCTTTTTCGTTCATGCCTTCCTCAATTTCCTTCTTCACGTTGTTCTTAGCATCGTTGAACTCGCGGATGCCTTTGCCCAACCCACGCATAAACTCGGGTATTTTCCTGCCGCCAAACAACACCAGTACAGCCAGGATGATGAGCACCCACTCGCCACCGCCGGGCCAGGAAAACAGCAATTGGTTAACCATACTTACAAATTTTAAGGCGTAAAGGTAAGGGGCGCAAAGGCACAAAATACAGGGATGCCTTGTTAATTGACCATGGCGAATTGGAACTTACGCAAAAAACAGCCTGTTAAATCAGGCTTCAACTTTATGAAAAATAAGGCTGATCAGCAATTGAACTTCCGATGGATGCCCACCATAGCAATTCAATTACCCTCGAGCCGTTGATTTCGGATGGCAGCAGTGCCCCAAATTTCAGCGCTGATCATTTTCGCCGATCGGGGGTTCCGATGGGTCGGCTGCTTCGGCACCTGCGGCCAGTACTGCAGGCGAAAATAAGGCACCCTGCCACAGGTCGGCATTTAGAATGGGCGAGTTGGCATGATAGTAGTCGTCGGGGTGATAAATGTAATAGACGCTGCCCCCTTTGATGCAGTCAATAATGGCACGGCTATTGCTCATGGGCACGGCCGGGCAGCCCAGGCTGTTGGCCACTTTTCCGTCTTCCAAAGCCTCCCTTTCATTTACATAACGGCTGCCATGCACAACTATATCGCGCCTGAGCACCCGGTCGTTTAT
>Ga0114939_10002760_pt1 | contig 12702 bp, 13 predicted proteins | sample AshMeaCrysSpring_FD_87196 | JGI IMG/M metagenome (GOLD analysis project Ga0114939, IMG submission 87196) | Groundwater microbial communities from Big Spring, Nevada to study Microbial Dark Matter (Phase II) - Ash Meadows Crystal Spring | ecosystem: Environmental > Aquatic > Deep subsurface >... | reverse complement strand
GATCGTAGTAATCATCGACCACCAGCCCGGGATTAGTGGTCACGGCAAGATAGATCATCACGCCGTTCACCGCCAGGAAGACCGCGACCAGGGCGAACCAACCGACGAGCCAGGGATTGCGCCACGCCGGGGTCGGTGGGGTCTGGGATCCTGTGGTCTGTTGCATGATAAGGCTCTACTAGAAAAGGAAAAGGCGGGCTGGTGACCAGCCCGCCGAAATCGCCGACCAAGCGCTGCTAGCGCTTGGGCCCGAAGAAGACGCTCGCGCGCTCCGCCCGTACCGGGACCCCGGTGGAGCGCTGTCCCTCGACGACGAAGGTCACCGGCTCACGCTCGCCCGCGAGATGCTTGCCTGGGACCTTGACGAAGACCGTCAACGGCACGACCTCGCCATGGCGGGTGTTGACCGGCTCATTGGCACCGATCAGCTCCAGGCCCTTGGGCCCGGACGCGCTGACGCGCATGGCCAGGTCCTCGGGGGATTTGTTCAAAAGCTTCAGGGTGTACTTGTTCTGGATCGACCCGTCGCTCAGACGGCTGAACAGGGGTGCACGCTCATGGAGGACCTTCACCTCGATGGCCGACATGGTGGAGAAGCCGAAGATGATGCCAACCCAGGCGAGGAGGAGGATGCCGCTGTAGACCCAGACCCGCGGGCGCTTCAGCAGCGGCCTGACCGGCTTGCCCTCCAGCTCGTCAAGAGATGCATAGCGTATCAGGCCCTTGGGGCGCCCGACCTTTTCCATGACGGAATCGCAGGCGTCCAGACAGAGACCGCAGGTGATGCACCCCTCCTGCTGGCCATTGCGGATGTCGATACCGGTGGGACAGACCGCCACGCACTGATTGCAGTCCACGCAGTCGCCGGTGGCCCGCTCCTCGGCCTGCTTGCCCTTGACGATCCGTCCTCGCGGCTCGCCGCGCTTTCTGTCATAGGTCGGGATGATGGTGGTCCGATCCAGCATGACGCCCTGGATGCGGGCGTAGGGGCAGAGCCAGAAGCAAACCTGCTCCCGCAAGAATCCCGCCAGGCCGAAGGTCCCCACGGTAAACAGGGCCACGGTCACATAGGCCGCCGGATCCGCCTGGCCGGTGAAGAACCGCCCCCAGAAGGTCGGGGCATCGGTGAACCAGGACACGAAGCTGAATCCCGTGAAGAAGCCAATGAGGAGCCAGGTCACATACTTGGTCCCGCGGACCCGGATCTTCTGGAAGTCCCAGGGGGCCTTGTCGAGTTTGCGGCGCTGCGGGGGCTGGCCCTCGAGCTTCTCCTCGATCCAGGTGAAGACGTCGGTCCAGACCGTCTGGAAACAGAAGTAGCCGCACCAGACCCGGCCCGCCAGGGCGGTGATGACGGCCAGGAGGATGGCGAAGAACAGCAGCAGCAGGGACAGCATCCAGAAGTCCTGGGGCAGCACGGTCGCGGAGAAGATATGGTACTGGCGGTTGGGGATATCCCATAGGATCGCCTGGCGGCCATCCCAACGCAGATAGGGGCCGAGGAAGAATACGATCCAGACCGAGGCCAACAGCCATTTGATCGTCCGGAATCTGCCGGTCAGGCGCTTGGCGTGGATGGTCTCCCCGCCGGTATTGACGTGCCAATGACCCGCCTCGGCGTAGAGGTCATCGACCGCCGCCGCGCCTTGCTCGACCTGACTCTTACTCACTGACCATCTCCAGAGGATGCGCCCAGGGCAACCTTGCGCGGCTGCGGGCTGCGTTGGGCCTGTAACGGCACTGGATGCCGCTGCGGTACCGATGCCGGCGCCGGCCAAGGGCGCAATTTAGCCGAGACGCCACATCGGGACATTGCGGTTTCTCAATTGTAACCAAATGATTTCCCGCTGGTTACGGGCGAAAAAAAGGGGGATTCGCATCCCCCTAGGCGAGCGCGGTGTACCCGTGGGCGATCTACTGTTGGTTCTTGTGGGCCTCGGCGTCGCGCTGGATCAGGGCCCTGACCTTGAAGTACAGGAAAACGACGACGACGATCGAACCAGCGACCATCAGTATCGACATCCAGGCCACGGGATCCCAGTTCATCATGTTGCCCAGCACGTTCATGGCATTCCCCCCTCTGTCCGGAGTTGTGAGAGCGGACGGCGCTGTGGCCATCCGCCCTAATTGGCGTTCAGGCGCGGTGGCCTACATGCCGCCACCCAGTTGATGCACGTAGACAACCAGCTTCTTGATCGCCTGCTCGTCGAGCTTTTTATTGGTGCCAAAGGCAGGCATCACCGCATTGCGGGACTCGGGCTGATCGGCCTGGTTCACGCCGTACAGGATGGTGTGCTTGGCGCTCTCGACACCGGCCGGCTCGAAGCGCCAGACCTTGTCGATGAGGTTCGCCGCACCGACGGTCACGACGTCCCCTGTCGGAAGCTCTGCCAGCACGCCGTTCCCCTTCTCGCCGTGGCAAGCGGTACAGCCCTTCTCCTTGTAGAGCGCCCAGCCGGCATCGCCGCCGGCGGCGGGACCGCCCTCGTACATCGCATAGACGAAGTTGGCGAGCTGATCCACCTCCTCGGGCTTGAGGATCTTCTCGTGGGCGGTCATGGCCCCCTGCCGGCCGCCGACGATGGTCTCCTGGATCTTGACCATGCTGCCGCCGTACAGCCAGTCGTCATCCGTCAAGACCGGGTAACCGACATTGCCGGCACCGCCGCTGGCATGGCAGGCGGCACAGTAGTCGCCGAAGAGCACCTTGGCCGAGGCGACCGTGTACTCCTTGAGGCCCGGGTTCTGGGCGATCTCCGCCGGGGTCAGCTTGGCGATCTGCTCCTCGAACTCTTTGCGCACCTCCTGGATCTGCACCACACCGTCCTTGTACTCCTGCATCTGGGTCCAGCCCAGCAGCCCCTTCGTGTAGCTGCTCGCCATGGGCCAGAAGGGGTAGAGGGTCGCGTACAGGGCGACCCACAGGATGGACGCCCAGAACGCGATCATCCACCAGCCGGGTGGCGGGTTGGCGAGCTCGCGCAGGTTGTCGTCCCAGTAGTGACCGGTGTTATTCTCACCGGGAAAGGGGTTTTTTTCCGCCATCTTGTTCTCCGCTGTCTGTGTTGTCCTCATGGAACGGGATATCGCGCATGGATTCGAAGCGATCCCGGTTCTTGGGAGCGAGTACGTAGACGTAGAGCACCACCATCAGGACGGCGATGATGACAGTCAGGATGGTGCCGACCCAGTCGTTGACCGTCATCGCCGCCCAATCGGTGGCGAAGTGCTCCTTCAAGCTATTCACGATAGGCCTTGGACTCGTCGAGCTTGGTCATGGTCCCCAGGACCTGCAAATAGGTCACCAGGGCATCCAGCTCCGTCTTCCCCTCGACCAGCTTGGGGGCATTGGCGATGTCCTCGTCATGGTACGGTACTCCGATGGTGCGCATGCCGCTCATGTGGGCCTGAATCGTGGCGCCGTCCACCGCGGCCTTGTCCAGCCAGGGGTAGTTGGGCATCACCGACTCGGGGACCACGGAGCGCGGGGCGCGCAGGTGGGCACGATGCCACTCGTCGGAGTACTTGCCGCCGAGGCGGGCCATGTCTGGACCGGTGCGCTTGGAGCCCCACTGCATCGGGTGGTCGAACATGGACTCCGAGGCCAGCGAATAGTGGCCATAGCGCTCCTTCTCGTCGCGGAACGGGCGAATCATCTGCGAGTGGCACGTGTAGCACCCCTCGCGCTGATAGATGTCGCGCCCGGCCAGCTCCAGCGCGGTATAGGGCCGCACGCCGTCGCCCGGCTTCCAGTTCCACTTCTGCTTGCCGTCCTCAGCGACCGCGATGATCGGCTGCTGCCCGGCCTGGGCCCAGACGATCTCCGGGTATTGGTTGTGCTCCATAGTACTCTTCAGATAGAAGAGCGGGACTATCTCAACGATACCGCCGACGGACAGGACGATCGCCAGGACGATCAGCAAACCCCAGATGTTCCGCTCCATGCGGTCCTGGAGGCCCTTGGGTGCCGTATTCTCAGCCATTGTCGTGACCTCCTTCAATCAAGCCATGGCTGCAGCGGCGCGGGCCTGCTGCAGGCTGCCCTGGGAGACGGACTTGCGCACGGTCATCACGACGTTGATGAGCATGAGCACTGCGCCGAATAGGAAGATGCCACCGCCGATGGCGCGCATGGCGTAATAGGGGTGCATGGCGTCCACCGACTCGACGAAGGTGTAGGCGAGGGTGCCGTACTCGTCGTAGGCGCGCCACATCAGGCCCTGCATAATGCCGGAGACCCACATCGCCACGATGTAGACGACGGTGCCGATGGTGGCGGTCCAGAAGTGGGCGTTGACCAGCTTCTCCGACCACATCTCCGTGTACCACAGGCGGGTCATCAGGTGGTAGATGGAGGCGATGGCGATGCCGGCGACCCAGCCCAGGGCCCCGGAGTGCACGTGGCCGACGGTCCAGTCCGTGTAATGGGACAGGGCGTTGACGGTCTTGAGCGACATGACTGGGCCCTCGAAGGTGGACATGGCGTAGAAGGCCATGGCCATGACCATGAAGCGCAGGATGTAGTCGGTGCGCAGCTTGTCCCAGGCGCCGGAGAGGGTCATCATGCCGTTGACCGCACCGCCCCAGGACGGGATGATCATGGCGATGGAGACCGCGGCACCCAGGGAGCCGGTCCAGTCCGGCAGGGCGGTGTACTGGAGGTGGTGGGCGCCGAGCCAGACGTAGCCGAACATCAGGGCCCAGAAGTGGATGACCGACAGGCGATAGGAATAGACGGGGCGGTTGGCCTGCTTGGGCACAAAGTAATACATCATGGCCAGGAAGCCGGCGGTCAGGTAGAAGCCCACCGCATTGTGCCCCCACCACCATTGGATCATGGCGTCCTGGACGCCCGAGAAGAGCGAATAGGACTTGAACATACCCACAGGAATGGACAGGCTATTGACCACGTGCAGATAGGTGATCATCACCATCATGCCGAGGAAGAACCAGTTCGACACATAGATGTGCGAGGTCTTGCGATTGGCGACGGTCATGATGAAGTTGAAGGTGTAGCTCAGCCAAACCACCGCGATGGCAATGTCGATGGGCCATTCCAATTCGGCGTATTCCTTGGACTGGGTCAGGCCAAGGGGGAGGCTAATCACGGCAGAGACAATGATCAGGTTCCAGCCCCAGAAGGTGAACCAAGCAAGCTTGTCGCTCCACAGCCGCACGCCGCAGGTCCTTTGTACCGAGTAGAAGGCAGTCGCCATCAGAGCACAGCCGCCGAAGGCAAAAATGACGGCGTTGGTGTGCAACGGGCGCAGCCGCCCGAACGAGAGGTAGGGGCTATCGAGGTTCAGAACCGGCCAGGCCAGCTCCGAGGCGATATAGACCCCGACGAGTGCGCCCACCACCAGGTAGACGACCGCCGCAACGGTGAACCAGCGTACAACTTCAAAGTTGTACCTCTGCTCCAATGGCGCTTCCATAGTTCCTCCCCGAAGGAATTTAGGGAAAATGACGAAGGTGTGGACCAATCCGGCCCGGGTTCAGTGCGCCCCGTTCTCCCGGCGCGCAGCGTCTGATATGACACTGGATTCAAGGCCGAAAGTCAATACGGATGTTGAGGTTACCACAGGCCGCCGGGGGAAATGCCGCGGCTTTCTTTGATCTGGGACAGGTGCCCAGAGGTCGGGGTGGGGTGCCAGCGCATTCGCGGCTGACGGCGAACGTTACGGGACGGGAATGGCCTACTATATGACTGGGTGATGCGGGTGGTGCATCATTTGAAAAAGGACTCCACGGAGAACCCGTCCTTCTCGAGGATGTCGCGCAGCCGGCGCAAGGCGTCCATCTGGATCTGGCGCACTCGCTCGCGCGTCACTCCGAGCTCCTGGGCGACCCGCTCCAGGGTTGAGTGCTCGTAGCCGTGGAGGCCGAACCGCCGCTCGACGACCTCACGCTGTTTGTCGTTGAGTCTCTGGAGCCAGGCTTCGATGTTTTGACGGATGTCCTGGTCCTGGATGCGCTGTGTGGGGTCGTCCGCGGACTCGTCCTGAAGTATGTCCACCAAGGGCTTGTCGGCATCCTTGCTGTAGGGGGTATCCACCGAGGCGATGCGTTCGTTGAGCCCAAACATGCGCTTGACTTCGGAGATCGGCCGGTCCAGCAGGTGGGCGACGTCCTCGGAGGTCGGCTCGCGGTCGAGGCGCTGGGCGAGGTGGCGCGCGGCCTTCAGGTAGATGTTGATCTCCTTGACCACGTGGATGGGCAGACGCACCGTGCGCGTCTGGTTCATGATGGCCCGCTCGATGGTCTGGCGAATCCACCAGGTCGCGTAGGTGGAGAACCGAAAGCCCCGCTCCGGGTCGAACTTTTCCACGGCACGGATCAGACCCAGGTTGCCCTCCTCGATCAGATCGAGCAGCGGCAGGCCCCGGTTGAGGTAGCGCCGGGCGATCTTCACGACCAGCCGCAGGTTGCTGACAATCATGCGCTGGCGAGCGGCGTTGTCCCCCCTCTGGGCAAGTCGGGCGAAGCGAATCTCTTCCTCGGCCGTGAGGAGTCTGGACCCACCGATCTCGTTGAGATACAGCCGGGTGGCGTCGAAGTCCCCCTCACCGGCCGCGTATCGCTCGTCTCCCGCAGGCTCGGCGACCTCGTCGCTCACCAAGGCAAGCGGCTCGACGTCCTCACCGCTGCCCTCGCCCTCGTCGAGCAGCCCCTCCGGATCTTCCGCAATATCGGGATCGATATCGAGGTCGATCTCAGCATCGACATCCGGCGCCTCTTGCTCGCTGGTGGTTACCATGCCTTGCGTCCTCATGGGCCAGGGCGGATCACCTGGACCGCGGCAGGTAGCCCAGGGGATCGACGGCGGTACCGTTCCTGCGAATCTCGAAATGCAGCAGCCAATCCCCCCCTGCCTGCCCGACCTCGGCGACGGCCTGGCCACGCTTGACCCGGTCCCCCTCGCGCGCGAGGAGCCGGCGGTTGAAACCGTAAGCGCTCAAATAGTTTTTATTGTGCTGGACGATGATAAGGTTCCCATAACCTTTGAGTCCACTACCGCTGTAGACCACGGAGCCGGCTTCCGCGGCAAGCACCCGGTCCCCAGGGCGTCCGCCGATGCGAATCCCGGACCTGGTCCGATCGCCGCGGGCAAAGGTCTGCTTGATCGGACCCTTCAGGGGCCACCGCCAGGCCAGTGCCGACCCGGACGCCCGGGCGCTGCCGTCGGACCCACCTAAGGTCGGCCCCTTCGAACGGGGCACCATCTTGGTCTTGGCGGTCTTTGCCTCCTTCGCCCGCTTGCCTGAGGTGGACGCGCCACCCGCGTCACCGACCTCGCCAACCGCGCCAGCCGGGACCGGTGAGCCCTCGTCTCCGGGGGCCGGCGGCGTGATCCGCAGCAGCCTTCCGGAGACGATCTTGTACGGCGGATTCAGGCCGTTCCAGCGCGCCAGATTGGCAAGGTCCAGCCGCAGGCGCTCGGCCACCTCGCTCAGGGTGTCGCCGGCCTTGACCCTGTAATAGCCCTCGGGCGCCGGTGCCTTCTCGTCCCAGCCGAAGACCGGCGCCGGCGTCGTGGATGCGCAACCCGACAGTGCCCCAGCCGCCAAGGCCAGCACGGCAAGCAGCGCCATTGCTATCCGGGCGCCGGGCATGACCCCGGCCCGCAGGCCCATGCCAGGGCCGAGCATGCGAATCGGGAGTCTCCAGGGCATCGCCGAGGTGCCAGAGCCCCTGCTCAGCCCGACCAGACCACGACGGCCGCGGCCAGGAGCAGCATGATCCAACCGACGTGGTCCATGTAGCTGTGGAGGGTCGCCCGCATGCGCTCGCCACCCCAAACCATCAGGGCGACAACGAGGAAGTAACGACCTCCGCGGCCGAGGGTCGAGGCGACAATGAAGGGCGGCAGGGCCATGGATAACATGCCGGCTGCGATGGTGAAGACCTTGTAGGGGATGGGGGAGAACGCGGCGAGAAGAACGGCCCAGACACCCCACTGGCCGAACCAGTCCGTTGCTTGGACAAAGGCCAGTTGGGCGGGGCCCCCGGCGCCGATAAGTGGCTGCAGGAGACCCAGCAACAATACCCCGAGGGCATAGCCGGCCAGCCCCCCGACCACGGACATGAGCGTCGTCAGGGCCGCGAGCCGCCAGGCACGCCCCGGGCTGGCGATACTCATGGGTGCCAACATGACGTCCGGCGGGATGGGGAAAAAGGACGACTCCGCGAAGCTCAGTCCGGCAAGATACCAGGGGGCCCGGCGATCGCGCGACCAGGTTAGCACCAGGTCGTGCAGGGTCGTTGTGACGCCCATTAGCTGACGCCTCCGAGTAGGGGTACGAAGATCACCTGCTCCAGCAGCTCATGGGTGTAACCGGTCTCGGTGCGGGTGACCCGCACGAGGACCTGCTGCCCCTGGCGGCCCACCGGCAGGACCATACAGCCCCCGTCGGCCAGTTGGGCCACCAGAGTCCGCGGTATGCCCTCCGGCGCGGCCGTGATCAGTATCCCGTCGAAAGGCGCATACTCGCTCCACCCCAGGTGACCATCGCCGTGGCGCAGACGGACGTTACGCAGCTTCAGCAGGCGCAGGCGGCGCTTGGCCTCCTCGTGGAGGGCGGCGACCCGCTCTACGCTGTAGACGCGGCGCACCAGTGAGGCCAGCACCGCGGTCTGAAAACCCGACCCGGTCCCGATCTCCAGGACCGTCGCACGGGGCCCCCCCTCCAGCAGGGCCTCGGTCATGCGGGCGACCGTGTGGGGCTGGGAAATGGTCTGGCCATGGCCGATGGGGAGCGATGAATCCTCGTAGGCGCGGCTCGCCAAGGCCTCGTCCACGAACAAGTGCCGAGGCAGGCTGCGGATCGCCTCCAACACCCCAGCATGGGTGATACCCGCATCGACCAGGCGCTGTACCAGCCGCTCTCGGGTGCGCCGAGAGGTCATCCCTATGCCCTGCTCGCAGTCTGCCGTCCTCAGAAGCATCCGTGCAGCCATTGTTCCAGCGGCCCGATCGCCGAGTGCCTGGTCAGATCGACCTGCAGGGGGGTGACGGACACGAAACCCTCCCGGATGGCATGAAAGTCCGTACCCGGGCCTGCATCCTGCTCCGGGCCCGCGGGGCCTACCCAGTAGATGACCCGGCCCCTGGGGTCGCGTCCCGTAGTCACGGGCTCGGCCTTATGGCGATGCCCCAGGCGGGTCGCAGCGAGTCCGCGGATAGACTCGAAGGGCAGATCGGGGACATTGACGTTGAGAATGATGTTTGGCTCCAGCGGCTCTGTCTTCAGGCGGGCGACCAGCTCGGTTGCGACGCGGGCGGCGGTGTGAAGGTGCGCGGGCTCGTGGGTGCTCATCGAGACGGCGATGGCGGGCAGCCCAAGGAACCGTCCCTCGGTCGCGGCTGCCACGGTCCCCGAATAGATCACGTCGTCGCCCAGGTTCGGTCCATGGTTGATCCCCGCGACCACCAGGTCTGGTTCCTCGTCCAGCAGCCCGGTGATAGCCAGGTGGACGCAGTCCGTCGGCGTCCCCTCGACTCGATAGAAGTCCTCGGCCAGTCGGTGGGCGCGGATGGGGACATCGAGGGTCAGGGAGTTGCTGGCACCACTGCGATCCCGTTCTGGCGCCACCACGATCACTCGTCCCAGGGTCCGCAGGGCATCGGCCAGGGTCCGCAGGCCGGGGGACTGGTAGCCGTCGTCGTTACTGACCAGAATCTTCATGGGCGCCAAGGCGACTATGGTGGACATCCCGGGACGGCTATAGCCCAGGCCAACACAGGACCCGGCGCCTCAAAGGCGACGGGTCAGGGCTCGCCCCGCGAACCAACCCCGACGGATCGGCATCATACTGGCAAAGGCGGGGCCCGGACACCCTGCGCAGATGGGTTCGGGTGCACTGTATACTCTTGTCTTGCAACTGTTGCACGGGTTCAGGTCGGATGCGCAAGCCACTTCCGCAGGGCGAAAGCGAGCTGTTCCAGACTGCGATGGCGGACGCCGAGCCGCTGCAGCATGATGGCGCCGAGCCCTACCGGCGTCGCCCCCCACCTGTGCCCATCCCGCAACCGGCTGACCTTGGGGACCCCGACGAGCCCCTTGGCCTATCCGAGGCCGAGGTGGAGACGCACGAGCTCCTACTCTTCGCTCGCCCAGGGATTCAGAACCGCGTGGTTCACGACCTTCAGCGCGGTTACATCCAGGTGGAGATCGAGGTCGACCTGCATGGCCTCACGGTGGATGTCGCCCGCCGCGTCCTGACCGAGTTCCTCGACGATTGTTCTCGGATGCGGGTGCGCTGCGCCAGGATCATTCATGGCAAAGGCCTCGGCTCAACCACACGTCAGCCTGTCCTCAAGTGCAAGGTCAACTACTGGCTGCGATTGCGCAGGGAGGTCCTGGCCTTTTGCTCTGCGACCCGCCGTGATGGCGGGACCGGTGCTGTCTATGTGCTGCTGCGCAATCCAGACAAGGCCAAGCGCGACAGGCGCAGGCGCTAACCTCGCCAGTAGAACCGCCATGATCGGCTGCCTGGGGCCTGGTCAATAGACGGTTTGCGACCCCTCGGGTCGATTTGGGGGCCAGACCGCGCGGGTTGCCGCGCATAGGGCCCCGAGACCAATCTGGCTTCAATTGGGGCGTAGCAGATCCGCTATGTCGGGTCCTGCGTTGGACGGGACGGTGTAGGCCCAGCGGCGGGGATCGCTCGCGGTTGTTCGTCGCGGCAGAGACACCCGCTTCCAGGCGGACAGCCTTGGGTGGTGGCGATGCCGGCGCCAGGTGGGAATCGATGCGCAGCATCGCTGATGCCCCTGACCTGGCTGACCAATCGGCATCGATCATCTGCGCAAAGCTGACCCAACACGGTCGCTCTCGATGACGGTCTAGGCCCGTTGCCTTGCGGTCTTTGTGGCGAATGCCAGGGCCAATGGGGTATTGGCATGCAGCAGCAAGGGGCTGGTGGCCGAGTCGCCAGGGAGAGCCTGACCCATGGCAGAGTCGATCCCTGCGACGATCATGGCGAGTGGGAGCCGGATGAGGGGCGACCAGCTCGGACCCCTCAACCATACACCGAAGACCGCCGGGTCCATCCACCCCTGCCGGCCTATTCCAACCCTTTGCATACGCCGCTGGTGCACTTGACCACAAAGGCGGGGTCGCCGGCGCAGTAGACACGCAGGTACTCGGATGCCCCATCGCGCTTGAAGACGGTGGTCCGGCCGGACTGAACTTTGCACCGGCGCGCCGCCGCGTAGCGCTCGGCGTTGCTGATCTCGCTACGTGTCTGGGGGCTACGGTTGAGGGTCAGCATGTTGTCGGCGGCCGATACCGGGGTTGCGGCGGGGGGCCGCGACTTGGGGGGCTGGGTCCGAGCCGAGGTTGGAGCTGGTGCGGCGGGCTTGGCTGCGGCCTGGGCCTTGGTCGCCGAGCCGGTCGGGGCTGGGCTTTGGCCCTTCGCCAGCGGCGCGGTTTGACCCTTCTGGGCTGCGGTCTGGCCCTTGGCCTGGGCGCCGGCAGGGGGCGTCGCCTGCGCCTTCGAAGGGGTCGTTGACTGCGCAACCTGGGCCGCGGTCGTCTGGGTCTTGGGTTGCGGCTTAGCCGGGGCAGAAGGTTGGGCCTTCGGTGCCGCGCCTGTCTGGGCTTTCTGGGCCGCAGTGGGCTGCGTCTTGACAGTGCTCGCCGCTGGGCTGGTACCTGTGCTCGCCGTCGTCGTCGCCGTCGTGCCCGGGGTCTGTGCCTTCGGCGCTGCCGGCCTCTGAGGCGTGGATGCGGCCGCCGCCGCGACCGCGATTGGGGCCGCGGTGGGCAAGGGGGCGGGGTTCTCGACAACGGGCTCGGCCACCGGTGCCGAGCCCCAAGCGGTTGGCCTGCCTTCGGCCAGGAGTGGAGACTGCCTAGGCGCAGCTCCGAGATCCGCTGCGGCGACCGCCTGACCGCCCTTCATCTCAGCAGCGGTCTCGGCCGCGGCCTGGCCAGCGGCGTTGAGGGGGGGCAGGGCGCGGGCGACGCGCTGATGGTGCGCCGCCCAAGTCGAGCGCAGGGAATCGAGGGAGCGCGTCAAGTTGTCGCGATAGGACTCCGTATAGTCCGTGCGCTGCTCGCCGCGGCCGTCGCCGCCCTTGCCCTGGACCTGGGTCACCAGCTGGGCGTTGAGGGCAACGCTGACCCCGCCAGGGGCCTGGCGGAAAAGGCTCGTCACCTCAATGCTCGCCGGCGCCCCAGGACCAAGGCCGGCCTCGACCGCTTGCGGGGCGTCGGGGCTTACCGGACGGCGCATGACCACCTTTTGGTCCGAGGCCTTGACGATTTCCCAACCCTTTGAGCGGGCCGCTCCCATGGCCACGGACCTCACGTCATCGACCCTTGCCCCGGCGATTAGGGTGGACGGCCCGCTGATGTCGAAGGCCTCGTCCTCCATCTCGACGCCGCCAGTGCGCGGTTGGGTGGCACACCCCGAGGACAGGGCAAGCACCGCCAGACCCACAACGACCGAATACAAACGCCAGCTCACCGTGTGCCCCTCAAACAAAAGACATGTTGACACCGGCCCCTCGTAGCGGGGCCGTACCGAACTGAGGTCGAGAATGCTACCACAAGGGTCCGCGGGGGCGTGCCACGGCTCAATGCTCTGCCTTGTTGGTCGGCCGCGACGGTTCTGCCAGATCTGCCCGTCTGCCACCCCGACCAGATAGGTCGCCACGGGCGTGTCTGCGGGCTCGTCCAGAGGCTCGCCAGGCAT
>Ga0114939_10002759_pt1 | contig 12704 bp, 14 predicted proteins | sample AshMeaCrysSpring_FD_87196 | JGI IMG/M metagenome (GOLD analysis project Ga0114939, IMG submission 87196) | Groundwater microbial communities from Big Spring, Nevada to study Microbial Dark Matter (Phase II) - Ash Meadows Crystal Spring | ecosystem: Environmental > Aquatic > Deep subsurface >... | reverse complement strand
GAAACGCTGTTGCGGCGACGATAGTTGAGGGGTAGCCCTCTGTCAAAATAGCTCGATGCCAGGGTAAATTTCATAACAAAAGCCTTCAGTTTTATTACTGGAGGCTTTTGTTTTGGTATTAATGATGCAAATCCGCCAGAAGATTACCTATAATGTTTTATCAAATCCCACATAAATATCAGGACTTACGCAACTGGCACATTTTTCGCAAAAATGTCACATTACCTTAATTTAGCCGTAATCATTGTAAATCATTACTTACCAACATTAAGTTTAGACATAAAGATATGTGCCAGTTAACTTTATCTTGTGACGCTTGCGTAAGTCCTAAAATATAATTGGGGCTATATCATGATTAAATCTTTACCAAATATCATTTTCTAGCTGTGCGATCGCTACTGAAATTTTTTGTGATGCCAAAATCTATACTACAAGCATTGCCTAGAATATTTTCAGAAAAGATTATTAACAATAATTACGTTCCTATTTTAGGATTACTGAACTAAAGTGTAGATGTGTCGAATTATATTTTGAATCTGTTCTGGTGTCTGAAGTTGGTAAAGAGTGAAATAATTTTTCATCTTTTCTTGAACTTGTTGAATATTTATATCCAAGGGAAGATGATGCAACAGTTTAAGCCTTAAAAAATTAATAATATATTCAACTAAATTAAAAAACTTCCTCCACGGTATAATAATGCCCTAGCGTTAAATATTAAGAAACGCTTACGATTATGGCTTTTAATTTTCAACCAACATAATAATTTCATACTTGATTCAAGATTATTACTGAGGTAAAAAGTTACTTCGGTCAGTGAAGCTAGAGAAATCATTATCAGGGTAGAAACCATGAAAAAACTTATCTCTAGCGTTATTGGATGTTTGGTTGCATGTTTTCCCGCGTCTGCGTTTGCAGCAACTATTGTCGTTGCTGACGATGGTACATTTCTAGGCGTTGTAGATAATAATGCCTACAATTCGGACTCAATTTGCAATAAATATGGAGTGTATGGAAGTTCCTATGGAATAGGTATTTTTAATAAATATGGACTGTATAGTAGTGAATATTCTACAACAGGGGCTTACAGCGAAACCGCTCAACGACCACCACTTTTAATTAAAGATGGTCAAGTTGTTGCCCTTGTCACTAAAAATCCAAAGTTTAAAAGTCGAATTGACCCAGACTTTTTACAATATATGGCTTGCGGAAACTAACGCCCCACACCCCGACGGGGCATGGCTGATTCATTCCCTAAAATAGGTAAAATTGCAAGGACTGTAGGAGATGAAAAACAAGTTTGACATTCAATCTGGTGTACTTGATGCCACCTATTTTTACTAAAAAATACTCTAAATCATATCAAATCCGTCAACGTCGGAATGATTTAAAATAAAATCCCATACGCTACAGCTAGAGTTTTTATTATTCCGACGTAAAAGGAAACGATATCATTTCTTTTAGTAAAACCAGCTAGCTGGGAAATATTATTAAGTCTAGTATCAATAATTTGTGTTACTCCAGCACTTATTAGAGTCTCAAAGAATATTTCAGCAGTCTTTTGAGTAAAGCCTATTGTATAAAGATTAATATTATTGTTCATATTTACCCTCTTTTTTTTCGACGTAAGTTATCTGAAAACCTTGCTTTATATAAGCTTTTTTTAATGCTTTTTCAGAGGAATAACTCTCTATCTCTGATGAATTATTCGTCTGTTTTTCATTTATCAATAAGTTATCAAAAAGCGATAGCTGAACTGGTTTATTAAAGTTTTCTTGCATTAAATTATGTTTTTTTAAAAGCCTTTTTTCTAGTGCCCCATGAGTTTCTAAATCTCCATCTTTTAATATTAGGGCTTACGCAAAACAACGAATTTCTGTCATTAGTTGCGGAACAAAGTGAAGAGAAGAATCTTCCGATATGCTTGATTTTCCTAGCTTTTACTGAAAATGACTATTTATCCTTTGCGTAAGTCCTAAATATATGATTGATATTTAAATTTTGTTGAGGTAGATATTGACAAACTAGAATTGCTCGATGGCAGGTAATAGGGTCTTGTTCGGCGCACATGAGAGCTGTTTTGTAATCTTCCGAGTCTTTTAATAGGCGATGAATACCTTCTTGGAAAAGCTTTGTAGCTGCGATTTTTTCATACACTGCTTTACCATCAACATAACAACTGGGGTCACTAGGTCTGGCGCCTAATTCACGACCTAAAAATACATAGCGAATTCCAGCATCTGATAATACAGATTTCATCTGTGTCTGATTGAAGTGGGGAAGGTAACGACTATAGGGATGAGACCTCACATCAGCCAAAGCTGTAACTCCGTGAAGACGCAGTAGATTTACAAAGATTTCTATGGTGTGGTTGGAATGCCCAATTGTAAAAAGTTCCGCCATAAATGCTTATAGCCTCCCAGGGAGTCTTAAAAACCTGATTTAAAATAATTATACGTATCTCTATCAAAAAAGAACAATTATACTGTTTCTATGGGGCTAGTATCGTAGATAAGAACGTTTCCTGTTGCACTTAAGCGAACTCTTCGTTTATATTTAGCGCTAAAGCGCGACTACATACAAAAAAAGATGACACAAGAAAAACCTGTAAGTATATGGCAATATAAACCCTGGTGGTGTCAACCTTGGTCAATTGTACTGACTGGTTTTACTATCATTACTGGTAGTTGGGTTATATTTCATTTGATTTGGCTGACTATAATTGTTGCTATACCTATTTCCATATGGATGATTTTCTTTATAGGTATATATCCAAAAGCTGCGATGGATATGATTAACCAAGGCGATAACCAAGCCTCACCCCTGAAGCCATAACAAATCAAAAGCCCGCACAAGCGGTCTTTATCTGTATTACACCTAGGCGTAAAAATTAATTATGCTATCTGGTAGAGACGACCCGTCGGGTCGTCTCTACCATTTTTCATGGCTAGTCTAATTCACAACTTGACTACCATGACTGCGGGGGTCGTCTTTACTACTTTCAGGAACTACTTTTGGTTCAACTTTAGAAACAACACCTGTCTTATCGGCATAGGGCAAAGCTGAACCACTAGCTAAAGATTCTAAATTACCTGCCATAATAATACGAGGTTGGTCTCCAATGGTTTGCCCTAAACTCTTGCCATCTTGACCAAGAAATAAAAAGTGAGGAATACCATCAACGCGATATTTCAACATCTCAGGTAGCCACTTGGTATTATCCACGTTTAACATGACAAAGTTGACTTTATCGCCATACTCTTTTTTCAACTCCCCCATATCTGGCGCCATTTTTTGACAAACTGTACACCAATCAGCGTAAAACTCAACTACAGAAGGCTTACCATTTGTTAAAGCTACATCAAATTGTGTAGACTGTTTATCTAACTCCCCTAAAGAAACAATTGTTGTTTGACTTCTTAAACCTAAAGATAGCGCTACAACTAAGACAATCCCTACTATCGCAATTAAGAAATTTCTTAACCGCTTTGCCATACTAGAGTCAGCAGATGTTACTTTTTCTGATGTTTCCACAGTCATAGGATTTTTATTACAACTTATTAACTAACCCTCTCTAGTTTACAGAAACTCCTTCAGCACCTTGGTGTTTTATTTTTATGAAAAAACGAGTAACCCTTACCTTTCCCAGACGCGCTATCCAAATGCCTGTCACTTACCGACTAGCAAGAGATTTTAATGTAGCTGCTAATATTATCCGCGCTCAAGTGGCTCCGAATCAAATAGGAAAACTGGTAGTTGAACTTTTGGGGGATATTGACCAGCTAGATGCTGCTATAGAATGGATGAGGTCCCAAAATATAACTGTTTCCTCAGCCAATGCTGAAATAGTTATTGATGAAAACCTATGCGTCCACTGTGGCTTATGTACTGGTATTTGTCCCACAGAAGCCTTAAGTTTACATCCTGAAACTTTTAAGTTAACTTTTACTCGCTCCCGTTGTATTGTTTGCGAACAATGTATACTAGCTTGTCCAGTGGAAGCAATTTCTACTAATCTTTAATTTTTCATGGCTAATGGCGCTCTTGAAGACAGGAAGACAGGCTAATTGCTAATTGCTAATTGCGCTCTTGAAGACAGGCTAACTCACATCTTGCACCTGGTATAAACTCTAAATAAAGGAAACTAAGTAAAAACAGATTTATTGACTGAGTTTTGACCCGCTCTTAGACTGGAAGTCCCTGTCTAATAGCTAAAAGTCCTCTAAAAGAGAACTAAAAAATCAGGCTTTTAGTGTAATATTTATCACGTATTTCTATTCTTCTAAGTTTTTTTGCGTAAAGGTGGAAGATGTGAGCTAATTGATGTAAGCCTATTTTTTCTCGCCACCTCCCAGACCCTTCGCTCTTGACGCACCATGAGCGCTTAAGAGCGAACGCTCAGGGCTTCGCTTCCCTCGCCTCCTAGCTATTTTCAATAAGCAAGTATATCAGCCATAATTCCACCGAGACCAATTAATCTATGTTTTGCTGGTGAGTCATAAGCAACTAAGATTGAGGGGCTATCGGTAATCTTCTCAAACATTGTGATGCCTTCGGCGCGGTCATCACCTTTTCCATAGGGTATATCCATGACTAACTCTGGCTGATGTAGAATATTATCTTGAAGATGAGCGCCATTTTGTAAACGATATAGCTGAGCAGGACCATCTAAATCCATTGTTGGCCCTGCTAAAAATAGTAAGTCTTCTCCTACTACACGTAAATCTCTAATTCCTAAACCATTTAACTTAATAAAATGCTTCTTATAACGCTTATTATCGGGAGTAATTTGTTTTAAAGTTAATAATCTGGGACTATAAGCTTCCATTTCAATTTCTAACATCATGGCCCAACCTCTTAATACAGGACCGCGTAAACCCAAAAATATTTTGTCTTGGTAAACAGCGATTCCTTCAATATCAAAACCATTATCTTTTCCAGGAATACCTGCTTGAATAAATAAACCAATATGGGGGTCATCTGCTAAAGCTTCCATTAATAAATTACCTTTTAATGTCAACTGTAATTTAGCCGCATTTAACATTAAAGATGGATTATCTGGATTTTTTGCCTCTTTGACTAACTCCCCATTAATTAAAGGAATACGCCCGATTATAAAACGATTTTGTTCAGCAACTATTTTGGCTAATCTCTCTATATTTTGTGCGTCTGTTTTATCTGGCTTGACTTTTTTTCTTTTAGAACTATGGGAACCAATAAACCATAAATAATGATTATGAAAATCTATACCTTCAATATCTATTTCTTCTTCTTTTTTGGCAGGTAAATCAATAAAATCTACAATGTTAAATTGTTTATGCTGGGCAAATTTACCTTCTTCTATAAAAGATAATCTTTCAATCGTAGATGTTTCGTCTGAGCCTAACCATAAATACTTATCATCAGTTAATAACAAAGCTGATAAGTCTTCTCTGTGTTCTTGAAAGCTATCGGCAAACTGAAGTAATACCTGTTTCATAAAATACCCATTTCCTTTTTAGCATAAACTTTCACAGTATTCTATCCTAATACCAGTATTTTTGCCTGTTGTTTTCATACTTGTAAATATACTCAAAATCTGTTAAAAATTTACTTAATCTTTTAGTTTAAAATCTTGCCGATGCTTAAGAATGCTCTCTTATATCGAACTTTTCTCAGCATATCAGAAGTCTATTTTTTAATCATTTTTAGTATAAACAGGAGCAAATATCAGATCTATTTTGCTAATTTAAATAATAATTATCACTGATTAATAAAGTATTAATGAATACAAATAGTTATAAAAGTATCGCCCAATTATCAAAGGTATTGACATCTGATTGGCAAACCTAATTAGATAATTATCGTTGATTCTTACAGATTTTATTTGCAGACAATTGAGGGATTTGGTAGTGAACTCATACTTTGATTTATTAACATCTATTTATAATACCTATTATATTTTTATTTAAATCTTATCGCTTGTTTATAACTTGATAATTTTTTTCTTAAAACTTAAGAATCGAGTTGATATTATTTGGAGAATGTTATGATGTGATAAAAGAAAAATCTTTTTGAAGACGAATTGGATTTGGGGCTATTTTGTATGAATATTGCTACAGAAAAAAATATGCGATCGCTCGGTGAATACGCATATCAAGCAATTGAAAAACACTGGCATAAAACAGTCAAATGGGAAAAAGCTGTCAAAAAAGACGAAGACCCGGAAGCGTTGCACCAAATGCGAGTCGGAATGCGTCGTTTGCGTACAGCAATTAGTAGATTTAACCCTGCTGTAAATTTACCAAAATCAAGTAGCGATAAAAATATTAGTAAAATTGCCAACCATCTTGGTTGTCTACGGGATTTAGATGTTTTAAAAGAAACTCTAGAAAATATTTATTTGCCCCAATTAACCGTAAAAGAAAAAAAAATACTCAAAAAGGTGATAAAAAATTTACAAGAGCAAAGAAAAGAAGCTGTAAAAGTTGTAGATGAAATATTAAAACATGACCATTATTTGTCTTTAAAAGAGTCTTTAAACAACTGGCTGGAAACTCCTACCTATAAACCACTTGCATCCCTAGATATTTTCCAAGTATTGCCAGATTTACTCTTACCAGAAGTCAGTATTTTCTTACTACATCCGGCTTGGATGTCAGGGACAGAAATAATTGATTCAAAAATTCAAGTTATAAATCAACTGGATTCAAAGCAAGTAGAGTTATTTTTAAAGCGTGATGAAGAAAATCTCCATAGTTTAAGAAAGCAAACAAAGCGTTTACGCTACCAAATGGAGTTATTTAGTGAATTATATGGAGAATCCTATGGGTCTCATCTCGCCGAAACAAAACGCATTCAAGAAATTCTAGGCTCTCTCCAAGATAGTAGCGTATTAATTCAATGGCTAAAAAATTTATTTGAAACAGATTTTGAAATAGATTTTGAGGTGCAACTTCCCACCCTTCTTCAAATTTTAAGAGAAAATCGCTACCAACTATGGCAAGAATGGCAGACTTTACAGATGAGATATTTACAGCAGGAAACTAGACAGGGATTACACTTAACTATTTTGCATCCACTTTCTGAAACCCGTTAATTTATCGAAATTATACTCATGACATGTTGTAATTACTTACATATAATATAAAGGGTTTATTACTAAAGTTATTTTCTTTATTCTATAACCAATGCAATACCCCTTAGAGCTTACCTTTAAATTTTGGGCATTTGCGCCCCAAATTTCCGTAGCCGATGGTCAAGGAAATTTAGTTTTTTATGTGAAGCAGAAGTTATTTAAACTCAAAGAAGCGATTACTATCTTTGCTGATGAACAGCGATCGCTCCCCTTATATTATATAAAAGCAGATAGAATTATTGACTTTTCAGCTCGGTATGATTTTACAGATGCCAATGGAACTTATATTGGTGGTATTAAACGCCGTGGCTTAAAATCTTTATGGCGAGCTCGTTATGATATTTTTGATGTTGATATTACATCATTAAATATTCAAGAACAAAATCCCTGGGTAAAAATTGCTGATGCTTTATTTGCTGAAATTCCAATCCTGGGCATGTTTACAGGATTTGTCTTTAACCCTGTTTATATAGTTAGCCTCACAGATGGCACTCCTCTAATGCGGCTAGAAAAAATACCTTCTTTTCTCTCCCGCAAATTTATTATTAAACCCGTGGGTCAGTTAAATGATAAAGAGGAAAAACAAGTTTTACTTAGTTTAATGATGATGTTGTTGTTAGAAAAGAATCGTGGCTAATGGCTAATGTTTAATGGCTAATTGCTAATAGAAGAATGGTTAATAGTTATTAAGATTTCTGAATTAAAGCATTAAACTGTTATATGCCAGCGACCCTAGCCAACAAGCATCATTAGTCTGCTAAAAAAAATCGTTTCAACAACAAGCCATTAGCTATTAGCCATTAGCCATTAGCCATTAGCCATTAACCATTAGCCATTAGCCATTAACCATTAGCTATTAACCATTAGCTATTAAAGAATAATCTTATTCCATGTATTAGGACCGATAACTCCATCGGTACGCAATCCATTTTGCTTTTGAAATTTTTTCATTGCAGTTTCACTCTGAGGTCCATATACACCATCAATTTCTACACCTAAATGATGTTGTAAATACCTGACTACTGGGCCACCTGCATGATTTAAACGAATAATTCGTTTTGATAATATTAAATTTATGACATTCCAAGTTGTATTACCTGCTATTTTTGTAACCTGTAAGCCTGTAATTGTTTGTAGTTTTTCAGTGGCAAATTCTGTTTCTGGATGAAGTCTTCCATCTTCTTTTAAAGATTTACCATTGGCATCTGTGATTTTTAATCTATTTAATGCTTTTTGTAATCTGAGGATTGTAATATCTGCATTTAATTCCTCATCTGGCATCTGATTGACTTTATCTGACGGTAATTTACCTGTTAAGCCTTTGACAATAGCGTTTGCCATAGACTCTGGTTCAAAAATACCCATGTCTTTTTGTGAGTCTAAAAAACAGCCTTCTACTAAAATAGAAGGCATATCAGTATTCCTTAATACAAATAAATGGGTGCCACTTTTTACTCCTCGGTTAAAAAAACCTAATTTAATAATTTCATCTAATACAGGTTTTGCAATTTTTCTAGATTGTTCTCCAATGGCGAATATTTCTGTACCATTTGCTAAAGTATTAAAAGAATTAAAATGTATTGAGACATACACATCAACTTTATTATTATTCGCTTTATTACATCTTTGAATCAGAGAATCACGAACGTTACTGGCTTTACTCGGCTTACATTCTATAACTTCATGCCCCAATGCTCTTAATTTAGTAATAACTCTTTTTCCTACATCTAAAGTTAAATTATCTTCAACTTTTATCCCTACCGCACCAGTATCTGGAGCCGCATTATGCCCTATATCAATGCCATATTTCATAGTTACCTCTTAAGTTTATTTCAGAAACATTTTTCAATTTTAATACTTCAATACTTAAGGAATAATAAATTTCCTAGAGTATATTTTAAGTTAGTAGTATACGTATCTATTTTAACAATAAACTTTATTTATAACGAATCCACCACATTTTGCAATCTAACGAGGGAAGTTATCATTAATTAGCGCAAAACAGCATCTGTTTGTAGAGACTTTCGACTTGACATATTCCCATCTGACAGATTCGCGGTATTTGTAGTGTGTGAACTAATTCCTCATACTATAGTCACTAAAAGTAAAAGGAGATAATCATGACTGACCTACCTGATTGGATGTTGGACACAAAAACACCGCCAGATGTAATTGTCAAAAATAAACCACGTAAACCTGTAACAGACCCAACTTTAGGTATTCCCGTAGTATTACAAAAAGAAGGAACTCCTCGCCATCGCTTGGTTTCCATTGGCGATTCTCTTACACATGGTTTCCAAAGTGGAGCTATTTTTCTAACTCAGTATTCTTTCCCAGCTATTATAGCTAGAGAAATGGGTTGGAAGGAGATGCGTTACCCAACTTACAATAGCCCTGATGAAGGATTACCTATTAACTTAGAGAAGTTAGCCCGTGACATCTACAATAAATTTGGTAGTAATATAAATTTTTGGAATCTAATTCCGACATTATTCTTTCTACAAAAGTGGCTAGATAACAATGAAAAGTTTTGGGAAAGCGGTGAAGGTTCCCACATCCCAGCTGAAAAGGAAATTTACCATAATTTAGCTACCTATGGTTGGGATTTACGCAATACTATTTCCTGTAATGCTGATATTTGCTTACAAAACATTGAGAAAACCAAAGCTAAAAATAATATTTTACGTCAGGTAGTTGATAATCATAGCGATCGCTCTGCTGTGAGAGTATTAAATTCTGCAAGGGATAGCAATGGTAAAGCCCTCACACCACCCCAAGCTGCTGCTGCCTTATCAACTGAAGGCAGCAAAGAAAATGGTGAAGGAGATGGTATCGAAACTCTGATTATCGCCATAGGTTCCAATAATGCTTTAGGTGCGATGCTTACTTTCAAAGTCGCATGGAGTGGAGATGGTTATGATGATGTGGATTATAACGACCGTTATACAGTATGGCGCCCAATACATTTTAAAGCCGAGCTTGATTTATTAGTCGCTGAAATTCATAAAATTCGCGCTCGTCATGTGATTTTTGCCACAGTCCCCCATGTCACCATCATACCTATGTCTAATGGTCTTGGTACTAAAGTTGCTAAAGGTTCTCGATATTTTAATAACTATACTTTACCCTGGATTCAAGAAGAAGATTTTCAACCCAATAAACATCCAAATCTTACCCAACAAGAAGTTAGGGCTATAGATAGTGCTATAGACCAATATAATGACTATATTGTTGACGTCGTCAGAGAAGCCCGTCAACAAGGTAAAGATTGGTATGTATTTGAACTTTGTGGTTTACTAGACCGCCTTGCTTATCGTCGCTATATCAACGACCCTGAAGCCCAACCTGATTGGTGGGAAGAACTAGGAGGCGAGTATAATTTACCAGAACCATTGCAAAAATTATCACCCGTACCTAACGCTAACTTTTTTACCTCTGATTCTAACGGCCGCACCAATGGTGGTTTATTTTCCCTTGATGGAATGCATCCCACAACTATAGGCTATGGCATCATGGCTCAGGAAATTATTAAAATCATGCAATTAGCTGGGGTTAAATTTTATGAAAGTGATGGAGTCAGCGAACGCCCTGGAGATGTAAAAATCGATTTTCGACGTTTACTTCAGGAGGATACTCTTCTTAGCAATCCACCCTTTGTTGTTGGTGGTATTATTAATTTAATAAGAACCATTGATAAAAACTTTAACCTCTTTAGTAATTTATTAAGAGCAAATTATTGAAGGAGGATTATTTTGAGCAACTCCCCAGCATTTACTTATGTAAACCCATGGGGATTCTTTTTTCTCTACTCCCTTGGTTAGTCTCTAACTTTCTGATTGAGTTTTTATCTTTGTGATACTGACTGAAACCAAATAAAATTCAAACTTCTGTCATGAGTCACACTCGTAAGCATCTCAAAGATTTTCACTTTTATTGAAAGTAAAGCCATAACCGTTGTTGGTATATCAGAAAATTTCAAAACTCTCATAAATGTGATGTTTTTCGTGATATTTTTGACTTCAAATTACAATTTTGCGTATTTATATAGAGAAAATCCTGGGAAAACATTTTCGCTAACTGTATATAAATCAACAAATTCTATTTATTTTACGGATGAAGATTTATAGGACGATAGTAAAGCTGACTTTATTGGCTCCAAAACGAATCCATTCCATTTATTGACTAGCAATTAACTATTAACTATTAGCAATTAACTATTAGCAATTAACTCTTAGCTATTAGCCTGTCTGACCTTAACTATCGCCACTCTCTTTGACTTTTGCCATCGCCCTGTCGTATTCTCTCTGATACTCTGCCATAGTCTCAGCCAAGACAGTTGAGTTTTCCCGACTAAATGGGAGACTTTTTAAAAGCTCAATAGCCTGTTGCCAAAAAGCTGCCACTACTTTCCAATCATCAGGCGATCGCGCCACATCTGTTAAATTAATAGCTTTCTCAGCTTGAATACTAGCGCGGGCTAAAATTTTACTAACCCCTAATTCCGCCTTCGCTTTTTCTTGAGAATCTCTATATTCCTTAAGCTTTTCCTGAATCAACTCTGCTTGGGAATGATTTGCTGGCGCTGACTCTAGCGCTAATATAGCTTGCTGCCATTGGCTAATTGCTAACTCCCATTCTTCTGGATATGCTGCTGTTTTAGTAATCTCTTCAACTGTCAAAGCCATAGCGCTAGCTTCTTTCAAAAAATCTTTTTCAGGCGGATTGCTTACACTTGGTGATGGAGTAACATTTATATTACTAGGCTTAACTAAAACTGTATCTTTATGTACTGATACTGATTGACATCCTATTATACAGCAGGATAAAGCAAGGCTGAAAAATCCAACCTTTATCATGTTAGGGCCCATATTTTTATCTCTATATAGGTTTATAAGTCACCGATATTTTCTGTAAACACCCTAACTAGCTATATTTAAACTTTTATACTCATGTATTAATTTTGACTTAGTATTCGTTTATAGATAGGTTAAGAAAAAGGATTTTGTATAAATGCGAGATGAATTTACATTTGTCATGGTGAGAGTCGTAAGGTGAAACGAAGTATCCAGCATCTACCGAGATTCTGCACTTAGTTTTGTTTAGAATGAAAAATCATCCCTAAAATCAGCAACGCCAGAAAAAGCTTCGGCATTTTTCTTATAAAATTTTGACCACCTGAATTTAAACTTAAATTAAAACTTAAATTAAAGCCTAGTATTTCGTATGTCTAGAGAATTTGTTGTTGGTAGTAAAGTTCGTCTTATTGCCTTACCCCCCTATGTAAAAACCGCAGACCCAATGCCTATGTTACGTCCACCTGATGTTATTAGTATTGGAGAAGAAGGTACAGTTATTGACCGTCGTCCCGGAGGATATTGGGGCGTTCGCTTTCCCAAGGGGGCTTTTCTTATGGATGCCAACTATATCGAAGCAATTGAACCGCAATTACATTCAGAACTTAGCTAACTAGCATATTTAAATAGTAAGGTGTGCGACTGAGAGAAAATTTGGCATTGCGGTCACGCTTCGCGTGCGCGCTCCGCGCAAATTCAAGTATGAATGATGATTTTTTTAGCGTCACGCCATAGCG
>Ga0114939_10002758_pt1 | contig 12710 bp, 11 predicted proteins | sample AshMeaCrysSpring_FD_87196 | JGI IMG/M metagenome (GOLD analysis project Ga0114939, IMG submission 87196) | Groundwater microbial communities from Big Spring, Nevada to study Microbial Dark Matter (Phase II) - Ash Meadows Crystal Spring | ecosystem: Environmental > Aquatic > Deep subsurface >... | reverse complement strand
GCATGGCCGCATTGTCGGCCCTGCTGCGGGTTCACCCGGCTGGTCGGGCTTTCCGGCGAACTGGCGCTCGTCCGAATCCGGGCACGCGCAACCCGCGGCACCGCATCCCGGCCTCGGAAAAGCTCTCGGCGGTGAACAGCTGCACCGAGCTGTTCAGGAGCCGCGCGCGCCTTGTGCCTGGGGCTTGACCGGCTTGGCCGTGGCCTGCGCAGGCTTGGCCGCCGCAGCGGCGTGGCCCGAGGCGCCGTCATCGTCGGCTGCGGGGCCGGCCTGCGCGGACAGCTGCGGGCGCACCGCCTCGATCTGGTTCTCGCGCATGTAGTCGTTCATCTCGCGCCAGCCGGCGAACACGGCCGCCTTTTCCGCCTTGCGGTTCATCGCGTAGCAATCTTCGATGGCACGACCCGCGTGCCGGCAGGCCGCCCCGATGGCCTTGCCTTCGGCTTCCCGCCGTGCGGCGATGGCCTGCGTCGACTCGATGCCCAGCATGTCGCAGCCCCCCAGCGCCGACAGGGCAGCCAGGAGGACCAGAACGGACGGTCGAAGGGAGAACGGTTTCACGGCCAGGGGCTTCGGGCGGGCTTGACCCTGTCCCCTTATCGGCCGTGCGCCGCCGGACTTGAGACCCGCCGTGGCCGCCACAACGACGGCTTACAGACCTGACAGTGGCCGACCGGCGCCGGGCCGCCGCTCGATCGGGCAAAGCCGCCGTGCGCCCGAGCGGGCGCCAGCCGCGCCCGGCGCCGTGATCTCAGGCGCCGCGCGCCAGCGCCATCAGCTTCTCGACCCGTTCCTCGGTGCTCGGGTGAGTGCTGAACAACCCACGCAGGCCCCCACCCGACAGCGGGTTCATGATCATCATCTGCGCCGTTTCGGGGTGGCGTTCGGCCGCCTCCATGGGGATGCCGCGCGCGACGTTGTGGATCTTCTGCAGGGCGCTGGCCAGCGCGGCCGGATCGCCGGAAATCTCGGCGCCGCCGCGATCGGCCTCGAATTCGCGCGCGCGGCTGATCGCCATCTGGATCAGGCCGGCCGCCATCGGCGCCAGCAGCATGACGAGGATGCCGGCGATCGGGTTGGCCGGCCGCCCCTCGCCGTCGCGGCCGCCGAACATCATGGCGAAGTTGGCCAGCATCGAGATGGCGCCGGCCATGGTCGCGCTGATGGTGCTGATGAGGATATCGCGGTGCTTGACGTGAGCCAGCTCGTGCGCCATCACGCCGCGCAGCTCGCGTTCGTTGAGGATGCGCAGGATGCCGGTGGTCGCCGCCACCGCTGCATGCTGCGGATTGCGCCCGGTGGCAAAGGCGTTGGGCGCGTCTTCCTGAATCAGGTAGACGCGCGGCATCGGCAGCTCGGCCTTCTGAGCCAGCTCGGCCACCATGCGATAGAACTGCGGCGCCGAGGTTTCGTCGACCTCCTGCGCGTTGTACATCTTCAGCACCATCTTGTCGCTGAACCAGTAGCTGAAGAAGTTCATGCCCAGGGCGACGACCAGCGCCATCACCATGCCCTGCTGTCCTCCCATCCACTGGCCGATCAGCATGAACAGCGCGGTGATGGCGGCCATCAGCATGGCCGTCTTCATCATGTTGAACATCGCAGTCTTCCTTTCGGGTTGTGTGTGCGCGGTTCCCCAGGCTCAGATGCGGCCACGATCCACAAGTTCAATCCGCCGCAGGGCGCTGTGCTGCGGGCGCCGGCACCAGCACGTCGCCCGCCGACAGCGGCGCATTCTGCAGGCATTCGCGTGCGGGCAGGCGGCGCCCGCCCGGGCGCTGCAGTGTGAGCAGGCGCAGCGCGCCTTGGCCGCAGGCGATGACCGGTTCGCCTTCCAAGACGCGCAGCACAGTACCCGGCGCACCCGTTCCATCGGTGACCTGCGCGCGCCAGCACTTGACCGATTGCCCCTGCCACTCGAAGGTGGCGCCCGGAAACGGGTCGAAGGCCCGGATGCGCCGCTCGATGGCGGCCGCATCGGAAGTCCAGTCGATCGGCGCCTCGTGCTTGTCGACCTTGCGCGCGTAGGTGGCACCCTCGCCAGGCTGCACGCGCGGTCGCAGGCGCCCGCTGGCCGCCAGGTCCAGCGCCTGAACGATCAACGTCGCTCCCATCGCGGCCAGCCGGTCGTGCAGCGATGCGGACGTCTCGTCGGCCGCGAGGTCCAGACCTTGTTCAAGCAACATGTCCCCGGTATCCAGACCGGCGTCCATCTGCATGATGGTCACGCCGGTGCGTGCATCGCCCGCTTCGATCGCTCGCTGGATCGGCGCCGCACCGCGCCAGCGCGGCAGCAGCGAGGCGTGGATATTCAGGCAGCCCAGCCGCGGCATGGCCAGCACCCATGGCGGCAGGATCAAGCCGTAGGCGGCGACCACCATGACGTCGACGGCCGCGGCAGCGAGGCCGTCGTGGGCCTGCGCCGCGTCGCGGGCAAAACGACCGTTCAGGCGCAGCCCCTGCGGCTGCAGGACCGGCACGCCAGCGTGAACGGCGAGCGTCTTCACCTCGCTGGGCTGCGGCCTCTGGCCGCGGCCGGCGGGGCGGTCGGGCTGTGTCCATACCTGCACCACGGTGTGGTTCGAGGCCAGCACCGCGTGCAGCGCCGCGGCCGCGAAGGCGGGCGTGCCGGCGAACGCCACGCGCAAGCCGTTCGCCCCCGCTGCGCGCGGTGCGGCGCTCACCGCTGGAGCGTCCCTTCGCGCGCCTTCTTCAGCATCTTGGTGCGGATGCGATCGCGCTTGAGCGGGCTGAGGTATTCGACGAACACCTTGCCGACGAGGTGATCCATCTCGTGCTGCACGCACACGGCCAGAAGGCCTTCGGCGTCGAACTGGTAGGGCCGTCCGTCGCGGTCGAGAGCGCGCACGGTGACCCTGGCGTGACGGCGGACCTTGTCGTAGGTACCCGGCACCGACAGACAACCCTCGTCGCCCAGCGTCATCTCGTCACTGGCGGCCACGATCTCGGGGTTGATGAGCACGCGCGGGTGGGCGCGCTCGTCGGACGTGTCGATGACGATGATGCGTTCGTGCACATCGACCTGGGTGGCCGCCAGGCCCACGCCCTCGGCGTCGTACATGGTCTCGAGCATGTCGGCGACGAGCTGGCGCACGCGTTCGTCGACGGCCGCGACCGGGCGTGCCACGGTGTGCAGACGCGGGTCGGGGTAGCGAAGGATGGTCAGCAGCGACATGGGCCGGTCGGTCAGTCGGTCAGGAGCGGCGACGGGTCGCAGGCAGGCTGTGGGCGCCGCGCAACGAATCGGCCCGTCGCTCGAATGCATGAAGCAACATGCACGCTCCCTGGGCTCGAGCCAGCTGCCTCAACCTGCGATTGGGGCAGAATTCACCGCACCGTTTGAGGAATTTTCGCCGAACTTGGGCGCGGCCCGCCCGGTGCGGCGCAGTAACCTTACGCAGCCCGGCTTGGCGGGCCAGTCCGTGTCCTTGCATTGCGTCGGGAGTTCCGCTTGATGACCAGCCTTCACCGCCACGTCGCCCCTGCGCAGCGGAACAAGCGCCGCACGGCGCTGGGCACGGCCTTCGCCCTGGCGCTCACATGCACCTGGGCAGTTGCGGCGCCCAACTTTCCCATCACATCCCAGCAACGCGGCACCGCCCAACAGGTGGCGCAGTCCGGCGTGCCGCTGTCCGAGTTGGCGCCCAACGCGCCCGATTCGCACACGGTCAAGCGCGGCGACACACTGTGGGACATCTCCAAGCTGTTCCTCAAGAGCCCCTGGCGCTGGCCCGAGCTGTGGGGCATGAACCTCGAGCAGATCCGCAACCCGCACCTGATCTACCCCGGCCAGGTGCTGGTGCTCGAGCGCGTCGGCGACCGCGCACGCCTGCGCGTGGCCGAGCCGGTGGGTGCCACCAAGCTGTCGCCGCGGGTGCGCAGCTCGGAGCTCGATTCGGCCATCGCCTCGATTCCGCTGAACCTGATCCAGCCCTTCCTCAACGAGGCCGTGGTGTTCAACACCGACGAACTGGCCGCCGCGCCGCGCATCGTCGCGACGCAGGAGGGCCGCGTCATCCTGTCGCGCGGCGACCGCGCCTACGTGCGTGGCGACGTGGGTGAGCTGCGCGAGTCGCGCATCTTCCGCGAGCCCCGTGCGCTGCGCGATCCGACCACCGCCGAGGTACTCGGCTACGAGGCGCTGTACCTGGGCACCGCCGACTTTGCCCGCGCCGGCGAGGAGCGTCTGGACGCCGCCGGCAAGACCGAGACCGTGCCGGCGACCTTCGTCATCACCAGCAACCGGCGCGAGGTCGGCGTTGGCGACCGGCTGGCGCCGGTGCCGGCGCGCGACATGATGAATTACTCCCCACGCGCACCCGAGAAGGCGGTGGCAGGCCAGATCGTCTCGATCTACGGCGACGGCCTGACGGCCGGGCAGAACCAGATCGTCGCGCTCAACAAGGGCAACCGCGACGGCCTGGAGCGCGGTCACGTGCTGGCGTTGTGGCGCGATGGCAATCGTGTGCTCGACCGCACCGATGCCGCGCGGCCGACCGTCAAGCTGCCCGATGAGCGGCACGGGACCTTGTTCGTCTTCCGCACCTTCGAACGCGTGTCGTACGCGCTGATCTTGTCGGTGCAGGAGCCGGTCAAGGCGGGCGACCGCTTCACGCAGCCCTGAGCCTGGGCCCACCGCGCCGGGGCCCGTCGGCGCGCGCCCCCGCAAGGCCCGCCGAGTGGAGCTGCCGGCTGTGCATGCGCCGCCTCGCGGCTCATGAGCACCCGTTCTCCGGGACAATGGGGCGATGACGATCGATGAGGCCGAACTCGACGCTTGGCTGCGCCTGCTCGGCACGCCCGGGATCGGCCGCGTGGCGGCGCGGCGCCTGCTGGCGGCGTTCGGTTCGCCGCAAGCCGCTGTCCGGTGCAGCGTGGCCGCCCGGGCCGAGGTGATCGGCGCCAACGCGGCGCGGGCCCTGTCCGAACCTCCCGAAGGGCACGCCAAGCAGCTGCGTTCGACACTCGAATGGTTGGGCCAGCAGGACGGTGCGTTGCGCCAGGTGGTGACCTTGGGCGATGCAGGCTACCCGCCAATGCTGCTGGAAACCGCCGATCCCCCGGTGCTGCTGTACGCACGGGGCGACGTGAGGCTGCTCAACGCGCCGTCGGTGGCCATCGTCGGCAGCCGCAACCCGACCGCTCAGGGCCGCGACAACGCGCGGGCGTTTGCCAGTCACCTCAGCCGCGCCGGCTGGACCGTCGTGTCGGGCCTGGCCCTGGGCATCGATGGAGCAGCGCACGAAGGGGCGCTCGAGGGAGGCGGGAGCACGGTGGCGGTCGTGGGCACCGGCATCGACCGGGTCTATCCTGCCCGCCACCGGGAACTGGCGCACCGCATCGCCGAGCAAGGGCTCATCATCAGCGAGTACCCGCTGGGCACCGAACCGCTGCCGTCGAACTTTCCGCCGCGCAACCGCATCATCGCCGGCTTGTCGCGCGCGACGCTGGTCGTCGAGGCGGCCGTGCAGTCGGGCTCCCTGATCACGGCCCGACTGGCCGCAGAGGCAGGGCGCGAAGTCTTTGCACTGCCGGGCTCGATCCACTCGCCGCAGGCGCGCGGCTGTCACGCGCTCATCAAGCAGGGCGCCAAGCTGGTCGAGACGGCGGCCGACATCCTCGACGAGCTGGCGCCCGCTGCGACGGGACGTTCAGCAACGTTGAAGCAGGGTGTGACGGAAGGACCGGGCACCACGGACGACGCCCTGCTTGCGGCCCTGGGCTTCGACCCGGTCACGCTGGATGCGCTCGTCGCGCGCACCGGCTGGCCGGCTGCCGAGCTGGGCGCCAAGTTGCTGGAGCTCGAACTGGGTGGTCACGTGGCGCGCCTGCCCGGACAGTTGTTCCAGCGGCGGGCGGCTTCCTGACCGCCGGGCGGAGGAGGCCCCGCCCGAGCCCGGCAACGGCAGGCCCCAGCCGCCGCAGCATTTGCCGCAGACCCGCAGACCGTCGCTGGGGTATAGTGACCTCATGTTCGAGGTGCTGGTTTATCTCTACGAAAACTACTGGCGCCCCGACGCTTGCCCCGGACACGACCAGTTGTCACGCAAGTTGGTGGCGGTGGGCTTCGAGTCCGACGAAATCGAGGAGGCGCTGTCCTGGCTGGACGGACTGGCCAGCTCGGCGCAGTCCTATCAAGGGCACGCGGACAGCCGCAGCCTGCGCGTGTACTCCGCTGCCGAGCAGGAACACCTGGGCGAGGAGTCGGTCGGATTCATCAGCTTCCTCGAGTCGGCCGGCGTGCTGCCGCCGCCGATGCGAGAGATGGTGCTCGAGCGGGCCATGGCCATCCCGGGCGGTCCGATCGATCTGGAAGACCTCAAGGTGATCGTCCTGATGGTCTTCTGGAGTCTGGGCGAAGAGCCCGACGCGCTGATCCTCGATGAGTTGTTCGTCGATGTCGAGGATCGGCTGATCCACTAGGCAGCGTGAAAAGGCCCCAGGGCCTGCACCGAGGCCGGCGGCGCAGGGGTCAGTTCAGAAGCCGCTGCGGGTCGGCATCGAGCTTGGCCATCGCCGTGCGCGTGGCCCGCACGGTCAGAGATTCGTCCTGCGCCGGCAGCATCAGGCCGGCCTGCAGGAACGACGCCAGGCGGTGCTGCATGAACAGCACGCCGCGACCGCCAGGCGAGACGAACAGCGACAACTGCCGCCGCAACCCCTGCCAGACGAGCTGCACCGCCTCGTTGCGGCCGCTGTAGTCGAGCATGAACCAGCTGCCGACCTGCAGCTCCTTGGCCCAGGCCAGCATGGCCGGCGTCGGCATCGAGCCGCCCTCGCCGACGACCTCGAGGTCGCCGTTCTCGTAGCCCGACAGGTCGAGCATCATGGCCGAGTCGATCTCGAGACCCTCCGTATCCGGCAAGAGCTCCTCGAGCGTTTCCAGCCGGTCCATCAGGTCTTCCATGCGCTCGCTCGGGATGACGGCGGCCCGCGCGCTGAACGCGGCGGCAAGCGATGCGTTCAAGGCCTGGATGTGCTCGTCCTGCTTGTCCGCAGGCAGGCCTGCGCTGTGCATGCCGTCACGCAAGGTCTTGAGCAGCGGCGGCAGCTTGCGGATGACCTCTGCACGTTCCTCGCGCGAGACCTTCGCGCTGGCCGACCAGATCAGGTCGGCCGCGGCCTTGCTGATGGCCTTGGTCTCGTCGGCCTGGCGGCCGAATTTGACCGCAAAAGTCGCCATGACGTCGGCCCAGACGCGGAAGAGGAACTCGCGCACACCCTCCTGCACCGGCACTTCGTTGAGCAACTTGCGCAACTCGATCGTGTATTGGATAGCCAGCGTTTCGCGCTGCTCGACCTGCTGCGCCAGCGAGATGCCCTTGCGCGAAGCCTCGTTCTCGTTCTTGAAGTAATGCTCGAGGAACTTCTCGAATTCGGTCAGCACGGTCTGGAAGACGCGCCGGCCGGTGTCGGGATAGGCCTCGACGACCTGCACGACACGCTTGATCTCCTTTTCCAGGGCGTCGCCCACGGCACGCGTCGACGCGTCGAAGCCCATCACGCAGGCGCCCATGCGGTCGATCAGACGGCGCGCTGGATGGTCGACGGTGGCGAAGAAGTCCGGCTCGCCGACGGCCACGCGCAACACGGGCATCTGCAGCCTCGCGAACCACACGCGGATCGGGGCCGGAATGCGCTCTTCGGTGAGGATGCTCTGAAAAAGCAGCGCGACGATCTCGATCGTCGCGCGCTCCACCGGCGTGGTGGCAGCCTGTTTGAGCTGACGCGTGCGCTGGTTGACCTCCTCCAGCAACGCTGGCGTGGTGAACGCCTCGCGGCCCGCCACGCGCTGCCGCAAGGCCACCTGCGCGCTGTCGATCGCCGAACGCAGCGGCGGCGACGCCTTGCGCAGCGGTGCGGTCTGGGCGAACTCCGGCAATTGGCGCCCGATGAGTCGGTTCAGACGGTTGAGCACAGCGCTCGCATGGTCAGCCGGCGGCACGAAGCCGGGGCGGGTGAGCATGCGGGTTTCGTCAGCCACGCCACCGCGCTCGGTCATCGGCTGCGTCACGCCGGCGGGACGGGTCAGCCGGGCCATCCCTGCGCGGCCGCCGCCGCCACTGCCGCCGCTGCCACTGCCGCCGCTGCCACTGCCGCCGCCGCCACTGCCGCCGCCGCCACTGCCGCCACTGCCAGCGCCGCCACTGCCACTGCCACTGCCACTGCCACTGCCACTGCCACTGCCAGCGCCGCCGCCACCACCACCGCCCACGCGCCCCAGGGTGCCCTGGCCGGAAGCGATGAACCCGCCTCCGGTGGAGTAGAAGCCCGATGCATCCTTCGTCCGCCGGATCAGCGGCCGCAGATCGATCTCAGCCAGCACCCGGCGCTCGACCAGCCAACGATTGGCCTCGTGATAGGCCTCCTCCATCAGCGCACCGAACTCGACATGCATGATGGATTGCAGCACGCGCCAAGCCTGCTGGTCGAGCTTGACCTCGCGCCACGCGGTGACGATCAGGCGGGCGACCACATGCGCCCTTAGTACGTCGTGGGTGTCAAGCTCCTCGCGACGTTCGAGGTAGGCCATCCGCGCACGCAGATCGGCGAACTCGTTGGCCGCTTTGTCCATGATGGCCAGGGCCAGGCGCGAGCCGAGGATCTCGCGGTCGATCGTATCGTCGTCGACAAGAGACAGCCCAGCGCTGCGCTCGCCCGGCATCAGGTCGCTCGGCCGGGTCGGCAGCGCACCGTGCAGTTCCGCATTTCGCACGGCTTGGGCGAGCACGGCCAGCCAGTCCTTGCGCAAGCGCCGGAAGTCGTCGATCGCCTGCCGGCGAGGCAGCACTTCCTCGGGTGCGACCTTCTGGTCCAGCAGTCCGACACTGGCCTGCTCCATCGAGCGCCCGAGCGCTGGAAGTCCATCGAGCAGGAAGTCGATGAAGGACTTACGGGCCTGCGCGGCCAACGCCATCGAGCTGGCGGAAGTCGCCATGGTGGGTGTCGTCACCTCGCGTAGTGTGCGGCTACTCTACACCACGGCCCCAGCGTTCGGGTCGTTGGGGTCGGACTCCTTGCCGCCGCCCTTGATTAGATCCTCTCGCTTGACGCCCAGCCACATGGCGATGGCCGCGGCGACGAAAACCGACGAATAGATGCCGAAGAGGATGCCGATCGTCAACGCCAATGCGAAATAGTGCAGCGTCGGCCCTCCGAACAACAGCATCGCCAACACCATGATCTGCGTCGAGCCGTGGGTGATCACGGTACGGCTGATGGTGCTGGTGATGGCGTGGTCGATCACCTGCGCCGTGGTCAGCTTGCGGAACTTGCGGAACGCCTCGCGGATACGGTCGAAGATGACCACCGATTCGTTGACCGAATAGCCCAGCACCGCGAGCACGGCGGCCAGCACCGATAGCGAGAACTCCCATTGGAAGAAGGCGAAGAAGCCCAGGATGATGATCACGTCGTGCAGGTTGGCGATGATCGCCGCCACCGAGAACTTCCACTCGAAGCGCATGGCCAAGTAGATCATGATGCCCACGATCACGAAGGCCAGCGCCTTGGCGCCGTCGACCGCCAGTTCACGGCCCACCTGCGGACCGACGAACTCGCTGCGCTGCAGGGCCAGGGGCTCGGCGCCGGAGGCGACGCAGGCCTGGCGCGTGACCGACTCGCCCTTTTCGGTCGTCGCCGACCGGGTCTCGACAGCGCCGCTCTCCGCCTTGCACAAGGCTCCGAACAGACGACCCACGACCTCGCTTTGTGCGACCCCTTCGCGCAGCGGCACACGGATCAGCACATCGCGCGATGTGCCGAAGTTCTGCACCTGCACGTCACCCAGGCCCAGCGCGTCGACCGTGGTGCGCACCTTGGCGAGGTCGGCGGGCTGTGCGTAGGCCACCTCGGCCACCGTGCCGCCCGTGAACTCGATCGACAGGTGCAACCCGCGCGTGACGAGGAAGAAGACCGCCGCGGCGAAGGTGACGAACGAGATGATGTTGAACACCAGCGCATGCCGCATGAACGGGATGTCGCGCCGGATGCGGAAAAACTCCATCGAATGGTCCCCTGTGGCGCCTCAGGCCTTGCCCGCCGGTTCTGCGGCGGGCTTCCACACCTGGCCGATCGACACGCTCTTGAGCTTCTTCTGCCGTCCATACCACAGGTTGACCAGCCCGCGCGAGAACAGCACCGCCGAGAACATCGACGTCAGGATGCCCAGGCAATGCACGACGGCAAAGCCGCGCACGGGTCCCGAGCCGAACGCGAGCAAGGCCACGCCGGCGATCAGCGTGGTGATGTTGGAGTCGAGGATCGTGCCCCAGGCCCGCTCGTAGCCGGCGTGGATGGCCGCCTGCGGCGACGCCCCGGCACGAAGCTCCTCGCGCACGCGTTCGTTGATCAGCACGTTGGCATCGATCGCCATGCCCAGCGTCAGCGCGATGGCGGCGATGCCCGGCAGGGTCAGCGTGGTCTGCAGCATCGACAGCAGGGCCACCAAGAGCAGCAGGTTGAGCGCCAGTGCCAAGGTCGAGAACACGCCGAACAGCAGGTAGTACGCGCACATGAACGCCCCCACCGCGGCAAAGCCCCAGATCACGCTGTTGAAGCCCTTGGCGATGTTGTCGGCACCGAGGCTGGGGCCGATGGTGCGCTCCTCGATGATCTCCATCGGCGCGGCCAGCGACCCGGCGCGCAGCAGCAGCGCGGTGTCGCTGGCCTCGACCGTGGTCATGCGGCCGCTGATCTGCACGCGGCCGCCCCCGATCTCGCTGCGGATCACCGGCGCGGTGACCACTTCGCCGCGGCCCTTCTCGAACAGCAGGATGGCCATGCGCTTGCCGACGTTCTCGCGCGTCACGTCGCGAAAGATCCGTGCCCCCTTGGCGTCGAGCGTCAGGTGCACCGCCGGCTCCTGCGTCTGGCTGTCGAAGCCGGCCTGCGCATCGGTCAGGTTCTCGCCGGTGAGGATGACCTCGCGCTTGACGATCAGCGGTGCGCCGCCGCGCTCGGCGTAGCGCTCGGTGCCGAACGGCACCGGGCCGGTGCCGGCAACCGCGGCCTGCGCCTCGCCGCTTTCGTCGACCAGGCGAACCTCGAGCGTGGCTGTGCGGCCGATGATGTCCTTCGCCCGCGCCGTGTCCTGCACGCCCGGCAACTGCACGACGACCCGATCGGCGCCCTGCTGCTGGATCACCGGCTCGTAGGTGCCCAGTTCGTTGACGCGGTTGTGCAGCGTGGTGATGTTCTGCTTCAGCGCGGCCTCCTGTACGGCGCGAGCCGCCTGGGGCTTGAGCGTGCCCACGAGCTTCGGCTCTGCGCCCGCCTCGGCTGCGACCCAGTCGAGGTCGGGCAGCTGGTCGCGCAACAGGGTCTGCGCGGCGGTCAGCGTGGCGGCATCGCGAAAGCGCACCTCAAGACCGTCGGCCTGGCGGCTGATGCCGGCATGGCGCACGTTCTTCTCGCGCAACAGACTGCGCACGTCGCCGGCGACCGACTCGATCTTGCGGCCCAGCGCCGCCTTCATGTCGACCTGCATCAGGAAGTGCACCCCGCCGCGAAGGTCGAGCCCGAGGTACATCGGCAGCGCATGCAGCGAGGCCAGCCACGCCGGCGAGCGGCTCAACAGGTTCAGCGCGACGATGTAAGACGGGTCGGCCGGATCGGGGTTGAGCGTGCGCTGCAACGCGTCCTTGGCCTTGAGCTGCACGTCGGTGTCGGTCAGGCGTGCCTTGACGGACTGGCCGTCGAGCTGCACGAAATCGGGCTTGATCCCGGCCTGCGACAACACCTGCTCCACGCGCGACACCGTGTTGGCGTCGACCTTCAGCGTCGCCTTGCCGCTGGATACCTGGACGGCCGGCGCTTCGCCGAAGAGATTCGGCAGCGTGTAGACCAGTCCGACGAGGAGCGCGATCACCAGGATCGCGTACTTCCACCAGGGATAGCGGTTCATGTCGACTCTTTCGTCAGCGCGACGCGCCGCGCGGACGCATCGCGCCGCGGCCGCACACGGCCCACGGGCCTACTTGACGCTGCCCTTGGGCAGGACCTGGACGACCGAGGTGCGCTGCAGTTGCAGCTCCACGCCATGGGCCACCTCGACGTGCAGCGTCGTCTCGCCCAGGCGCGTCACCTTGCCCAGCACGCCGCCCGCCGTCACCACCTCGTCGCCCTTGGCCAGCGCGTCGATCATGGCCTTGTGCTCCTTCTGGCGCTTCATCTGCGGACGGATCATGATGAAGTACAGCACCACGAACATCAGCACCAGCGGCAGCAGGCTGAGCAGGCTCGATTCGGCACCGCCGGTGGCGGCCGGTGCGGCTTGAGCGAAGGCAGAAGAGATGAACACAGCAGTCTTCCTCGGTTGGTGCGCGCCGTGGTTCGCGCGCAAAGCGCAGCATTGTACGAGGGCGCCCACACCGATGCCCCGCGCCTGAGCGCCCCGTCCCGGGCCCAGGGCCGACGTGTGCAGCAGGGGGCCCTGGGGCGAATTTCCGGCGCCGGGGCCTGTCCCGTGCGGACCATCGGCACTCCCAGGAGCCGCGCCCGCTCAGCAGCGCTGCGCCGTCGAGACCGTGGCGTCCGCTGCGTGCCCGCCACGCAGCGCTGGCGACGGCGACCACGCGGGGCGCTGCGTCAGCGGCGACTCGATCACCACCAGGTAGCGGCCGGACCAGGCCGTGGGTTGCCGGTCGGCGCGCATCACCCACATCGGCGCCCCGGCTGCCAGGGCGCGG
>Ga0114939_10002757_pt1 | contig 12716 bp, 4 predicted proteins | sample AshMeaCrysSpring_FD_87196 | JGI IMG/M metagenome (GOLD analysis project Ga0114939, IMG submission 87196) | Groundwater microbial communities from Big Spring, Nevada to study Microbial Dark Matter (Phase II) - Ash Meadows Crystal Spring | ecosystem: Environmental > Aquatic > Deep subsurface >... | reverse complement strand
TGCTGGTGGCGGGGCTGGTATTCCTGGCCGGCATCGCCTCGATCCGCGCCGGATTTTCCGTGGCGCTGGGCGCTTTTCTTTTCGGCGTGGTCATCGCGGAGACCCGCTTCAAATCCCAGATCGAAAAGTCGCTCGCGGGCGCGCAGGATATGTTCAGCGCGATTTTCTTTGTGGCGATTGGAATGCTGATCGACGTGAAAGCCTTCTGGGAAAACGGCCCGCTCATCCTCGGGCTCTCGGCGTTCGCGATCGTTGTCCGGGCAGTCTCCGCGACCATCGGCTTCACGCTTTGCGGGCAGGGTCTCCCGCTCGCGGCGGGGTCGGCCATCATCCTCACCCCCATCGGCGAATTCGCCTACGTGATCGCCCAGCTCGGGGTTGATGCCGGCGCCGTGCCTCCCTCGTTTTACGCCGTCGCGGTGGGCGTCTCGATTGTCACCGCCATCTGCGCGCCGGTTTTTGCAAAGCGGGCCGCCGCCTTCGGCAAGTGGATCGAGGCGGCCCAGCCCGCATGGCTGGGCAAAATTTTGGAGAAATACCAAAGCCTGCTCGCCCGTGGCGCCGCCGGGATCGCCGAGAATCACGTCTGGCGGCTGACAAGCCGCCGGGCGGGTTGGACGGCGGTTCAGATGTTGTTGCTCGGGGGGCTCTTCGGCTTTTCGAACTCGATTCTTCACGGCGTGCGGGGACTCCTTGAGCGCGCGGGCTCCGTCTTTCCTTCGTTCGAGATCGTGTTCTGGTGCGTCTATCTCGTTCCCTGCGTGATTCTCCTGATTGCGATCTGGCAGAATTTGCAGACGCTCTGCCTTGTCTATGGCGAGGCCTTCGCCACCAAACTTGGCGGCGGTGAACGCCCCCGCATTGTCGCCCAGTTTGCCTTCCAGGTGGTGGCGTTTGTGGTCCTGGCCACCGTGCTGCTGGCCGCGTTTCCGATCAAGGGACTCACTCCGATTTTCGCGGCGGTCCTGCTCGCCGGCCCCCTGGCCCTCTCGGTGGTCCTCTGGAGGCAACTCTCCGGCATGCACAGCCGCATCGAATCCTCACTCAGCCGGCCGGCCGCCCCCGGCCGGAGCGTCGCGGGTGCGATCGAAAAGTCCGACGAAACCGGCCGGTGGAATCTCGAATTGGTCGAGGTCACCCTCCCGGAATTCCCGGCCTGCGCCGGCCGCCGGATCGGGGACCTGCACCTGCGCGCCAGATTTGGATGTTCCATTCTGGAAATCAACCGTCAGGGCTTCGTGATCGAGCGTGTGCGACCCACCGAAGCCCTCTATCCCGGCGATTCCGTCCTGCTCGTCGGCACAGCGGAGCAGATCGCCGGCGGCGCGGAATTTCTGAAATCCGAGGCGGCGCCCGATGACGAAAGCGGGGACTTTTCGGAATCCATCCTCGAATCGATCCGCCTCACAGGTTCCTTGCGACTGGTCGGAAGCAATCTCGCGGATTCCCGGATCACAGAGACCACGGGCGTCCACATTATCGGACTCGAGCGGGACGGCCTCCGCACCCCCAACCCGCCAAGCGACGCCGTCTTCCGCGAGGACGATTGCCTGCTTGTGCTGGGCAGCGGGGCCGAAATCCGGAACTTCCGCAACTGGCTTGCGGGCTGATTTACCCGGCGCGAAGGAGCGAAATCAGAAAATGACGCTCATCTGCGCGCCGAGCACGAGGGCGTTCGGGATATTGCCGGTCCCGCCCGGGTTGATCACCCATTGGATATTAGGCTGAACGTAGGCGAACTTCGTGAACTGCAAGCGGTAGCCCCATTCGAAAACCAATTCGTAACTCGGCACGCCCGCACCGGTCTGCGCGACGGTCTCCGCGTAGTCGTCGCTGAACATCCCATAAACCACACCGAACATCGTCGTATCCTCGCTCCGGGTGGGCAGGAGCCCTTTGTAGGCCAGACCGCCGTTCACTTGGAAGGGCAGCTTGGCGATGTTCTGCTGCGGCGAAAGCACGAACGCCGACCACAACGTGAGTCCCTCGTCGCTGCCCGGCGCTTCCTGGAAAACCATCTGGTCGGCATGCCAATAAAAGCCATACGAATTTGTCGCCGTCTGGTCGCTCCCGAATTGGTTGAACTGCCATGGCGAGTAATACGCGCCGAACCAATAATGCCCCGGCAACCCGCGCATTTCGGAAGTCACCACCGGATCCTTGAACGTCTTCCCTTCGGCCCGCGCTTCGGCCTCGACCGCCGATTTCCCATCCGGCGCCTTCGCAGGCTTCTCGACCGGACGCTTGAAAAATTCCGGCGTCCATCCGATCTGCGAAATCAAGAGCACCCCGTCGTCCGGACGAATGCTCCAGTCCATACCGTGATAAGCCCGGTCGAAGACGCGGTCGGAAACCTGATAAACCCCGAACATCGCGTAGGTTTCTTCGGTCGGACGGATCCGCGCGCGGCCGGCCCAGACCGCCCACGGGTAGGCGCTGAACTGGGTATTGACGGGCAGCGCCTGGGGGTTTCCGTCGATGCCGTTGTTCATGTAGAGCCAGTAGAGCGGCGACGAGGCAAAATCATCACCCGTCGAGAATCGGCCGACCTTGAGGTTGAAAAACCCGTCCATGAGGTCCTGCTCGAGCACAAGCGCGTAATACATCGCCGTCTGCCCGCCATAGACCTGCTGGACCGTGAACTGGTTGCCGATGTTGTCCTGCGACAGACTCGAACCCGCGCGGTTTAGCCCGCTGACCGTGAGGGTGAGCCCCTTCCAACCGATGAGCTTATCCATGAAAAACGTGGCTCCGAAGCTGAGGTTGTCGGTGTAGGTGAATCCAGCACTCTCGCCGCCCACCGGGTTGCCCGCGATGTTGTTCGTGTAGTTCAGCGAAAAATCGACACCGGAGTCGTCGAGGAAATTCCGGACCCCCCACCAATCGCCCGTTAGGGCCTCGCCATCCCACCACTCCCGCGAGCCGATGTAATTCGAGGGATGCGGCGTGTAATACGTCCAGAACCTCGAATGCCCAAACGGGTTTTCCAAGTTTTCTTCCTGAGGGATGTCCTGCGCCACAACCGTCCCGCAAAGCAGGAACGCCAACACCGACGAACGAATAATTTTCATCTGAGGAGAGACACCAGTCTTTTCAATCCGCCTCCGCATGGCAAGCCCGCAATTTCCCCGCCAAAAAATTTTCGCCACCGCGCGCCCGCACACGGCACCGCATGCCGACCGAAATTCCCATCGTCTATTGGATGATAATTTGTGAAATTCCCATCGCGTTCTTCTCGCACAAATCCGATGGATATCCGGCATATCGTGATGGCGGCCCTTCTTTGTCCCGTGGTCGGGGCCCGCTGCGAGCTCACGCCCGGAATTGCGGTGCCGGATTTTTTCCGGGATCTACGAGAACGTCGAACTCCAGTCGCCGGTGTTTGTGAATTCGGTGACCGGATGGGACACATTTTTCAATACCGGCTTCGTGGGGTCCGGGCGTGTGGTGGCGAATGTCGAAGCCGGGCATGTGTGGGACGGGCGCGATGCCTTCCTGCGGCCCGCAGGATCGCCTTCCGCGATCAGCCTCCGATTCACCGGGACCGGCGCGCTGGACGAGGCGGACCTCCACGCAACGATGGTCGGTCGTGTGTTGGCGGGGACCGGCCACGTGCCCGATAGCGATCCGGCGAATTTCTACCTTTCCTATCTGGGCATGGCCCCGATGACGCAGATCTGGTCCGGCGCGATCGCGACGGAATATTCTTCGTCTCCGGATGAATTCGGTTCGTTCTCGACAACCACGAACTCGACCATTTCGGTTTATCGGGCATTTTTCGAGGGCATCGGAAACGTGAGGCCGGATGCGATCAACAGCAGTTGGGGAGGCACGGACCTCCAGACTCCGGAAATGCTGGCGATCGAGGGCCTTGCCCGCGAGAATCCCATGGTCGCCTTTGTCGTATCCGCCGGAAACAGCTACAACGCGAGGGTCAGCACCCCCGGCTCGGCGTTCAACAGCCTCACGGTCGGATCCCTCGGCGGAACCAACTTTTTGACACCATCCGATTTCAGCTCGCGCAGGCCTGCCGACTTTTACAATCCCGTGAGCGGCCAGACACTGTCTGGGGTGCGGGCGGCGGTGGATCTTGCCGCCCCCGGCGAGCTCCTCGCACTTGCCGCCTATCTGGGACCCACCGGCTCGCTCGCAGCCTCGACGGATCCCGATGCGGTGGCGATGAGGAGGGATCCCTCGCCGACCGACAAAGTTTTTGTTGGAATGAACGGCACCAGCTTCTCCTCGCCGATTGTCGCGGGCGGAATCGCGCTGCTCCGGGATGCCGCCGAAAACGACATTCTCTACAATCTCCGCGGCGTCGCGTCGGCAAGCGATACGCATCGATCCTCATGGCCGGAGCCACCAAAACCCTCGCCTGGGACAACGGACAGGCAATCGAAGTGGACGGAATGACCATCCTCACCACCCAGGCCCTCGATTATTCGACCGGGGCCGGGGCTCTCAACCTCGACACGGCGGTCGGGATCTAACTCCTATCGGACACCCGCGATCTCACAGGCTCCGGCGGCGGCTCCATCGGCGAGCGGGGATGGGATTTCGCCACCCTCCCCCGGCCGACCGGGCAAAATCCCGTCCAGTCGAACGACGACATTTTCGCAAACCCGTTTGAGGAACCGGTCGAACTCACGGTCTCGCTGAATTGGTTCCTGCAATCCTCCTTCGACGAATCCTCCGAAACCGGAGAAAACCTGAGCTTTTCCGACCTCAACCTTCAAATCTGAACGTTCTCCGAGGGCAGCCTCGCCACGCGCGTGGCGGAGTCCGCCTCGGTTTACAACAACTCCGAGTTCCTCCGGGTCAACCTCGCCCCCGGCAGCTACGCGCTCCGCATCACCCTCAACGGGGTGGTTTACGAAACCCAACCGGAGGTCCTTGCCGGCGAGGAATACGGACTCGCCCGGCAGGTCATCCCCGAACCGTCTGGTATATCGCTGGTCCTGCTCGCCGGGCTCACACGAAGGTTCGCCCTCCGCACGAAGGTTCGCCCTCCCGCTTCCGCGATCCACCGTCGTCATAATTCGTTCTGATTCATCTTGACGGGAATACTTGGATTTCTTCTACTTTCACAACGGGCGATGCGCCACTGGTCGGAAATCCGGGACGGGCGCGAGGCCTGTGCTGGTCGAAGAGAGAGACGAATCCCCGACAACCGTCGAACGACCATGAGAACATCCACTCGCAACCTCTTGGGAAGCTGCCTCGCGGCTTCGATCCTTGGCTTGGTGTCGGCCGCCGCCCAACCGGTTCCCATCATTTTCTCAAACGACACGGGCATGAGCGGGAGCCAGATTTTCCTGCAGTTCCTTCCCGGCGGTCAATCGACCGGGCTCTACAGCAACGTGGACGGATACTTCATCGACGCGTTCGGGAACAACCAGACGATCCAGACGAACACGGCGTATTCGCTCGACCAATTGACCGCGCCCGGCGAGCAGGCGGCCCGGCTCTTCGTGGGCAACTTCAACGGCCGCATCTACATGAATTACGGCCCCTACGGGCTCCAGAACCTCGGCGCCAACGCGGGCGGCTACACCCCGTCGGCCGCCAGCGTCACCGACCCCAACTACAACACGCGCTACCAATACTGGGAGCAAACCATCAAGCTGGAGCCGGACGGCAGCTCGACGGTTTATGCGGACCTCTCGTATATCGACTTCACGGCGATCTCGATGTCGATGTATGCGCGGAACACCGGAAATCTCAGCACGTCGAACCCGAACACATGGGCGGTGAATACGAACGTGCAAAATGGCAACCAGACCACCTCGCACACCCAGGCCCTCGTGAATGCCACCCTCGGCACGGCGGCCAACCAGACCATGGCCCTGCTTCCCACAGGAGCCTCCTCCACGCTGCCGAACAATAATTTCACACGCGTCATCAGCCCGCAATTTAGCGCCAACGGCACCTATTACGACTTCACGCAATATCTCAACTACCTCGACGGCAAGAGCGTCCACCTCTCTGGCAATTTCTCGGGGGTCGGCTCGCCCACTTCGTCGAACACCACCCTCACCGGGCAGACATACGATCTGACGGGCAACTTCACCAACTCCGCCATCACGGTCCCCGGCGCGAACGCCACGGTCAACGCGACCTTCAGCGGAGGCGGCATCGTTCTCAACTCGACGAATCTCTCCGGCATCGCCAACACGCCGGGTTCGACGGGCGTCGGAAACGTCACGATCTACATTGCCCGGGAGGCCCTCAATTCCACGGCCGGCATCTACGGCAACAACATGCCTTTCGCCGTTTACAGCAGCACCACCAACACCACCACCTTCTACGATCAGCTCCCGAACAACGTCTTCGGGCGCTCGGTCGGCGACCTCCTCGCGGGACTCTCCTTCGGCTACGTCGGCAGCAACCAGACGTTCACCTTCAACGGCAACCAAACCACCATCGGCGCGCTCTCCAGCACACAGTGGTGGGCGAACGGCCAGGGTAACAGCACCATCACCATGCCGGACGGCTCGGTCGTCTCATGGGGGGAAACACCCGCCGGACAGGGCATCTACTTCGCCAATGCCGTCACCGGCAACAACACCTACGGCCAGCCCACCTTTTTCAACGCCTACGCGAGCAGCCTCGTGCAGCCGGACTACCTCACGCCCGCTTACGGGTTCCCCCTGCAGGACCGGCTCGGCAACAACCTCCTCGTTTATAATACCGGCGCGGCCGGCACCCAGAATACCTCGCTGCAGATCGTGATGAACCCAGATGCCCTCGTGCCGCTCGCCACTTCGATCTGGACCGGCAACGCATCGAACGGCCAGTGGGGCAACGCCACGAATTGGTCGAACAACACGGTTCCCGACGGCAACGCCTCGGCCCAGTTTGTCGGCAACCACACGCAAACCTACGCGGTCGATACCGGCGCGAACCGCACGGTCACCGGCATCGCCTTCAACTACGCGGCGGGGAATTTCACCATCTCGAACAATACGATCACCCTCGGCGGTGATGTGGTCAATTCGTCGAACAAAACCCAGACCATCAACAGCGCCCTCATGCTTTCCTCGAACGCGACCATCACGGCCGCCTTCGGCGACCTCGCCCTCGGCGGTGCCATCGCGCTCAGCAACTCGGCGACTCCGCGCACGCTCACCTTCTCGGGCACCGAAGCCACCACCGCCTCGGGCGACATTTCCGACGGGCAGGCGGCGGGCGGACGGATCGTAAAAAATGGCAACGGCACCCTCGTTCTCTCCGGCAATAATTCCTTCACCGGCGGCCTTGAGCACCGGGAAGGAACGGTCGTCCTGGGCAGCAACTCGGCCGCGGGCACCGGCAACCTCACCCTCGGCACGCCCGGCGGAGACTCCGCCACCCTCTCGACCGGCAATGCCTCGCGCTCGATTTCGAACGCCATCCTCCTCGCGGGCAATTCCTCCATCGCCCCCGGCGGCAGCCTCTCCGCGAGCGGCCCTGTCACTTTGCAGACCTCCGTCATCCCCCAAGGCAACACGACCACCAACATCACAAGCTTCACCATCACCACCCACTCCGATCTCACCCTCTCCGGCCCGATCGGACAGAGCCTCGCCGGCAACGTCACCAGCGCCTCGCTGGTCAAAGCGGGGTCGGGCAACCTGACCCTCTCGGGTTCTTCGTCGAACACCTTCAATGGAACGCTCGCGGTCAATGATGGAAATCTCCTGCTGAACAAGTCGGGCGGGGCCTCGGCTTACGGCGGCGTGTTGGCGGTCGGGGACGGCGTGGGCGCGGCGGGTTCGGCGCGGGTTGTCCTGCTCGCCGGAAACCAGACCACGCCGACAGGCGGGATCTCGATGGGGACCGACGGCGTCCTCGACATCGGCTCTCACACCACCACCGTCGGCAATATGACCCTCTCCGGCGGCAGCATCATCGGCAACGGCACGATGGCCCTCGCCGGCAACAGCACCGTGCAATTCGTCGGCACCGGACTGTCCTCGACCACCATCAACTCGGCCGTCGAAATCCTCCCCACCGGCAATCGCACCACCACCTTCGCCGTCCTTGCAAACGAGGCCGCCAGGCAGGTCGTTCTCAACGGACCCCTCACCGGCAACGGCACCCTCACAAAGTCCGGCTCCGGCGTGATGTCGATCACCACAAACAGTTCCTTCTCGGGCGACCTCACCATCGCCGGCGGCATTCTGGAAACCCGCAACCTCGGCAATGCCTCGATCGACCTCTCCAACGGTGCCCTGAGCCCCGGTGGTTCGAATTCGATCACAACCATCGAAGTTGCAAGTCTGATCTCCGTTCCGGGCAACGGCACCGACACGCTGGGTTCCTTTTACATGGACCTCGGGATCAACGGCGGCAATGGCACCTCCGACAGAATCCAGGTGCTGAATCCGGGCGTCACCCTCAACGGCACGGTTTTCCTTTTCAAGGCTGCGGGTCTTTCCGGCGCTGGCTCGGCCAACTTTACCCTTCTCACGGGCAGCTCGCCGAACATCGCCACATCGACCCTCACTTTTGCGTCGGTCGATATTGCGGGGCTTACCGGCTACTTCCACACGGACAATTCCACCGGCACCCTGAGCTTCATCTCAAATTATGGTGCCAACGCCACGTGGAACGGCACCACGAGCGATTGGAATACCGGCACAAACTGGGACCCTGCGGGCGTGCCCGCCGCCGGAGCGGACATCTATTTCTCAAGCAACACGGCCAGCACTTCAGTCTCCACCTCCACAAACCAAACCACGGGCAGCCTGCGCTTCGACCCGGGTGCCGCCGCCTACACGATTTCCGGCAATACGATCACCCTCGGCGGAAATATCATCAACAACTCGACCGTCACTCAAACCATCAACAGCAACCTCGCGCTCAATGCCAGTCGCAGCATCCTCTCCAATACCGGGAATGTCTCGATCGGCGGCAATGTCGCGCTGAGCAACGTCGCGGCCCTCCCGGGCACGCTCACCATTGATGGCAACGCCTCGACCACGATCTCCGGCGTCGTCTCCGATGGTCCCGCCGCAGGGGGGGCGCTCACCAAGAAGGGCAACGGCACACTCACCCTCACGGGCAACAATACCTACACCGGGGCCACCATCGTCTCGGACGGCACCATCGCCGTGAATTCCGCCTTCGCGCTCGGCGCGGGCGATACCTCGAACAAAAATGTTTTGATCATGGACGGCGGCACCCTCCTCGCGACCGCCAATTATTTCGGCAACCAGACCGCCCAGCGCATCGTGAATCTTGTCGGCGACGGCACGTTCAATCCGAATGGAAACACCATGGTCCTCGGTGAGATCACCGGATCGGGCGACCTCATCATCAACGATCCCACAGGCAACGGGACGGTCGTGCTTCAGCAGATCATCGCCCCGAATTCCTACACCGGCGCCACACTCATTCAAAACGGCACCCTCTCGCCCGGCGACAGCACGACCCTCGGTGCGACCTCGGGCGTCACGGTCTCCTCCGGCGGCGCGCTCCTTTTCAACTCGACCATGGCCTTCAACAACATCCCGCTCACGATCTCCGGCAACGGCAACGCGCTCACCCCGGCCGCCCTGCGTGTGCAAAGCGGGACGGTCACATGGGGTTCGGCGGTCGCGCTGGGGGCCAACGCCTCGATCTCGGTCGCCGCCAACGAGACCCTCAATCTTAACTCAAACTCGCAGGCTCCCGGCCTCCTCCTCGGCAACAACACGCTCACGGCCTACGTCGGCGACGACGCGTTTCTCAAGCTCGCCGGATCGCCCACGGGCTCGGGAGGGATTGTGAAGACCGGCAATGGAACGCTCAATCTCACCTACAACGGCACCTTCAACACCGGCTACAATGGCACAACCACCGTGGCGGGTGGTGTCGTCAACATGGGATCCCCCACCACACTCGGCAACGGCACCTCTTCGATGGTGGTCAATGGAGGCACACTTTCGTTCGGAGCCGCCAGCGAGACGCCGTTCTCGTTCGCATCCGTCCAAATCGGCGGAACCGGCTTCAACCCCGGCAGCGGCAGCCTCGGCGCAATCAACCTCGGCACCACCCTCGCCGGAAATGTCATCCTCGCCGCAGACAACCTCACCCTCACAAGCGACGCCCTCATTTATGCCCAGTCCGGGAGCCTTTCGGTCACCGCGCCGGTGAACCTCGGCAACCACACCCTCTCGATCGACAACCTTGCCGGCGAGATGGTGTTCTCGGGTCCGGTCACCGGCACGGGCGGCATCCTCGCCTACGGCAACGTCTCCGGCATCCGCCTCTCGGGCAACAATTCCTACTCGGGCCCCACCACTGCGGGCAATGGCACAAACGCATCCTACATCACCGCCGCCCACAACAACGCGCTCGGCAATTCCACGGTCACAGTCAACAACCAATCGTCCCTCTACCTGGCAGACAACATCACAATCACCAATACCGTTTACCTCAACGGCGGCGGCGTTAACTCACTGGGGGCCCTCCGCAATATTTCCGGCAACAACACCTTCGCCGGAACCGGCAACCTCACTGGAACCGTCACCATCGGATCGGCCAACGGCACGCTCACCTACGCAAGCGATCTCGCCAACGCGGGCGGGCTTACGTTCCAGACCGATCGTCCCGACGCACAGGTGGTCGTCACCGGGAATTACACAGGCACGGGTGGCGCCACGATTCAGGGAAATGGAACAACCACGATTGTGGGAGGAGCCGACTCGGCCAGCAGCGGGCAGATCACGGTCAATTCCGGCACCTTCGTATCGGGCAACCTCTCTAGTGCCACATTGGTCATCAGCCCGCTCGGAAACGGCACGGCTCCCGCCTATGCACCCGGAGGTGCGGGCAATGTCCAAAATGTTCACATCAGTGGCCTCACCGTGAGCGCGGGGAGCAAGCTTCTCTTCGACCTCACGACGAGCGATCAATCAGATAAGATCACGCTTTTGGGGCCCTCTAGCATGGGAGGCACGACATCGCCCGCATTTCACTTCTCGAGCACGAGTAATGCCACCGCTCTTGGAAACCGCACATTCACCCTGATCCACACAACGCACGGCCAGTTCGGCACGCTCACCCCGACGTTTACGACGGACGCCAACCTTGCCGGATTGGCGGGCGTATTCGGCGGATACATCACCAAGAATCTGACTTTCACCACATTCTCCCAGAACGCGACATGGGATGGCACGGCCGGCCCGGCATGGGGCGATAACGCCAACTGGAATGTGGGCGTCACGCCCGACCCCGGATCGGGGGTGCATTTCAATTCGACGGCCAACACGACGGTCGATACCGGCCAGGACCGCGTTGCGGGCGGGATGATTTTTGGCGCGGGCTCGCTCGGGCTTTTGGTCGCAAACAACACCATCAGCACTTACGGCCAAATCCGCAACGACTCGTCGAACCTCCAAACGATCTCGAGCAATCTCACGCTCGTTGGAGATACAACGGTCAACGCCAACTCGGCCAATTTGGCCCTCACCGGCGGCCGGGTTAACTTCGGCAGCACATCGGGCCGCACGCTCACCTTCACCGGAGGAAACCACACGACCGTGAGCGGGAACATCACCACCGGCAACGGCACCACGGGCAACCTCGTCAAGACCGGCACCGGCACTCTCACCCTCACGGGCAACAACACATTCGCGGGCACGACCGTCATCTCCGAAGGCACGCTCGTCCTCGACGGCCGTCTCTCGGCCTTGAACACGGTGGTGGTCGGGGCCAATGGCACGCTGGCGGGCTCCGGCGAGGCAGCCGGAACGGTCGGCGTCTTCGGCACGCTCTCGCCCGGCAACAGCCCGGGAACGCTCGATACCGGTTCCGAGGTTTGGTATGACGGCGGCGATTACTTCTGGGAGGTCGCCGATGTCACCGGATCTGCCGGCTCGGCCTACGATACCATCGCGGTCACCGGCACGCTCAACCTCACCAACCTGGGAACAGGCGGCTTCACCATCGACCTCTGGACGCTGTCTTCGGTCGGACCCGATGTCCACGGCAATGCCGCGAACTTCGACCAGACCCAGAATTATTCCTGGACGATCGTAACAACCACCTCGGGCATCCTGGGATTCCAGGCGGGCGACTTCGTGGTGGATGACTCCGGTTTCACCAACCCGAAAAACGGCAACTTCGCCGTCACCCAAAGCGGCAACAACCTCCTCCTCCACTACACCGCCATCCCCGAGCCCGCCACATGGGCACTCCTCGCGGGCGGACTCGCCGCATTCCTCGCAACCCGCCGCCGCAGACCCAGCAACTGAGCGGGCTGAATCCGCACATAACCCGATTTGTCGCCCAGGGCCGAAATTTTGCCTCACACGGAGCCTCACCCACCAATCGCTGACGTTACGAGCGGACCAGGGGCTGCCTTACGGAAGGGCGATTTCAATCGCCCTCGTTGAGAGCGCCGCCCTTCGGGCGGGAATTATCGACAGCGAATAAATTCGCCGTTCCGTAGGGTTGGTGGCCCGGAGAAGGTTTCCGATCCGGAATCGCGCACAGCGCCCTTGGCCTGCGGCAAATCTTGGCCGCTCTGGGGGATGCCGCGTGTTGCACATCCGGCCGGCATGGAAATAGAGATGGCGGGCTTGGGGGGATTGGGCGCCTCCTCGACTGGAATCTGCCAAACCCCAGACCCGTCTTCTACACTTTCGAAGCATTGAAAAACAGCTGATCAAGTATTGATGCGGCTTCGCGGGCGGATGGCGGCGTAAAATACTGAAATGTAGTGCAACTTTTTCAGTTGGAACTGCTTT
>Ga0114939_10002756_pt1 | contig 12719 bp, 13 predicted proteins | sample AshMeaCrysSpring_FD_87196 | JGI IMG/M metagenome (GOLD analysis project Ga0114939, IMG submission 87196) | Groundwater microbial communities from Big Spring, Nevada to study Microbial Dark Matter (Phase II) - Ash Meadows Crystal Spring | ecosystem: Environmental > Aquatic > Deep subsurface >... | reverse complement strand
GTGCCGGCGTTCATCGGCTTCGTCGCCGCCGGGGTCCCGATCGGGGTCACCCTGTCCTTCCTGATCGCCAGCCCGCTCGTCAACGAGATCGCGATCGGCCTGCTCTTCAGCCTCTTCGGCTGGCAGGTGACCGTCGTCTACATCGTCGCGGGCCTCGCGGTGGCCATCAGCGCTGGCTGGGTCTTGGGCCGCCTCGGGGTCGAGAAGTGGGTGGAGCCGTTCGTCTTCGAGACCAAGCTCGGCGGCCAGGTCATCGACTCCACCGCTGGCCTGACTTTCGACCAGCGCATCCAGATGGGGGTCGAGGAGGTCGGGACCATCCTGCGCAAGATCTGGCCTTACCTGCTCATCGGCATCGGCCTGGGCGCGGTCATCCACGGCTGGGTGCCGACCGACTTCTTCACGTCGTACGCCGGGCCCGGCGACGCCGCCGGCGTGTTGGTGGCCGTGGGCATCGGGGTGCCGCTGTACTCCAACGCCGCCGGGATCATGCCGCTCGTGCAGGCGTTGTACGAGAAGGGCCTGCCGATGGGCACCCTGCTCGCCTTCATGATGAGCGTCGTCGCGCTGAGCCTGCCCGAGCTGATCCTGCTCCGCCGCGTGCTCAAGCCCCAGTTGCTCGGCGCGTTCGTCGGCGTCGTCGCCGCGGGCATCGTCTCGGTCGGCTACCTGTTCAATGCCCTCCTGGCCTGACCCACTACCGGAAGGACCCGCTGTGATCATCAAGGTGCTCGGCCCAGGCTGCGCCAACTGCGTCAACCTCGAACGCATCACCCGCGAGGCCGTCGAGACGCTCGGCCTCGACGCGACGATCGAGAAGGTCACCGACTTCCCCACCATCGCCGGCTACGGCGTGATGGCGACCCCTGCGCTGGTCGTCGATGAGAGGGTCGTGGTCTCCGGCCGAGTTCCGACCGAGACCGAGGTCCGCGGGTTGCTGGCACCCGCACCCGCATAGGCCAAAGCCACCGCCGTCGGCCGCCCGCCCACGGCAGACTGGGCCACGTGCGCGCACGCGAGTTGGCCCAGCAGGCCCCCCTGGTCGGCCCGGCCGACTCCGCGATCGACGCGCTCCGCCTGCTGACCACCGGGGATCTCCCCGGCGTGGTCGTGCGCGACGGTGAGACGTACGTGGTGGTGCCGGCGTCGCAGGTGCTGAGGGTGGCGCTGCCGCAGTACGTGCTCGACGACCCGTCCCTGGGGCGGGTCTGGGATGAGGCCTCCGCCGACGACCTGGTGGCTCGGCTCACGGGCAAGCGCGTCTCCGACCTGGTGGCCGCCCTCGACCTCGAAGACGACGTGCCTGAGCCCGCCGTCGACGGCGACGCCACGGTGGTCGAGATCGCCGCGGTGATGACGTCCGCGCATGTTCCGCTCGTCGCCGTCGTCGACGGGGGCCACTTCGTCGGCGTCGTCACCGTCAACGGCCTGGTCGGGCGCCTGCTGGCATGACGCTCGTCGCGTGGGTCACCGTCGCCATCTTCGTAGGGGTCTACGTCCTCGTCGCCACTGAGCGGGTGCACCGGGTCGCGGCCGCGCTGGGCGGCTCGGCCCTGGTCCTGGGCCTCGGGATCGTCGGCTCGGAGGAGGCCTTCTACTCCCCGGAGACCGGGATCGACTGGGATGTCATCTTCCTGCTGCTCGGGATGATGCTGGTGGTCGGGGTCATCCGGCGCACCGGCGTCTTTGAGTACCTCGCGATCCGCTCGGCGAAGGCGGCCCGCGGCCGGCCGTACGGCGTGCTGGTCCTGCTTGTGCTGGTCACCGCCGGGGCGTCGGCGCTCCTCGACAACGTGACGACGGTGCTGCTCGTGGCGCCGGTGACCTTGCTGGTGTGCGACCGGCTGGGACTTCAGCCGATCCCGTTCCTGCTGGCCGAGGCATTGGCCTCGAACATCGGCGGCGCCTCGACGCTCGTCGGCGATCCGCCCAACATCATCATCGCCAGCCGGGCCGATCTGTCGTTCAACGACTTCCTTGTGCACATGCTCCCGATCGTGCTCGTGGTCCTTGCCGTGTTCCTGGTGCTGGCTCGATCACTGTTCCGCCGCGCGCTGGTCGGCGACCCCGCCCGCGCTGCGGCGCTGATGGCCTTGGACGAGCGCGAGGCGATCACGGACCGGACCTTGCTGGCGCGCAGCCTGGTGGTGCTGGTCGCGATCCTCGCCGGGTTCCTGCTGCAGCGGCAGACGGGGGTGGCGCCGTCTGTGGTCGCCCTCGTCGGCGCCGGAGTGCTGCTGCTGCTGTCGCCGCTGCGTCCCCGCGACCTCATCGAGGACGTCGAGTGGGAGACGCTGCTGTTCTTCATTGGCCTCTTCATCGTGGTGGGGGCACTCGTCGAGGTCGGCGCCCTCGACGCCTTGGCTGAGCGGCTGATCGGGCTCACGGGGGGCGAGCCCGTCCCGACCCTGCTTGTCGTGCTGGTCGGCTCCGCCGTGGTCTCGGCGGTGGTGGACAACATCCCCTACGTCACCGCCATGACCCCCGTCGTGGCTTCCCTGATCGCGGCGAACCCCGAGCTCGGCGCGGACGGCGCGCTGTGGTGGGCCCTCGCCCTCGGGGCCGACCTCGGGGGCAACGCGACCCTCGTCGGCGCCAGCGCGAACGTGGTCGTCGTCGGCATCGCCGCGCGCAACGGCCTGCACATCTCGTTCATCGCCTGGCTGCGCTACGGGGTGCCTACAGCCGTGATGTCCATCGCGCTGTGCGTCCCGTACGTCCTGCTGCGCTACGCCTGACGGCTTGTGCGGTGCGCGGTACGGTTGCGCGATGACCGGAGTCGCTCGACTCTCCTTGACCGACCGCGATCCGGTCGGCCACCCCTTCTGCCTCGTGTTGGCGGAGTGACAGGCGCGCCGCGGTGGCTGCCGATCGCCGCGGCCGGCACCACAGTGCTGCTGTGGGCCTCGGCGTTCGTGGGGATTCGCGCCGCGGGGGAGTCACTGTCGCCGGCGCCGCTCGCGCTGGGCCGCTTGCTGATCGGATCCGTTGTGCTCGGTGCGCTGGTTGCCGCCCGCCGCGAGACCTGGCCGAGCCGCCGCGACCTGCTCCCGATCGCCTTGTGCGGCCTGCTCTGGTTCGGCGGGTACAACGTCGCCCTCAACGCCGCCGAGCAGCGGGTCGACGCGGGGACGGCGGCGCTGCTCGTCAACATCGGCCCGATCCTGATCGCGATCCTGGCCGGCGTCTTCCTGCACGAGGGCTTCCCACGCGGTCTCGTGGTCGGCAGCTCAGTGGCGTTCTGCGGGGTCGCGGTCATCACGATCCCGTCGATCGACCAGGCGAGCGCCGAGGTCTGGGGGCCGCTGCTCTGCGTGGTCGCGGCCGTGCTGTACGCCGCTGGGGTGGTCATCCAGAAACCGGTGCTGGCGAGGGTCTCCGCCTTGCAGGTGACCTTCCTGGCGTGTGCCGTCGGCGCGCTGGCCTGCCTGCCGTTTGCCCCGCAACTGATCGATGAGGTGGGCCAGGCCGACCGTTCGGCGATCGGCTGGCTGGTCTACCTCGGGATCTTCCCCACCGCCATCGCGTTCACCACCTGGGCGTACGCCCTGGCCCGCACGACGGCTGGCCGGCTCGGCGCGACGACGTACCTCGTGCCCGCCACCTCGATCCTGCTGGCCTGGCTGCTCCTGGACGAGGTGCCGCCGCTGCTCGCCTTCGTCGGCGGCGCGCTGTGCCTGGTCGGCGTCGCGATCACCCGCCGGCGGTAGCCGAGATTTCGGGCGGCGGCGTTAGCGGCCAGCCGAGGGGTCGGTCTCGACCGGCGGGCGTTCGCGGCGAGCCCACGCGCCGTAGCGCTCCGCCAGCGGGCCACCGCTGAACCCGTGCGCGACCACGCTGAGCAGGACGGTGAGGAGGATCGCGCCGAGCACGAGCCCCAGGTCGGGTGAGACGTCGTCCTCGGATACGAGCTCCTCGATCGCGAGCAGGGCGAAGACCACGGAGGCGAGCCCGCGGGGTCCGAACCACCCGATGAACAGCACGGACTGCGGCCGCAGCCCGGTGCCGAGCAGGCTCAGCCACACCGGGACCATCCGGAAGACTGTGAGGGCGAGCAGCGCGAAGACCCACACGCGCGCGTCGTCCAAGAACCCGAGCGACCGGGCGACCACCCCGCCCACGATGAACCACACCGCGAAGCCGGTGAGGTCGGAGGACGTCTCCAGGAAGTCCTCTGCCCCCTGGTCCCTCTCAAGCCACGGCGCCGCCGCAGCGAAGGCCAGCCCCGCGACGAACGCGGCGATGAAGCCGTTCCCGGACGTCTCGTCGGCCAAGATGTAAGCGACGAGCGGCAGGGCGGCGAGCGCCACCCCGCGCGAGATCTCGGTGCTCCACTCGCGGGTGCGCGAGATCGAGACCAGCAACGCCCCGAGCCAGCCGACGGCGATGCCCTCGCCCACCCCGATCAGGATCGACAGGAGCACGCGGTCGACGTCGGGGCCCTCGACGCCGGCGTCGGCGGCCGCGATCGCGATCGCGATGAGCACCACCGGTGTGGCCAGGCCGTCGTTGAGGCCGCTCTCGACGTTGAGCAGCCGACGGACGCGCGCGGGCACGACCGGGTTCAGCACGGTCGGGGCGCCCAGGCCTGCGTCGGTGGGTGCCAGGGCGGCGGCCAGCAGCAGCGCGAGCCCGACGCCGAGCTCCGGGAAGAGCAACTTGGCCCCGAGCCACCCCGCGCCGATGGTCAGGGGCAGGCCTACGAGGAGCAGCCGGGCGACGAGCCCCGCGTCCAGGCGGACGTCGGCGACCCGCACCTTCGAGGCGTCGTGGAAGAGCAGCAGCACCAAGGTGACCTCGGTGAGCACCTGCAGGGTGGATGGCTCGAGCGGGGTGGCGTCGGTGCGTACGAGGACGAAGCCGGCGATCAGGAAGGCGAAGGGGGCGCTGATGAAGAGGCGGTTGGCCCGGCGGTTGACCAGCGTCCAGGCGATGACGACGGAGCCGAAGACGAGGAGGTCGATCGCCACCCCATCACCGTAGCGGCCGTCGGCGCGTCATCAGGGGTGAACGTGCGGAGCCCCCGCCATCCGTTCCGCCTCGTCCCGGCACCACAGCGCCAGCAGTCCCCGGTAGTGCTCGACGAACTTCTCCTGCTCATGCGCGGGGAACATGCCCCTCACCGTCTCGACGATGACGCGGTCGAGATCCGGGCCGGAGAACCACTCCAAGGCCACCTCGTCGAAGTGGCGCAGGCGCGAGTCGCACCAGTCAAAGTAGCGGTCGGCCTCGAAGTACGCGTCCGCGAGCTTGCGGTAGCGGGCCAGCTTCTCGGCGTAGTCGAGGTCGTCGCGGTCGGCGATGGCGAAGTACGCCGCGGTGTCGAGGTCGATCTGGTGCCTGCGGTCGGTGACCAGCGCGTAGGTCGACCACTTGGCGAGCGCCTTCATCGCCCACGGGAAGTAGTAGTGCAGCGACGTGATCGCGACATCAGGGCAGGCGTTGGCGTAGTCGATCGGGTAGACCTCGTCGCGTTCGCCCTCGGGGGTGAACTTCACGAGCATCTCGCAGGAGTTGAACTCCCAGCGGAAGAACGCGTTGACCACGCGGTTGATGGTCACGCACTCGTCTCCGGCCTGAGGCGTGAGGAAGCCGTGGTCGACGGCGTAGCGGTTGTGCATCGGCTCGTCGGGCTGGAAGCGCATGACCATGGTCTCCGGCCCGATCGAAAGCGACCGCGCGAACACGTCGTGCGGCTTGCTTTGCTGCAGGTGCATCAGCATCTCGCCGGAGTCGTCGTAGGCGCGCAGCAGCGTGTCCGGCCCGTCGACCCGTGAGACGCCGCGCCAGCCGCCGCCGTCAAAGGGCTTCATGTACAGCGGGTAGCCGAGGTTGGCGGCGATCGAGGGCAGGTCGAACGGCTGGTTGTAGCGCTCGGCGGTGTAGGCGTACCGCGCGTTGTCGAGCGGGTGCTTGTAGGGCACGAGCACGGTCTCGGGGATCTTCAGGCCGAGGCGCATCATGGCGCAGTACGCCGAGTGCTTCTCCATCGACTGGAAGGTGAACGGGCTGTTGAGCAGGTAGACGTCGTCCATCATCGAGATCTTCTTCAGCCACTCGCGGGGCACGTAGTACCAGTAGGCGAGGCGGTCGATGACGAGCTCGTGCCGGGGCTTGTCTCGCAGCGAGAACGGCTCGATGGTGACCCGCTCGGTCTCGATCTGGTGCTGGATCCCGTGGCCGTCCGTGACGGGGCCCATGGCGCGCACCAAAGACTCCAGGGCGACCGGCCAGTCGTTCTCGGTGCCGAGCAGCAGGCCGACCAGGTGGGAGCGGGTCGCGACGTCGAGGCCGGCCCGGCCTTGGGCTCCTTGCATGCGAGTGCCTCCGGATCAGAGCCGATCAGCCGAGTGAGCCGAGGTGGAGCGAGGCCATCCGGGCCCAGGACGGCCAGTCGTGCGGCGTGTCCTCACCCCAGATATCGAGCCCGTGGTGGATGCCCTTGGCCCCGAGGAGCCCCGCGAGCCCGCAGGTCGACGGCAGCGCCTGCGTCGGGTGCTCCTCGTACGCGCCGCGGCCGACGGCCAGCTGGATGAAGACAGTGCGTCGCAACCAGTCGAGGTGGTCGCCGTGCATGTGCTGCAGGTAGGCGAAGGGGTTGTTGAAGTAGACGGCGTCGCCCTGCTCACCCCAACCGTTCCACGTCGTCGGGTCGTAGTTGCCGCTCATCCCCACTGCGTGCGGGAAGAGGTCGGCGCGGCGCAGCGACACGTTGACAGCGTGGAAGGCGCCGAGGCTGGGACCGGCGGTGGCGATGCCAACGGGCCCGCCGCAGTCACCGTGGATCGCCGGGGCGACCTGGTCGGTGATCCACGCGTGGTAGCCCTCATGCCGGCGGGCGCGCTCCTCCAGCGGGATCGAGTGGTCCGACCAGGTGTGGGTGTCGTGGGAGTCGACGGCGTACACCTTGATCCGGCCCGCCTCGATCGGGCCCGCCAGCGCGTGGATGATCCCGTGCTCCTCGAGGTCGATCGCGCTGCCTCCCTCGGCGGGGAAGAACAGCACCGGGACGCCCCAGTGCCCGTACGCGATCACCCGACCTTCACCGCCCAGGCTGGGCGCGGGCACCGTCCAGAAGTCCCTGCGCATGGCTCGGAGTGTGCCGGGTGCGCCCTACCCGCCGAGGCGGATTCCCCAGACCCGGGCGAGGAGATCGCCGAGCGCGGGATCGAGCAGGTCGCGCCAGGCGGTGTAGTTGTGGCCGTCGCGCCCCTCGGTGAGCGTGCTGTCGACCCCGCGCTTGCGCAACCGGGCGTCGAGGGCGCGGTTGTTGTCGAGGTTCTCCTCGCCGAGCCCGCTCGTCTGCGCGAGGCGCAGCCCCGCCAGCCGCGCCGGCTCGGAGTCGAGGCGATCGACGAAGTCGACGACGCGGCGGTAGAACGCGAAGCGCTGCTCGTGGGCATCGAAGCGCGGCAGGAAGAACGACCCCGACTGGGCGAAGACGCCGCCGAAGGCGCCGGGGTAGGTCACGGCCGCGTGCAGCAGGGCTAGCGCGCCCAGGCTCGCCCCGACGCCGAGGGTCGGCCCCTCGGCGGGCGCGAGGGCGCGGGCGCGGGGGATCGCCTGCTCGACCAGCGCGCGGGCGTACGCGGGGGACGCCGAGTACGCGCGGTCGCGCTCGATCGGGTGCAGCAACAGGGCCCGGCAGCGCAGGGCGGGGTCCCGGTCGGCGAGGTGCGCGAGGTAGTCGGGGAGCCGGGCCAGCCGCTCGTACTCGGGGCCGTCGTGCACGACCAGCAGCGGAAGCGGTTCGCCTTCGCAGCCCGCCGGGCTGCAGAGCTCGCCGGCGACCACGATGCCTGCGCCGGAGTCCTCGACCCGAAGCGCCTGCCTCGTCCACGTCCGGCCGCCCACCTCGGCCAGCCACCTCGGCGCGGCGTAGCCGGGGAACTCAAGCAGCGAGTGCTCGCCGAAGACGCCGGCGGCGCGCTGCGGGTTTGCCGGGTCGGGGACCATCCCTGTGCCGCCGTCGTCGCCGAGCACGACCAGGAGGTACTCCATCCGGTCGACAGGAGGGCGGGGGATCTGCGCCACCCACTGACCGGCGCGCGGCCGGAACCCGGTGTCGGCCCCGAAGTCCCGCAGGCGGAACCACACGCTGAGCGGCCGCACGCCGGAGGCGGCCTCGACCACGAACGTCACCGCCCCCGTCTCGGGGTCGACGTGCGGGCCTGCCGGCAGCGGGCCGGACCGCTCGTCGTTCACCCCACCATCGTGTCCCACCGGGGTGGCACGCGAACGGCCGCCCCGATCCCTGGGGCGGCCGTCGCTGGTGCGTGAGTGCGGTCTATGGGTCAGATGAAGAGCAGTTGGGCTCCGTTGGTGAGCTCGATGAAGTCGCTGGCGTTGATGATGCCGTCGACGTCGTCGCGCAGGTCGGTCTCGTCGACCTTGTTCATGTCGGCCGACATCCGGCACGCCCAGAGGTGGCCGCCGGCGGCGACGATCTGGTCCAGGAAGTCCGGCACCTCGGGCACGCCGAGGTCGGCGATCTGGTCCTTGAGCATCTTGGTGGCCATCGGCTGCACCCCCGGCAGCGGGGCCAGGGCCTGCGGCATGCGCATGCCACCCATCGGCAGGTGCATGGCCGTGTTGCCGGCCGGGCTGAACTTCAGGTCGTGCATCCGGGACTTGATGATCATGTCGAAGCCCCAGAACGTGAAGAACAGGTGCGTCTCGACGCCCTCGCCCAGCGCGGCGTTGGCCAGGATGAGGCCCGGGTAGGCCATGTCCAGGTTGCCCTTGGAGCAGATGATCGCGAGCTTGCGGCCCTCCTGGTCCTCGTCGTCAAAGTTCGGGACGATCGCCGGGGGGGTGGTCGTGTCGCTGGTCATGTCAGTTCCCTCTCACACGCAGCCGTGCGGCTTGGGCAGTCCGGCGATGTAGGACATCTTCTTGGCCGGCTTCTTGGGGAAGAGCGCGAACTGGTCCTTCGTCGAGATGCCGCCCACGGACTGAACCCGGCGGGTGGTCGCGGTCTCGCCCTGGGCCTTGAAGTCCTCGCGCAGGAAGCGAATGACCTTCCAGTGGTCGTCGGTCAGCTCGATGCCGATGTTGGCGGCGAGCACCTTGGCGAGGTCCTCGTCCCACTCGTCGTACTCGGTGAGGAAGCCCTCGTCGTTGACGTGGACCTCGCGTCCGTTCATGGTCGTGACAGGCATTTCAATGCGTTCCTTCCTGGGGTGGGGTGGCGGGGGAGCCCTCGGGCGGGGCGGCGGGCGAGGCCTCGCCGAGTGTGCGGAGCACGGCCATCATCCGGCCGAGGCCGCGGCGGACCTCTGGGTCTCGGAACTGCCGCAACAGGGCCAGCGTGGAGGGGGGCTCGAGCGGCTCGTCCATGTGCTGGGCCGTGAGCGCGGTCCGCTGCAGCATGGTCATCACCTCCGGCTGGGTCATCTCCTTGAGCGTGTTGAGGATGAGCACGACGTTGTCGCCGAGGGCGGCCACGTCGTGCTCGTCGAAGGAGGTGACCACGCGGTCGGCGATGGCGAATCCGCCGCGCGCGAAGGTGAAGTAGCCGCGCTGCTCAGCCTGGGCCAGCGTGTCGGAGAGCGTGGCCATGCCGGCGCCGCTCAACGAGGTGACCTCGGCGAGCAGCTCGGAGATGCTGCCCAGCTGGGCGAGCGTGGTCTCCAGCTGGGGGACGGCCCGGGCCGCGGTGCGCGCGAAGCGGGTGAAGTCCTCGATCGACACGTCCTCGCTGAGCTCCTGCAGCTCGCGGCTGGCGAGGTCCATCGCGTCGCGCGTGACGGGCGCGAGCTCGTGCGTGAGCTCGGCCCACTGCTCGCGGGTCTCGCGCTGCCGGCGCAGCTCGTCGGCGATGGCGTCGACCTGGCCGGAGAGCCGGTCGAGCCGGTCCTCCAGGGTCGGGGTGGGCAGGACGGCGGTCATGACTGGTCCTCCAGCTCCTTGCCCGCCATCGACATCAGAGCGGGGAGCGGGAGCTCCTTGCCGGGCAGCAGGATGTTCCAGTACATCCAGCGGAACATCACCTTGCCCCAGTGGTTGAGCTCGGTCTCTTTCAGCAGGCTGAACGGGCCGATCCCCGGCAGGGGGTACTTGCCGGGCAGCGGCTCGGTCTCGTAGTTGAAGTCGATGAGCAGGCCCTTGCCGTGCCCGGTCTCGATGAAGCAGTTGGCGTGGCCGTCGAACTTCTCGGTCATCTGCAGGCCCTGGACGTGGCGCAGGAAGTTCGCTGGGAACAGGTCCATTGAGAAGTGGGCGACCGAGCCGGCCTTCGATGCCGGGATGTTCGAGGCGTCGCCGATGGCGAAGATGTTGTCGTACTTGGTCGACAGCAGCGTCTCCTTGTCGACGGAGACGTAGTTGAGGTCGTCGCCGAGGCCCGAGCGCGCGATGTAGTCGGCGCCCATGTTGATCGGGACCGTGACCAGCAGGTCGTACGGGATCTCCCGCTCGTCGAAGGAGACCAGCTTCTTGCCCTCGGCGTCGATCGACTCGACCATGAAGTCCGGCTCGAGGGCGATCTTGCGATCCTCGAGCATGCTGCCGAGGTACTTCGACGACACCGGCTTGGTGAACGCGCCCTCCAGCGGCGTCACGTACGTGATCTCGACCTGGTCGCGCATGCCCTGCTCGGAGAAGAACGCGTCCGCCAGGAAGGTGAACTCCAGCGGCGCCACCGGGCACTTGATCGGCATCTCGGTGACGTGGATGACCAGCCGGCCGCCCTCCCAGGACTTCAGCTTCTCGGCCAGGGCCGAGGCCCCCTCGAAGGTGTAGAACTCATGCACGCTGCCGCCGAGGTCGTCGGCCATGCCAGGGGTCTCGTCGGGCCGCGGAGACGTGCCCGTCGCGATCACCAGGTAGTCGTACGCCAGCTCGGTGCCGTCCGCGAGGAGCACCTTGTTCTCGTCGGCGACCACCTTGTCGATCTCTCCCTGGATCAGGTCGACGCCTGAGGGGATGAACCGCTTGCGGGGCTTGACCACCTCGCCCGGCGCGTAGATCCCGAACGGGATGAAGAGGTAGCCGGGCTGGTAGTAGTGGGTGTCGCTCTGGTCGACGATCGTGATCTTCCACTCGTCGCGGGACAGCCGCGGCCGCAGCTTGTTGACGGCCATGGTCCCTGCGGTTCCGCCGCCGAGGACCAGCAGTCGCTTCATTGCGCGCTCCTTCTGTCGATCGGGGAGCCCGCGACTGCGTGGTCCCCTGGGGGTCCTGCCGGGACCACGGCGCGCGAGAGCGCGGTCGCGACCTTGGGCAGCGTGGCCAGCACCTGTCGGCGCTGGTCGTGGTCGAGGTGGTAGAGGTCCGGCTCCTGCGCGTCGTCGTCGGTGTCTGCGACACCGCCAGCGAGGACCATCCCGATCAGCCGGTCGCCGGAGCGGATGTACGAGCGGGCGCACGCGAAGCCGAGCGGCCCGGTGCGGAAGCGCGGCTCGAACTCCAGCTCGGCGGCCATCGTGCGCCACTCCTCCAGGCAGGCGGCGATCGCGGTGGGGTCGTGGGCGGCCTCGGCGAAGCGGGCGCACGGGTTGGCGACGTCGGTCAGCGGGTGCCCGTCGAGGTCGGTGACGACCATCATCACGCCGAGCAGCTCGGCTGCGACGCCGATCACCGCCGAGGCGGCGTCGAGGGGGAGCGCGGGCGGCGTCGCTGGCGAGGGTGCTTGGAATACGGCGGCGACGTCGGCCGCCGGGAGGTTCTGCACCTCGAGCATCCGCTCGATCCGGTGGGCGGGAAAGCGCCACTGCCGGCCGATCTTCACCGCCGGCAGCCGACCGTCCTCGGCCATCCGGTAGACCGTCGAGCGGTCGACGCCGAGCAGGGACTGGACCTGCGTCGCGGTGAGCAGGGGCTCTCGTGAGCCGGGGGAGGTGGTCCCGGTCTCCGTGTGCGCGTCCTGCACGTTGTGCATGTCATGCACGTTATGCCTACGAAACGGGGCTCCTTAGGGCCCTAAGTCCCAGCAGGGCGGGGGCGACCGACCCGAATCTCGGGTTCACCAGCCGGAGAGCACGACCTTGCCGCGCGCCCGTCCGCTCTCCAGCAGCGCATGCGCCGGCAGCAACGCGGCGGCGCTGATCGGGCCGCGGACGTCGGTCACCGTGCTGCGCAGGGCCCCGGCGTCGAGCAGGGCGGCCACCTCGCCGAGCAGGGCGCCCTGCTCGGCGAGGTCGGGGGTGTCGAACAGCGACCGGGTGAACATCGACTCCCAGTGCACGGACACGCTCTTGGCCTTGAGCGGGCGGATGTCGGGCGCCGGGTCCGGGTCGTCGATGAGGGCGATCCGGCCCTGCGGCGCGACGGCGCCGACGATGGACGGCCAGTGCTCACCGGTGTGCGTGAGCGCGGCGACCAGGTCGACCGACGCGTGCCCGGCGGCCTGCAGCTGCGGCGCCCACGGCGCATGGTGGTCGATCACCGCGTGCGCGCCGAGGTCGAGGCACCACAGCTGGGTCTCCGGCCGGCTGGCGGTGACCACCACGGTGAGGCCGGTGAGCTGCCGAGCGAGCTGGATCAGCATCGAGCCGACCCCGCCGGCGCCGCCGACGACGAGCAGGGTCCGCCCATCCGCCTCGGCCAGTCGCGGCACCCCGAGCCGATCGAAGAGGAGCTCCCACGCGGTGATGGCGGTGAGCGGCACGGCCGCGGCCGCGGTGTCGTCGAGCGAACGCGGGGCGTGCGCGGCGATCCGGTGGTCGACGACGTGGAGCTCGCTGTTGGTCCCCGGTCGGTTGATCGACCCCGCGTAG
>Ga0114939_10002755_pt1 | contig 12723 bp, 9 predicted proteins | sample AshMeaCrysSpring_FD_87196 | JGI IMG/M metagenome (GOLD analysis project Ga0114939, IMG submission 87196) | Groundwater microbial communities from Big Spring, Nevada to study Microbial Dark Matter (Phase II) - Ash Meadows Crystal Spring | ecosystem: Environmental > Aquatic > Deep subsurface >... | reverse complement strand
CCCTGATTCGGAAAACCATGTCTCTCCCTAACGGAACGCCGCGCCGCCTGCTGGTCACGGGCGGCGCGGGCTTCATCGGCGGCAACTTCGTCCATCAACTGGTCGAGGACGCCGGCGCCGAGGTCCTGAACCTCGACCTGCTCACCTACGCCGGCCATCTCGCGACCCTGCGCGGCCTCGAGGGCGAGGCGAGCCACCGCTTCGTGCGCGGCGACATCGGCGACCGTGATCTGCTGACGCGGCTGCTCGCCGAGTTCCGGCCCGACGCGATCGTCAACTTCGCCGCGGAGAGCCACGTCGACCGGTCGATCGACGGCCCTGCTGCGTTCATCGGCACCAACGTGCTCGGCACCTTCAACCTGCTCGACTGCGCGCGCGGCTACTGGCGCGACCTGCCCGAGCCGGACCGCGCCGGCTTCCGCTTCCTGCACGTGTCGACCGACGAGGTCTACGGCTCGCTCGGCGCGACCGGCCTCTTCACCGAGGAGACGCCCTACGCGCCCAACTCGCCCTACTCGGCGTCGAAGGCGGCGTCCGATCACCTGGTGCGCGCCTGGCACCACACCTACGGCCTGCCGGTGCTGACCACCAACTGCTCGAACAACTACGGGCCTTACCAGTTCCCGGAGAAGCTCATCCCGCTCATGATCCGCAACGCGGTCGCCGGCCGGCCGCTGCCGATCTACGGCGACGGCGGCAACGTGCGCGACTGGCTCTACGTGGGCGACCACTGCGCCGCGATCCGCCGCGTGCTCGAGGCGGGCCGGCCCGGCGAGGTCTACAACGTCGGCGGCAACAGCGAGCGCACCAACCTGCAGGTCGTGGAGACGCTCTGCGCGATCCTCGACGAGCTGCTGCCCGATTCGCCCCACCGGCCGCATGCGGCGCTCAAGCAGTTCGTCACGGATCGGCCCGGCCACGACCGGCGCTACGCGATCGATGCCGCCAAGCTCAAGCGGGAGCTCGGCTGGGTCCCGGCCGAGAGCTTCGACTCGGGCATCCGCCGCACCGTCCAGTGGTACCTGGCCAACCCGGCCTGGTGCGACGAGGTGACGCGCGAGCAGTACGACGGCGGCCGGCTCGGCCTCGGCGGCGCCGCATGAAGGGCATCGTCCTCGCCGGCGGCTCCGGCACGCGGCTGCACCCGCTGACCCGCTCGGTCAGCAAACAGATGCTGCCGGTGTACGACAAGCCGATGATCTACTACCCGGTGTCGGTGCTGATGATGGCGGGGATCCGCGAGATCCTCGTCATCAGCACGCCGCGCGACCTGCCCGGCTTCCGCGACCTGCTCGGCGACGGCAGCGCCTGGGGCATCACGCTCCGCTACGCCGAGCAGCCGCGTCCCGAGGGCATCGCGCAGGCCCTGCTGATCGGCCGCGAGTTCCTGGCGGGCGAGGCCTGCTGCCTGATCCTCGGCGACAACATCTTCTACGGCCACGGCCTCGTGCGCCTGCTGCGCGACGCCGCCACGGGCAACCGCGGCGCGACCGTCTTCGGCTACTGGGTGAAGGACCCGGAGCGCTACGGCGTGGTCGAGTTCGACCGCGACGGGCGCGTGCTCAGCATCGTCGAGAAGCCCAGGGAGCCGAAGTCGCACTATGCGGTGACCGGGCTCTACCTTTACGACGGCCGCGCCCCGGCGCTTGCGGCGCAACAGCGGCCCTCGGCGCGCGGCGAGCTCGAGATCACCGACCTCAACAACCGCTACCTGCAGGAGGGCGCGCTCGACGTCGTGACCCTCGGCCGCGGCATGGCCTGGCTCGACACCGGCACGCACGAGTCGCTGATGCAGGCCGCCAACTTCATGGAGACCATCGAGCAGCGCCAGGGCCTCAAGGTGTGCTGTCCCGAGGAGGTCGCCTGGGAGCAGGGCTGGATCGACGACGCCGCCGTGCAGGCGCTGGGCCGGGCGATGGCAAACAACGGCTACGGCCGCTACCTGATCGAGCTCGTCGCGCGGGAGCGGCAGCCGTGAAGGTCACGCCGCTCGGGCTCCCCGAGGTGCTGCTCGTCGACCTCAAGGTGTTCGGCGATGCCCGCGGCTGGTTCACGGAGACCTGGCAGGCGCAGCGCTACGCGGAGGCCGGCATCCCCAGCCGCTTCGTGCAGGACAATGCCGCGTATTCGCAGCGCGGCGTGCTGCGCGGCCTGCACTGCCAGCACCCTCACGGCCAGGGCAAGCTGATCCAGGTGCTGCAGGGCGAGATCTACGACGTCGCAGTGGACGTCCGCCGCGACTCGCCGACTTTCGGTCGCTGGGTCGGCGTCGCCCTGAGTGCCGACCGGCCGCAGCAGGTCTGGATCCCCGCAGGCTTCGCGCACGGCTACTGCGTGCTGAGCCACGAGGCCCTGTTCACCTACAAGTGCACCGACTTCTACCATCCGGAGACCCAGTTCAGCGTGCGCTGGGACGATCCCGCGATCGGCATCGACTGGCCGCTCGCGGTCGCGCCCCTCCTTGCCGACAAGGATCGGGACGCCCCATCGCTCGCGGCCATTCCGGCCGACCGGCTGCCGACTTGCGAGGGCTGAGACGATGAATCGACCGCACATCCTCGTGCTGGGCGCCGACGGTCAGGTGGGCTTCCAGTTGCTGCGCGCGCTCGCGCCGCTCGGCGAGGTCTTCGGCTCGCGCCTGGACGGCGCCACCGGGCTCAAGATCGACGTCTGCGACCACGCGGCGCTCGAGGGGGCGATCGTCGCGCTGCGGCCGCGGCTGATCGTCAACGCGGTGGCCTACACGGCGGTGGACCGCGCCGAGGAGGAGCCCGGCCTCGCCGAGGCGATCAACGCGACCGCGGTCGGCGTCCTCGGCAAGCTCGCCGCGCGTTATGGCGCGTCGGTCGTCCACTACTCGACCGACTACGTGTACTTCGGCTCGATGGGGCGGCCCTGGCGCGAGGACGATCCCACCGCGCCGGCCAGCGTCTATGGCCGCAGCAAGCTCGCCGGCGACCTGGCGCTGCTCGATTCGGGCGCCGAGTCGCTCATCCTGCGCACGAGCTGGGTCTACGACTGGCGCGGCCGCAACTTCCTGCTCACCATGCGGCGGCTGCTCGCCGAGCGGGACGAGGTGCGGGTGGTCTCCGACCAGATCGGCGCGCCGACCTGGGCGCGGATGATCGCCGAGGGCACCGCCCTCGCGCTGGCGCAGACCTTGGCCGACGGCTTCCGTTTTGGCGACCGGGCCGGGGTGTATCACCTCACCTGTGGCGGCGAGACGAGCTGGCACGGTTTCGCCTCGGCGATCCGCGACCTCACCGGGGCCGGCTGCAAGGTCACGCCGATCACGACGGCCGAATACCCGCTGCCCGCCCCGCGCCCGGCCGATTCGCGGCTCGACAACGGCAAGCTCGAGGCAGCCTTCGGCGTCTGTCTGCCGGATTGGGAGCAGGCGTTGCGCCAGTGCCTCGAGGAGGCCGATCCGGCCTGAGCCGCTCAGCCCGGGCGGCCGTCCACGCGCGGTCGCCAAAGCTGCACGGCGTGGGCGGCGAGGAACAGCGCGAAGGCGAGGATCCACAGTCCCGCCGCGGCATGCACCAGCGTCAGGTAGCGCTCCGGCCACAGCGCCGGGGCGATGCCGCGCGCGAGCGCCCCGAGATTCAGCAGGACGAAGGCGACCGTCGCTGCGCGCGGCGCCACCATGTCGCGGCCGGTATGGCCCAAGGTCACGCGGGACATCATCCCCAGCGTGAGCACGCCGACGCCGCCGACCGTGAGGGCGTGCAGCGCCACGGTGGCGGGGACGAGCCCGAACGCCGCCGCCGCGCGCATCGCAAAGCCGAGCGCAAGCCACAGCACGGCGGCGTGCAGCACCCAGAGGATGGGCTTGCGCCATACCTGCGGATGGTGCCAGCCGATCTCGCGCGCCACCGTCTGCAGCGCGAGCAGCGCGCACAGCGTGCCGACCAGCGCCGGCGGACCCGCCAGGGCGTCGACGATCGCGAGGGCGATCGCCGTGGCAAAGCCCGTCTGCTCCAGCCACTCGCGGTTCTTCGGCGCCGACCCGGCCACCCCCTTCTCGGTGAAGAAGGCGATGACGCGGCCCGTGACGACGAGCACCAGCAGGAGCACGAGGTCCAGCATCGCCAGCGTGCCGCGCGCCGCGGTGCCGGCGGCGAGGCCCAGCGCCTCGGCGTGCACCAGCCCGTTGGCGACGGTCATCGCCGCGAGCAGCGGCAGGAACAGGCGGTTCATGCGGTTCCTGCCACGCATCAGGGGGCGGTAGAGCGCGCTGCCGACGAGCGGCAGCAGCGCGAGGTCGAGCGCGGCGATCATGCCGCCCGGCACCGGCAGGAAGGGCGCGAGCCGGCCCGCGGTCCACAGCAGCGCGAGGCCCGCCAGCGGCGCGCCGACGGGCGTGTCGATGCCCGTCCAGTTGCGCACGGCGGTGAGCAGGAAGCCGGCGATCACCGCGGCGGCGTAGCCGAACAGCATCTCGTGACTGTGCCAGCCCACCACGCCGTAGTAGTTTCCGGCCGACGGCAGGCGCCCCATCCAGGCGAATATCCACAGCGCGACGAGTCCCACCGCGCCGAGCCCCGCGAGCAGGAAGAAGGGGCGGAAGCCGAGGGCAAGGAGCGCGTTGCCGGTGGGCGGCGCGCGCCGCGAGGGCGGGGCTTCGATCGGGATGACGGCCATGCGGGACACCAGAGGACGATCGGGCGTGGCCTCGACCGGAGGCGCCTTTCTGCCGGGCGGGGCGCGATGCCGCATTGACGGGAGTCAACGTACCAGGCGACGGCCGGCGTTTCGGGCACTGGAAGGCGACGCGCAGCGCCGCTTGCCGCGGGCAGGCGCATCGCGCAGATTGCAGGCATGAACGCGTTTCTCGTCGGCGGCATCGTCCGCGACACGCTGCTCAATCTGGAGCTCGGCCTCGGCGTCGAGAGCCAGGACCGCGACTGGGTGGTGGTCGGCGCGACACCGCAGGCGATGCTCGCCGCGGGTTATCGCCAGGTCGGCGCGGACTTCCCGGTCTTCCTGCACCCCGAGACCGGCGAGGAGTACGCGCTGGCGCGCACCGAGCGGCGGCAGGGGCGGGGGCATCGCGGCTTCGCCGTGCATGCCGCGCCCGACGTGACGCTCGAGGAGGACCTCGCGCGCCGCGATCTCACCCTCAATGCGATGGCCTACGACGAGGCCGCGGACCGGCTGATCGATCCCTATGGCGGCCGCGCCGATCTGCGCGGCCGCGTGCTGCGCCACGTGAGCCCGGCCTTTGTCGAGGATCCGCTGCGCGTGCTGCGGGTCGCGCGCTTCGCGGCGCGGCTGCCCGAGTTCTCGCTCGCCGACGAGACGCGCGCGCTGATGGCGGGGATGACGGCGCGCGGCGACCTCGCGGAGCTGACGCCGGAGCGCGTCTGGAACGAGGTCGTGCGCGCGCTGGGCGAGCGGCGGCCGCGGCGCTTCCTCGAGGTGCTGCGCGAGGTCGGTGCGCTCGCGGTCGTGTTGCCGGAGGTCGACCGGCTGTTCGGCGTGCCGCAGCCGGCGATCCATCACCCGGAGATCGACACGGGGCTGCACACGCTGCTGGTGCTCGACGCCGCATGCGCGATCGCGCCGGACCCGGCCGTGCGCTTCGCCGCCCTGGTGCACGACGTGGGCAAGGGCGTGACCCCGGCCGGCAAGCTGCCCGCGCATCACGGCCACGACGCCGCGGGCGTGCCGCTGGTCGAGTCGCTGTGCGCGCGGCTGCGCGTGCCCAACCGCTTCCGTGACCTCGCCGTGGATGTCTGCCGCGAGCACGTGCTGATACACGATGCTCCCGCGCTGCGTCCGACCACCCTGCTCGACGTGCTCGAGCGCACGCGCGCCTTCCGCGACGCGGCGCACTTCGACGCCGTTCTGCTCGCCTGCGAGGCCGACGCGCGCGGCCGGCTGGGCCGCGAGTCGGATCCCTATCCGCAGGCGGAGCTGCTGCGCCGCGCCCGCGAGGCCGCGTTGCCGGTCACGGGCGCGCAGTTCGTCGCGCAGGGCCACGCCGCCGGCCCGCAGATCGGCGAGCGCGTGCGGCAGGAGCGCGTGCGGCGCATCAGGACGGCGATGGCGCAGCAGGGATAGGCGGGGCCGGCCCATGCCATCCCTGGCATGGGCGTTCACCGCGCCGCGAAGGTCCACTGGACCTTCGGCCGCGGCTCACCCCTGTGCGCTGCTCGCGGGCACGCGGCTCCGGCCCGCCGCGAGGATGCACCGCGGCCAGAAAGGGTCGTGGGCGTCTCGATCTGCGCGGTCTTGGCGCGTCATGTACGCCGCATCTCAATGGGGGATTCACGGGGGGCCGCGCGGGTCATGCGCGCCTGGCGCTCTTAGGCTGCGCGCGTGACGGCCGCGAGCGCCTGGCGAACAGCAGCGCCGCGACGTCGGCGAAGGTCTGCGCGAAGTGCACCTTGAAGCCCTCGCGCACGTGCGCGGGGATCTCCTCGTAGTCGCCCGCGTTGTCCGCCGGCAGGATCAGCTCGCGGAGGCCCGCGCGCCGCGCCGCGATCACCTTCTCGCGGATCCCGCCGACCGGAAACACCTGCCCGGTCAGCGTCAGCTCGCCGGTCATCGCGACCGCGCGCACCGGCTCGCCGCGCGCGAGCGACAGGAGCGCGGACGCCATCGTGATGCCGGCCGAGGGGCCGTCCTTCGGCGTCGCGCCGGCCGGGACGTGCAGGTGGACGAACGCATCCTTGAAGAATTCCGGGTCGGCGCCGAACTCGTCGCAGTGGCTCGCGACGTAGCCGTAGGCGATCTCGGCCGATTCCTTCATCACGTCGCCAAGCTGACCCGTGAGCTTGAGGCCGCGGTTGTAGGCGTGGATGCGCACCGCCTCGATGCTCAGCGTCGCGCCGCCCATCGCGGTCCACGCGAGCCCCGTCACGACCCCCGCGCCGCTGAGGCGGCGCTCGTCGCGGAATACGGGGTTGCCGAGGTAGTCCTTCAGGTCGGCCTGCGTCACCGCGACGGGCTTCGCCGCGCCGTCCAGGATGCGCACCACCGCCTTGCGGACGATCCGCGCGAGCTGCTTCTCGAGCCTACGCACGCCGGCGTCGCGCGCGTAGCCGTCGATGATCGCGCGCAGGGTGGCATTGTCGACGGTCACGTCGCCGCGCTTGAGCCCCGCCTGCTTGAGCTGTCGCGGCAGCAGGTACTTGCGGCCGATCTGCAGCTTTTCTTGCGCGATGTAGCCGGAGAGCGAGATCACCTCCATGCGGTCGAGCAGCGGCCCCGGGATCGTGTCGAGCTGGTTGGCCGTGCAGACGAACAGCGCCTTCGACAGGTCGAAGCGCAGATCGAGGTAGTGGTCGAGGAAGTCGACGTTCTGCGCCGGGTCGAGCACCTCGAGCAGCGCGGAGGCCGGGTCGCCGTGATAGGACGCGCCGATCTTGTCGATCTCGTCGAGCATGATCACCGGGTTCGAGGTCCCGGCCTCCTTCAGCGCCTGGATGAACTTGCCGGGCATCGCGCCGATGTAGGTGCGGCGGTGGCCCTTGATCTCGGCCTCGTCGCGGATGCCGCCGACCGAGAAGCGGAAGAAGCGGCGGCCGAGCGCGTCGGCGATGGACTTGCCCACCGAGGTCTTGCCGACGCCGGGCGGACCGACGAGCAGGACGATCGAGCCTGCCACCTCGCCCTTGGTGATGCCGACGGCCAGGAACTCGAGGATGCGCGACTTCACGTCCTCGAGCCCGTAATGGTCGCGGTCGAGCACCTTGCGGGCGCGCGGCAGGTCGAGCAGGTCCTTCGAGGGCTTGCCCCAGGGCAGCAGCGTGATCCAGTCGAGGTAGTTGCGCGTGACCGCGTACTCCGGCGAGCCGGTCTCCAGGATCCCGAGCTTCTCCAGCTCCTCGTCGACGCGCTTCTTCGCGGCCTCGGGCAGCGTCAGCTGCCCGAGCCGCTTGCGAAATTTCTCGAGCTCCGCCGTGCGGTCGTCCTTCTCGAGGCCGAGCTCCTTCTGGATCGCCTTGAGCTGTTCCTTGAGGAAGAACTCGCGCTGGCGCTCCTCCATCCGCTCCTCGACCGACTTGCGGATCTGCGCCTGGGCGCGCGCGAGCTCGAGCTCCTTGTGCAGCAGCACGAGCACGCGCTCCATGCGCGGCAGCAGCGGAAAGGCCTCGAGCACGTCCTGCAACTGGTCCTTGTCGGAGGTCGTGAGGCTCGCGGCAAAGTCGGACAGGTGCGACGGGTCGTCGGGGCCGAAGCGGTCGAGGAACTGCCGCAGCTCCTCCGCATAGAGCGGGTTGAGCGGCAGCAGCTCCTTGATCGTGTTGATGACCGCCATCGCGTAGGCCTTGACCTCGTCGGATGGCTTGCCGCTGAACTCGGGCACGTATTCGACGCTGGCCGTGAACGGCGCCGTCTCGCCGTGGATCCGCACGAGACGGAAGCGCTGCAGGCACTCCACGAGCACCTGCAGCTGGCCGTCGGTCTCCTGCACGCGGTGCACGCGCGCGAGGGTGCCGACGCGTCGGAACTCCTCGGGGGAGGCCTGCTCCGCCACGTCGCCCCGGACGAGGACCACGCCGATCAGGTGGTGAGCGGTGTGTCCCACCTGCTTCAGCGTCTCGCGCCAGTGCTGCGCGTCCATCAGCAGCGGCACGACCTGGCCGGGGAAGAAGGGCCGGGCGGCGACCGGCAGCAGATGGATGTGCTCCGGGCGCACGTCGACTGGGCGCGCGAGCGGACGGTCTTCGCTGACTAGCTCGATCTCGGGCTCGGTCGGGACTCGTTCCTTCATGGGAGGGCTCCTTTCCTGTTCCCGGCTAATTCGGGGTCAGGCGCCGGGTTTGCAAGCCGCGGCGAGTCGCGCGAAGTCGGCGAGCGCGAGCTGCTCCGCGCGCGCGCCGGGGTCGATGCCGAGCGCCGCGATCGTCTCCGCGTCCAGCAGGCCTTTGAGCCCATTGCGCAGGGTCTTGCGGCGCTGGGCGAAGGCGGCCGCCACGAGGCGCGCGAACAGCGCGCGATCCGGGACCGCCAGGGGATGCGCGAGCGGCACGAGGCGCACGACGGCGGAGTCGACCTTGGGCGGCGGACGGAACGCCCCCGGACCGACCGTGAACAGCGGGATCACCTCGCAGCGCGCCTGCAGCATCACCGACAGGCGGCCGTAGTCCTTGCCGCCGGGCTGCGCCGCCATGCGCTCGACCACCTCCTTCTGCAGCATGAAGTGCATGTCCCGGATGCACACGGCCTGGTCCAGGAGATGGAACAGCAGGGGCGTCGAGATGTTGTAGGGCAGGTTGCCCACGAGCCGCAGCGTCTCTCCTGCGCCAGCCAGCGCGCAGAAGTCGAAGCGCAGCGCGTCGGCCGGGTGCACGACGAGCTCGCCGAGTCCGGCGCTGCGCGCGCGCAGCGGCTCGACCAGGTCGCGGTCCAGCTCGATGGCGTCCAGGCGGCCCGCGGCGCGCAGCAGCTCGAAGGTGATGGCGCCCTCGCCGGGGCCGATCTCGACCAGCCGGTCACCGGGCTGTGGCGCGATCACGCCGAGGAGGCGCCGCACGACGGCCGGATCGTGCAGGAAGTGTTGACCGAAGCGCTTGCGGGGCAGGTGGCTCATGGTCGGAGCAGGATAGCGCGAAGGCCGAGGCCGCTCGCGCCCCCGCGGCGTGCGCCCGCCTGTGCCCGCCCGATCTTGTTGCCTGTGCCAGCCGGTGCGCTAAGCCGCTAAGCTTCGGCGCAGGACAGCCGTATTCAGGAACGGCGATGAGCACCCTCTCTGCAGGCAGCCACGACCTTCCCGCGTTCTGGCTCGAGCGGGCGGCGTCGGCGCATCCCGCGGCCGACGCCCTGGTGACGCCGGCCGGCGAGGCCGTCAGCTTTGCCGCGCTCGGCGACCGCGCGCGCCGCCTGTGCGGCGCCCTTGCCGGGGCGGGCGTGGCGGCACGGGATGCCATCGGGGTCTGTGGCGTACCGGCGTTCCAGACGGCCCTGCTGCTGCACGCAGCGGCACGTTGCGGCTGCGCCATCGTGCCCGTGGACCCGCGCCGGCCCGGGCAGTGGCGCACCGCCGTGTGGCTCGAGTCGGGGGTGAGCCGCGCCTTTTCCAGCGCCCAGGAGCTCGCCGCGCTCGAGGACGAGGCCGCCGGCCCGGCGGAGGGCGCGACCATCGACGCGACACCGGACGACATCCACCTCATCGTCGCGACCAGCAGCAGTGGCGGCGAGCCCCGCGGCGCGATGCTCGCCGGCAGGAATCTGGCTGCTTCGGTGCACGCCTGCCGCGAGCGCCTCGGCCTGCAGGCGCACGACCGCTGGCTGGTCTGCCTGCCGCTGCATCACCTGGGGGGGCTCTCCGTGCTCTACCGCTGCGTCCAGGCCGGGGCCTGCGCGGTGCTGCACGACGGCTTCGACGCCGCGCGCGTGTGGCGGGACCTCGGTCTGCGCGGCATCACTCACCTCTCGCTGGTGCCCGCCATGCTGGCCCACGTGCTCGACGCCGCGGGCGGTGCGCCGCCGCCCGGGACGCTGCGCCGGGTCGTCGTCGGCGGCGCCGAGGTCTCCCCGAGGCTGTTGGAGACGGCGCGCGCGGCCGGTTGGCCCGTCTGCACCGCCTACAGTTGCGCTGAGACCTGTTCCCAGATCGCCGCCTCGCTGCCGGAGGAGCACAGCCCGGCCGGCTGCGTCGGCCGGCCGCTCGATGCCTTCGACGTCCAGGTGGTCGACGCCCACGGGCATCCCACCTGGGAGGTCGGGCGCATCCGCGTGAGCGGCGAGGCGGTGATGGCCGGCTACGCCAACCCGGAACGCCGGCCCGGCCTCGGGCTGGAGGAAGGCTGGTTCACGACGGGCGACCTGGGCCGGCTGGATTCCGGCGGTCGGCTCTGGGTCACCGGCCGCGCCGACGACATCCTGGTGACGGGCGGCGAGAACGTCCATCCGCGCCAGGTGGAGGAGGTGCTGCGCGTGTGTCCCGAGGTCGGCGAGGTCGCGGTCAGCGGCCGGCCCGACCCCGTCTGGGGCGCCACGCTGGTTGCCCTGTACACCGGCGCCATCCCCGAGCCCGCGCTGCGCGCCTGGTGTCGCGAGCACCTGCACGGCGCGCTGCGGCCGCGGGTCTTCCTGCACGTCCCCGAGCTGCCGCGGCTCGGCCACGGCAAGGTGGATCGCGCGGGTCTGCGCGCCCTCGCCACTGCCGGCTGAGGGCTCAGTGCGGCAGCAGTCCCGCGACCAGCAGCAGGCAGACGCTGGCGTGGGTCGCGAGCGTCAGCACCATCGCCGGCACCATCTGGCCGCGTCGCAGCGCGCGCATTGCCATGCCGGCCGGAAAGGCGGCCAGCAGCGCGATCATCGCGCCGTCGGGCAGCGGGCCTAGCGCGATCAGCGCAAAGCCGGCGACGAACAGCGCGAGCAGGCCGTAAGGCGCCCGCTGGGGGCCGAGGCGCGCGGGCAGGGTCCACTTGCCCGCCGTGCGGTCGGCGTCGATGTCGGGGATCGAGTTGATCCACAGGATCGCGGCGACGAAGCAGCCGATGGCGGCGCCGATCCACCAGTTTGCCGGCGACACCGTGCCCGCCTGGATGAACTCCGTGCCGGCCACCGGCAGCGTGCCGAAGCAGATGCCGATCACGAAGTCGCCGAGCCCGCGGCAGGCGAGACAGGGCGGGGCGGAGTAGAAGATCGCGAGCGCGCCGCCGACGGCGCCGATCGCGAGGATGAACGGGCCGGAAGCGGCCGCCATCGCGAGGCCCAGCGCAGCCCCTGCCGCGAGCAGGACCGTGCCGAGCCAGTAGGTCTGCCGCAGCGTCAGCACGCCGTTCGGGATGAAGCGGCTGCCGCCGGAGAAGGGGAAGACGTGCGCGACGTTCGCGGCGTCGGTGCCGTTGCGCGCGTCGCAGTAGTCGTTGAAGACGTTCGCGCCGGCGTGGATCACGGCGATGTTGAGGACCGTCGCCAGCGCCAGCGGCCAGTCGACGCCGCCGTGCAGTTGCCAGGCCAGGGCGAGGCCCACGAGCACCGGCAGCACGGAAGCCGTGAGGAAGGCGGGACGGGTGGCCGCAAACCAGGTGGAGAGCCGGTTTCCGAAGGTGCGCTGGTGGAAGACGGCGATGTCGGGCTCGTGCATCGGGGAAGGTCTCTGAGAGGGCGAGCCGTTCCGTTTATCGGACTCGTCGCGCCCTGTCCATGATCAGGCCCGCCCGAACCCGCGCAATGCGACGGGTTGAGGGCGCGCCGTTCAGCGCAGCCGATCGGCCAGGAGCGGCGTGAGCTCCGCGTGCGCCCGCCGGATGACCTCCGCGGTCGTCTCCCAGTCGATGCAACCGTCGGTCACCGACACGCCGTAGGCGAGCTGCGAGAGGTTCGCGGGGATCGGCTGGTTGCCGGCGTGCAGATGGCTCTCGAGCATCAGGCCGACGATCGAGCGGTTGCCCTCCTTGATCTGATGCAGGCAGTCGGCGAACACCAGGGGCTGCAGCGCGGGATCCTTCAGCGAGTTCGAGTGCGAGCAATCGACGACGATGTTCTCGGCCAGGCCGGCCTTGCGCAGGCTGGTCTCGGCGAGGCGCACGCTCACCGTGTCGTAGTTCGGCCGGCCGCCGCCGCCGCGCAGCACGATGTGGCCGTAGGCGTTGCCGCGGGTACGCACGATGGCCGAACTGCCCTGCGGGCTCAGCCCGAGGAAGGCATGCGGATGCGAGGCGGAGCGGATGGCGTTGATCGCCACCTCGATGTCTCCGTCAGTCCCGTTCTTGAAGCCCACCGGCGAGGACAGGCCCGAGGCCATCTCGCGGTGAGTCT
>Ga0114939_10002753_pt1 | contig 12726 bp, 10 predicted proteins | sample AshMeaCrysSpring_FD_87196 | JGI IMG/M metagenome (GOLD analysis project Ga0114939, IMG submission 87196) | Groundwater microbial communities from Big Spring, Nevada to study Microbial Dark Matter (Phase II) - Ash Meadows Crystal Spring | ecosystem: Environmental > Aquatic > Deep subsurface >... | reverse complement strand
GCGCTGGAAAAGCTCCGCCATTGGGCGGCGGTCCAGAGGGATGGGGACCCGTCTTCGGCCGCAGGGTTTCCCAGCCGCTCCGGCGCATGAGGACGGCGGTTCCCGCTCCCATCCCGCTGCCGACGGCCAGGGCGGTGATCCCGTCGTCGGCTTCTTTTTTCTTGCTTTTGTTTTCCGCATCATTTTAGGCTGGCGCCTGCCGAGCCGATCGCGGGGATCTGCGGGCAAGCCGTGCCTGTCGATCGGCCGCGGACCGCGGCGGCGCAACCCACCGGAGCCGAGGTGCACCTGATGAGCGGACGTTCCCACTTCGATGAGATCCTGGCCACCATCCACGACGTCGTCGAAAAAATTCCCTTCAACAAAGTCCTGGGCCTTACGGTCGAATCGCTCGATCCGGAAGGGCCTTCCGTGAGGCTGGCGATGCGCGAGGAGCTGATCGGGAATTTCCTCCGAGGCTCGCTGCATGGCGGAGTCATATCGAGCACCCTGGACTTCATGGGAGGGCTCGTCGCCTTTCTCGGGGTGCTGAAGCGCCTGAGCGGACAGCCCGCGCAAGAGATGGCCGCGCGGTTTGCCAAAATCGGCACGATCGATCTGCGGGTCGACTACCTGCGCCCGGGACTGGGCCGCTCCTTCCTCGCCACGGGCTATGTCCTGCGGACCGGCAAGAAGGTGGCCGTGACGCGCATGGAGCTGCACAACGACCGGCGTGAACTGATCGCCGTGGGGACGGGCGCCTACATGATCGCCTGAGGGTCGACCTCTCCGTCGCCAGGGCTTTTCTTTTTTTGGATTTTTGGTATAGGTGGTTAAAGAACTCTGCTAGGATCGCTGATCGATAAGGAGGATCCAGAAAATGTCCAAAGCGCAGGATGTGAAGAAGGACACCAAAAAGAAGGCCCAGAAAACCTTGAAGGAAAAGCGAGCGGAAAAGAAATCCAAGAAAAACAAAGTCTGAGCCGGCGGCGCCCGCTCGCTGAAAGCTGACACGGGATCGATCCAGGGCCGGCGCCCTGTGCCTTGACTCCCGGACACGGGAACGATCCCACATGCCTCAAAATCGGACTCTGATGAAACGACTCATTTGCAACCGTCTGATTCTGACCTTCGTGGCGGTGTCGACGGCCATGACCGCTGGCTGCGGCTTCGTGCTTTTCGGGATGGGCACCGGCGCATTTACGGGCGCCTATGTCATGGGAGAACTGAAGCAGACGTATGAAAAGGGATATCCCGAGGCCATCCGTGCCAGCACGGAAACACTGAACGAGATGAAGATCGCCGTGACCGAGAGCGTCGGAGACGAAGCCAAGACCACCCTCAAGGGCCTTCGCTCCGACGGGACCCCGATAGAAGTGTCCATCCGAAAGGTCGACGAGCAGCAGACGGAGATCGGTGTCAGGACCGGGCATATCGGCGTTTGGGACCAGGAAGACTCACGGCAGATGCAGCGCCTCATCGCCGAGCGTCTGGCCCGCAAACCCGTCGCCAAAGCCCCGCCGGTCGAAGCGGCCCCTCCGCCGGCAGCCGTCGCGCCTGAACCGCCGGCGCCGGTGGAAGAACCGCAGCCCACCAAAAAAAGGGCGGCTCCCAAGCCGCCCGCCCGGGCCAGCGCCCCGGTCGCAGCCGCCGAACCGGCCAAGCCGGCCCCCACCCCCGCCCCCGGTGCCAGCTTCGATCCGGAAAAAACCATTTTTTTCCCCAGCGGGGCCAACGCGCTCCCTCCGCAGGAGATCGCGAAACTGGATCAGGTCGCCGCCTTTTTGCGCGCTCATCCGGAGGCGGTGGCCAGCCTGCACGGGTTTTCGGATGCCGTCGGCAATGCCAGCCAGAATTTCGTGCTGTCCGTCAAGCGGGCGGATGTCGCGAAGGCGTACCTCACCGAGAAGGGGTGTTCCCCGGATCAGCTGCTCGTCATCGGACACGGGGCCGCCCGGTTCCTGGGGAGCAACGACACCGAGGCGGGCCGGCGGCTGAACCGACGGGTGGAGATCGAGATCCACAACGGCCAATGATGGCGACTTCCCGCGAGCCCACCCCCGGTTAATGCCGCGGGGATGCCTCTACCCGAAGAGCCTGCCCAGGAAATAGTTCATCTGCACGTACCACCACGGCCAGTCGTGGTTGACGTCGTGGCCCCAGAAGTCCACCCAGGCCGGGATCGACTTTTGACGGAAGCAGTGATCCAGGCCGCGGGTGTCCCCGATGGCTTCGTCCTCCCAGGCGCCCTGGCCCACGCAGACGACGATGCGGCTGCTGCGGTAGCGGTCCAGAAACCACGGGTCCGCCAATCCCGGCAGGTAGGCGAGCGGGGAGTTGAAATAGACCGCCGGCAGGTCTGCCGCGCTCAGGCCGAACTCCGGGCGGTCCAGACGGTAAAGGCCGGAGAGGGCCACCGTGCCCTCGAAGGCATCCGGATGCTTCAGGAAAAAGTTCACGGCGTGGTAGGCGCCCATGCTGCAGCCGGTGGCCATGATCCGCTCCTCCGGCCGCTGACAGTGCCGCCGCACGAAGGGGATCACCTCCTGCACCACGTAGCCGTCATAGGCCTGGTGTCGGGCGTTGCGTTCGGCCGGCGCGACCCCCCAGTTGTACCAGGACTCGCCGTCCACGCTGTCGATGGCAAAAAGCTTGATCTTGCCCGCATCGATGAATCCGGCGATCGCCGCGATCATTCCCATGCCTTCGAAATCAAAGTAACGGCCGCGCGAGCAGGGAAACACCAGGAACGGCTTGCCCCAGTGCCCGTAGACTTTCAGCTCCATGTCGCGATGCAGGCGCGGACTCCACCAGCGGTGCTCTTCGATGTGCATTCCAGATCCTTCCTCTGATCCGTTCCGAACCACCGTCGTTCCGCGCCCCTACGCCGGGGCTTGGTGAATGAAGCGCACCACCTCCAGCACCTGGTCCAGGCTGGCCGACCGGAACAGGTAGCCCACATCGCCCAGCGCGCTGCTGAAAACCCCGGGCACGCTTTCCACCTGCAGGATCAAATGGCCGTAGCGCGAGAGGATATCGTTGTGGCGGTAGGCGTAGGGCAGGTGGTGCTTGCGGCTGGCGTAGCAGCAGTGGTACTTGCGCTCGTACGACAGGTCGGTGCGCCCGAGCACCAGCAGTTCGGCCCAGGTGCGGTAGATGTCGATATCGGCGGCGTAGTTGAACATGTCGGTGGTGAACCCTCCCGGCGGCCGCATGTTGACCTCCAGCGCCACGTAGTCGCCGGAAGCGGTCAGGAAAAACTCGATGTGGAAGAACCGTTCCCGGACCTCGAAGGCCGCCAGGCAGCGACGGCCTGCGTCCTCCAGACCGGGCGGCAGCTCGCGCATGGAATAGTAGTAGATGTGGCGCGCTTCGTTCACGGTTTCCATGATTCCCTGGCTGAACACGTGCCCGGTGAAAAAGATGGGGTTGCCGGCGCCGTCCGCGAGCCCGTCGAAGGAGTGAATGCGGCCCGTGATGAACTCCTCCATCAGGTAGTCGACCTGCGGCTTTTCGCGGAAGAACGGCTCCACGTCGGCGTCGGAGTCGATCCGGTAGGTGTTCAGCGCGCCCACGCCGACATCGGGCTTGGCGATGACGGGGTAGCCGGTCGCCGCAATCAGCGCGCGGGCCTCTTCCGGGGATCGAACCACGCGGCCGCGCGCCACCGGCACCCCGGCGGCGGCAAAGCGTTCCTTCATGCGCGATTTTCGCCGGATGAAGTCGATGTCGGCGCCGCGCACGCCGGGGATATTGAAGTCGTCGCGGATGCGGGCTTCGGTGGCGAGCCAGTACTCGTTTAAGGAATCGAAGCGGTCGATGCGGCCGTAGCGGTAGGTGTAATACCCGCAGGCCCGCACCAGGGCGTCGTACTCGTGCATGTCCGGCAAATGATAGTATTCGGTCAGCGCCGAGCGCGTCTCGTGGGAAAGGCCGGTGTGGGGCTCGTCGCCGATGCCGAGCGCCTGGCCGCCGGCCTGCTTCACCTGCTGCCAGAAGCGATGGTAGTGATGCGGAAAATGGGGCGAAAGGATGACGATGTTGCGAGCCATGGCTATCCCTCCTGCCGGGCGACGGCGGCCAGCTCCCGGGCGTCGGCTTCCTCCGGGCACCGGAAGATGTAGCGGAAGCGCCCCATGACTTCCCAGTAAAGCGGCGGGTTTTCGGCGTATTCGACGAGCCGGTGTCCAAGGCGGGCGATCAGCTGGTCGTGGCCGAGGGCATGCGGCGTGTCCTTGCGGCCGAGGAAAGCGACGACATACTTCTTCTCCAAGGGAAGATCCAAGGCCCGCCCCATGAGCATGCGGGCCCAGGCGCGGTAGAGGTCGCCGTCGATGCTGTAGTTCATCATGTCGATGATGGCGCCCCCGGGCGGGCGGCAGTTGATCTCCATGGGCAGGTACTCTCCGTCCCGATCAAAAAACTCGAAATGGAAAAATTTGCGGCGCACGTCGAACCGCCGGACGAGCGACTGCCCCACCCGCCGGAGCCGCTCGGGGAGGCGGCGGCTGACGTAGAAGAAGGTGTCTTTGCCCTGGGCGTATTCGATCAGGCCCTCGCCGTAGATCAGGCTGTTTTCGAAGACGACGTTGCCCTCCCGGTCGGTCAGCCCGTCATAGGTGACGATCGGCGATTGCACGAATTCCTCCAGGAGGCAGTCTTCGCGAAATTCCGGGAACAGGGCCTCCAGGCGGTCGCGGCTCTCCACCCGGTGCGTACCGGCGGCGCCGACGCCCTCATCGGGTTTCAGAATGACCGGATAGCCCAGCTCTTCCGCCAGGCGGACGGCCTCCTGCACCGTGGAGACCACGGCGCCTCGCGCAACGCGCAGGCCGGATTCCAGGAAAACGCGCTTCATCACGGACTTCTTCTTCAGCCGGTCCACCGCGCGCAGCGTGACGCCGGGGATGTTGAGGCGTTCGTTGAGAAAGGCCTCCAGCCGCAGCCAGGCTTCGTTGTGGGACTCCACCAGGTCGAAGGTCCCTTCGAATCCCTGGGCGTGTTTGACCTCGAGCAGATCGCTGACGGCGCTCTCGGTCGTGCGCCAGTTGTTCAGCTCGGTGCGCGCGTACCAGCGGATGCACGCGCGCAGATCCGCGGGCATGCCGAAGAAATCGGCTTCACCGACGGCCCAGACACGGACCCCTTCGGCGTGCAACTGCTTGACGAAGTTGGCGTAGTTCGCTGGAAAGTCCGGAGATATGTAGAGAATGTCCATGGCGGCGTTCAGGCCAGTTCGTCGAAGCGGCAGCTCAAGGTCACCCCTTCCCCGTCGAAGGTGCTTTTGACTTTGTAGGGGAGGGATTTGAACATCCGGATCATGCCCTGGTTGCTGGGAGAGGTGTAGGCCATCAGGCCGAAGAGGCCTTTTTCGCGCGCGTTGTCGGCCAGCTTGCGCAGAATGCGCCGGCCGATGCCCTTGTTCTGATAGCGCTTGTTCACCGAGAAGGCGACCTCGGCCATGTTGATTTTCTCGATCAGCATGCATTCGCCCAGGGCCACTACCTGCCCGAATCCGAACTCCCCGACCACGGCGACCAGGGTGAGGTCCTTCACGTAGTCGACCAGCGAGCGGATCTCGACATCCGATCGCGAGAAGCTCGTCTTTTCATGCCGAAAGCGCGAGAAGATGTCCTCCTTGTCCAGCCCGTAGTAGTGCTCCTGGATGCGGCGTTCATCGACGGGCTTGGCCGGCCGGATGACCACTTCCCCGCCGTCGACCTCCATGGTCTCCTCCAGCGTGACGGGATAGACCCCGCGAACGGCCTCGCCCAGGGTGCGCTCCGGTCCGATCAGGCCCATCGCCTTCGCCGCGGCGAACAGCTCCTCGCGGAACTTCGGGTGGGCCACGCTGATCATCCCGACCACGCGCTCCTGCAGGCTTTTGCCCAGCAGGTTGAAGGAGCCGTATTCGGTCACCACGTAATGGACGTCGGCGCGCGGGACGCCCACGTTGGTCTGGGTCAGCATGGGAACGATGTTGCTGCGCTGGCCGTCATCGGAGGTCGAGAACAGCATCAGGATGGACTTGCCGCCCGGTGACCGGCGGGCACCGCGCACGAAATCCACGGTTCCCGAAACCCCCGCGAAAAAGGTCCGGGCCGCGGCCTCGACCTCCACCTGGCCGGTGAGGTCCATGGTGCGGGCCACGTTCATCGAGACCATGCGATGGTTCCGGGCGATGACGAAGGGGTCGTTGACGTAGTCCGACGGCCGGAAGTCGACCGCCGGGTTGTTGTCCAGAAACTCGTAAAGATTGCGGGAGCCGATGGCGGCGGAGGCCACCAGCTTGCCGTCATTGAACCCCTTGCAGCGGTTGGTGATCACCCCTTGGGAATACAGGTGCATCATGTCGTCGGTCAGGAACTGCGAATGGACGCCCAAGTCGTTCTTTTCGCCCAAGGCCTGGAGGGTGGCCTGCGAGGCCGCGTCCAGGCCGATCTGGATGGTGGAGCCGTCCTCGACCAGGCGGGCGATCATCTGCCCGATTCGGGCGGCGGTTTCCGATGCCGGGCGGGGTTCGACCGACAGAAGCGGCTCCTCGTGCTCGAACACGATGTCCACGTCGTTGACATGGATGAAGCTCTGCCCGAGCACCCGCGGCATCTGGGGGTTGACCTGGGCGATCACCAGGTCGGCGGACATGGCCGCCGCCAAGGTCACGTCCACGGAGATCCCCAGGCTCATCCAGCCGAAGTCATCCGGCGGCGACACCTGGACGAGGGCCGCATTGATCGGCAGCTTCTTGGAGATAAACAAGTCCGGAACATCGGACATGTTCATCGGGGTGATGAAGCGCAGGTGGCGGGCGATCAACTCGGAATTGGCCGCGCCGAGGTAGATTGTGCGCAGATTCAGCGTAAAATCCTTGGTCTGGTCGGCCAGAGCGCCCAGGGGCGTCGCTTCCGTGCTGAGCAGCCGCACGATTTCCAGCCCGCTCAAACGGCCGGCCGCGCCGGACAGCGCCCGCACCAGCTCCTGCGGCTGGCCGCAGGCGGAGCCGATGAAGATGCGATGCCCCGATTTGATCAGGCGAATGGCTTCGGCGGCGCTGCGACGCTTTCCCAGGTAAGCGTCCGCCCAATAGGTGGCTGTCGGCATGATCGACCTCCGGTTTGATGAGATAGCCATCAGATCAAATGCGCAAAGCTACTGGAAACCGTTGAGGTTGTCAAACGAGGCCGGCGGTTCATTGCCGCCCGGCACGGGTTTGCGCTTGAGCCGTGAAAAATGCTTAAAAATCTTGTCCCGCCTCTGTTCCCGCCTCTGTTGTATCCTTCCGCATTTTATTATAGAATTAGACGTATGCGCACAAGAATAAGAAGTAGGACAGGGCACGGCGACGGGGGCGGCCGATGCTCGTTGTGCGCAGGAATTGAGTTCAAACTGCCGCTTCCCCTAGAAGGGGGTGAGGGAGAGGCGAGGAAAAACCGAGGGACCGGAATGAAACGTTGGATGTTGGTATTGGTGTTGGTGCTCTTCGTCTGTACCAGTGCACACGGCGGTCAGAAGCCCCCCAAGAAGAAACCCGTCCGGCAGCCGAAGCCCCGGCCGGCCGCGGTGTTGCCCAGTCCTGAACCCAAAATCCCCTTTGAAGCCTACGCCGTGGTGGATGCCGGCGACGGTACGGTGCTGGAAGGCCTGAACATGCACCTGCGCTGGCCCCAGGCCAGCCTGACCAAGCTCATGCTGGCCGCCGTGGTGGTTGACAAAATCGAGCGCGGCGAACTGCTGCTAAGCGAATCCATCACCGTTTCCAAGAACGCCCAGGGCATGGGCGGAACCCAGGTGTTTCTGAAGGCGGGTGAAACCTTCACGCTGGACGAACTGATGACCGCGGCCATGGTGGAATCCGCCAACGACGCGGCCTATGCCATCGCCGAACACGTCGGCGGCAGCGCGGACGGCTTCGTGGCGCTGATGAACCGCAAGGCCAGGGAGCTGGGCATGGCGGATACCGCCTTTTACTGCGTGCACGGACTGCCGCCGCCCAAGGGCGGCTCCGACAACGTCACCACGTGCAACGACATGATTCGGCTGGCGCGCGAGGCGTTGCAGCACCCCCGGATCCTGCACTGGAGCTCCATCGAGCAAACCACTTTCCGTCACGGAAAGCTCGTGATCACAAACAAGAACCGCCTGGTGGGACGGGTGCCGGGTGTGGACGGGCTCAAGACCGGCTACACCCGTCGGGCGGGGTTCAATATCGTGGCCACCGGCACCAACGGCGAGCGGCGGTTGATCGTGGTGGTTCTCGGCAGCCCGGAATCCCGGATCCGGGACGCCTTCGCGGCCGAAAAGTTCAGGGAGCACATACGGGTGCAGCCGGCCACCCAACATCCCGCAGCGGAACAGGTCGCTTCCGGGGGATGATCCCGAACCGGCAAGGGATGCCGGATGGGCGAGGCCGGATCATCCATGCAATGATCGGCGCTCCCCGGCGCCCCCGCTCAGGATGCGGGCGGCCGGAATGCGGCCAACGCGGTTTCGATCGCCTCCATCACCTGATCCCTCGTGTAGAAATCGCTTTTAAGGACCGATCGGCCGTCGGCCGCGTAGACGACCAGCAGCGGTATCGTCAGGCTGCCCGTCTCGCGTAGCTTTTCGCGACCGGCCGGATTGCTGCCCGTCAAGTCCACCCTCATCGCCACCACTCCCGGTCGCGAGGCCAGGACGGCCAGTTCAGGATCCCGCCAGACGCTCTGCTCCAGGGCCTTGCAATTCAGACACCACTCCGCCGTGAAGACCATGAGGACGACCTTCCCCTCACGAACCGCCTTTTCGAACCGGGCCGGGGTGAAATGCAGCCACGCCAGCGGGCCCGTGTCGGTCAGCTGAACGCCCCCGGACAACGCGGCGGCGGCGGCCAGGATGCCGGCGGCCTGCCAGATCCTCCGTCCGGCCCGGGATACGGCAAGGCGCGAAGCACGGAAGCCGGCAACGGCACCGCCCGCCGCAACGATCGCCATTACCGGCCACCAATAAAAACGGCTGGCCGGTTCGGCAGCGTCCGCTGCGAGGCTGCTCAGCCCGACCCCGATAAAATAGGCCGCAGCGGCCAGCATGAAGAAGGCCATGGTCTGTTTCAAAATGACGCTGGCGGGGCCGGTCTTGGGGAGCCGGCGGACCAGGCGGGGAAAGGCCGCCAGCACGGCGTACGGCAGGCCCATGCCGCCGCCGATCGCTGCGAAGACATTCAGCGTCGTCAGCGGAGGCTGCGTGACGGCCCAAGCGGCCGCAGCGCCCATGAAAGGCGCCGTGCAGGGGGTGGACAATACAGCGGTCAGCACGCCGATGCCGAAGGCTCCCGGCAGGGTCTCCTGGCGCGGGTTGAGCGCGTACAGGAACCCCGGCAGCCGCACCGAGCGGCTGGCCAGGATGCTGGCCGCCATGGCGGCGATAAGGGCGCCCACGCCGATCGTGAAGGCCGGGTATTGAAAGAGCTGATGGGTGGCGCCCACGCCGCTGACGATGGACACGGCCGCACCCAACCCGATCCAGAAAGCGAGCACTCCGACCAGGGTTGCCACCCCGAGCGCGAAGCAGCGCGCGCGGTTGGCGGCGGCATTGGACAAGCTGATGATCTTGATGGGGACCAGAGGCAGCACGCAGGGCGTGAAATTGAGCAGGAAGCCGCCGCCGCCGGCCGTCAGCAGCAGCAACGCCCAGCCCCCGACGGAGGCCGCGTCCAAGGTGAAACCCCAGCCGAAGACTTCGAAGGGGATTCCGGAGGTTTCCTTCGCCGGGTTCCAGGCAGCGAAGATCTCCGCGTGGACCGCCGTCGATGCCTGCCCCGCCGATGCCACCGCCAGCGCGGCCTCGACCGTCTCCCGGCGGGGCATCAGGCAGGACGTGGCCGAGCAGGCCTGGAACTGAACCTCCAGATGGATCGAGGCCGTTCCGGGGGGCGTTGCCGCATCGACGCGGACCGGCAGGTAGATGATCGATCGGCCCTCGAAGCTGGCAATGGGGCTGTCGATAAAATCCGCTTTCAACGGGACCGCCCTTGGATAGCGCGGGCCCTCGGCAATGAGCCCGGCGGAGGCGGCCGTGGGGCGCACACGGGTGGGAAACGGCTTGAAGTCCTTGCTTTCCTTGAGCTGGCCGGCATCGGCGATCACGTGATAGCCTTCCTGGATCGACAGCACCACGGCCAGGACCGCGGAGCCGCCCGGGCGGACGCGGTCGACCGACCAGGCGGTCGTCAGCGCCACGGGAGCCGGTTCCTCGGTCGGTTCGGTGGAAAGCAGTGGAGAGGATTGCCCGGCCGCAACGGCAGCCCAGAGCGTGACCGCCAGAACGCATCCCATCCGCAAGTTGTGGAGCCCGGCGTGGTGAGTTTCTGCCCGCATGCGATACCCATACCACACTTCGGTTGCGCTCATCCAGCCCCGCGCGAACCGCCGGAGGCGATCGCCCGCAACTAAGCGGTGTTTTCCGGCGGCCATGCCCGGCCGAATGGCAGCGGCGCGATTCGAGAGGGAGCCACCCGGAAATCCAAATCTTTGTTTGACTTTTTCAGCCTATACGCATAGTCTAACAGGATTCATAAAATTATAGCGGGCGCACCGCGAATTCGCATTTCCGTTTCAGCGGCACGCCGCGCCGCAAGATCGAGGAGAGCCAGAGATGAGCATCAGCATTCCCAATGAGAAATTCTTCTTCACCTCGGAGTCCGTAACCGAGGGGCATCCGGACAAGGTGGCCGACCAGATCTCCGACAGCATTCTGGACGCCATCATGGCGGAAGATCCCCGCTGCCGCGTGGCCTGCGAGACGCTGGTCACCACGGGGATGGCCTTCATCGCCGGAGAGATCACCACAAGCACCTACGTCGAAATGCCGCAGATCGTGCGCGATACGATCCGGGACATCGGCTACAACTCCTCCAAGATGGGCTTCGACTGGCAGACCTGCGCGGTGATGACCAGCATCGATCATCAATCCCTGGACATCGCCATGGGAGTCAACAAGGGCGACGGCCTCTACAAGGAGCAGGGCGCCGGGGACCAGGGCCTGATGTTCGGGTATGCCACCGACGAAACGCCCGAATTCATGCCCATGCCCATCATGCTGGCGCACAAGCTCTGCCGCCGGCTGGCGGAAGTGCGCAAGAACGGGCAGGTGGACTTCCTGCGGCCCGACGGCAAGGCCCAGGTCACCCTGGAGTACGAGGACGGGGTGCCCAAGCGGGTGGACGCGGTCGTGATTGCCGCTCAGCACAAGCCGGACGTGGAGCAGGAGACCATGCAGGAAGCCCTGATCCGCTCGGTGGTCAAGAAAGTCATTCCGGCCCACCTGATGGACGCCGAGACGCGCTACTACATCAACGCCACCGGCCGATTCGTGGTCGGCGGTCCCATGGGCGACTGCGGGCTGACGGGTCGCAAGATCATCGTCGACACCTACGGCGGCCAGGGCAGCCATGGCGGCGGCTGCTTTTCGGGCAAGGACCCCTCCAAGGTCGATCGCAGCGCCTCTTACATGGCGCGGCACATTGCCAAGAACATCGTCGCCGCAGAGCTGGCCAAGCGCTGCGAAGTCCAGATCGCTTACTGCATCGGCGTGGCCCAGCCGGTGTCGATCATGGTGGACACGATGGGAACCGGAAAACTGCCCGGTCAACGCATTGCCGAGATCGTGCGGGAGTGCTTCGACCTGCGGCCGGCCGCCATCATCGAGTACCTCGACCTGCTGCGGCCGATCTATCGCAAAACGGCCTGCTACGGGCACTTCGGCCGCACCGAGCCGGAATTCACCTGGGAGCACACGAATATGGCCGCCAAGATGCGCGAGAAGGCGGGTGTATAATACGAGATGCGGGATGCGGGATGCCGGATCTGCGGCTCTCGCCCCGGCATCTGAATCCTGCCCAATCTTATTTTAAAACGCTCAATTCGGGAGGATGATTTTTGCAGATGAAATACGATGTCAAGAACATTCAACTTGCCAAGGAAGGCCGGCTGAGGATCGAATGGGCCGCGCAGAGCATGCCGGTCCTGAACCGCATTTGCCAGCGGTTCGCCAAGCAGAAACCGCTCGCGGGCGTGAAACTGGCCGCGTGCCTGCACGTGACCACCGAGACCGCGGCGCTGATGCAGACGTTGGCCGCCGGCGGCGCAAGCGTCGCGCTGTGCGCGTCCAACCCCCTGAGCACCCAGGACGACGTGGCCGCCTCGCTGGTAAAGCACGACCGCATTCCGGTCTTTGCCATCAAGGGCGAAAACCACAAGACCTATTATTCCCACATCAACGCGGTGTTGGACACGCGGCCGCATTTCACCATGGACGACGGCGCGGACCTGGTCTCGACCCTGCACTCCGAGCGCCAGGCGCTGGCCGATAACGTGCGCGGCGGCACGGAGGAGACGACCACCGGCATCATCCGGCTGCGCAGCATGGCGGCCGACGGCGTGCTGAAATACCCGATCATCGCGGTGAACGACGCCCGCACCAAGCATTTCTTCGACAACCGCTACGGCACCGGCCAGAGCACGATCGACGGGTTCATCCGGGCGACCAACCGCCTGATCGCCGGCACGCAATTCGTGGTCTGCGGCTACGGGTGGTGCGGCCGCGGGATCGCCATGCGCGCGCGCGGCATGGGCGCCACGGTGATCGTGACCGAGATCGACCCGCTGCCGGCGCTGGAAGCGGTCATGGACGGCTTCACCGTGATGCCGATCGGCGAAGCGGCTGCGATCGGCGATTTCTTCTGCACGGTCACCGGCAACATCAACGTCGTGC
>Ga0114939_10002751_pt1 | contig 12731 bp, 11 predicted proteins | sample AshMeaCrysSpring_FD_87196 | JGI IMG/M metagenome (GOLD analysis project Ga0114939, IMG submission 87196) | Groundwater microbial communities from Big Spring, Nevada to study Microbial Dark Matter (Phase II) - Ash Meadows Crystal Spring | ecosystem: Environmental > Aquatic > Deep subsurface >... | reverse complement strand
TTATGCGCCCTTCACAGTCCCTAGCCCGGCACCGCGAACGCGGGCTCGCCCTGGCTGCCGCCCGCGGAGCGAGCCGGGTGCGTGTCTTCAGCTCGGTGGCTCTAGACACCGACCACGAAGGTAGCGATCTTGACCTGCTGGTCGACGCGCGGGCGGGAACTTCTCTGCTGGACATCGTGGGCCTGCAGTTTGACATCGAGGATGCGCTGGGCATCAAGGTCGACCTGTGCACCGAGAACGAATTGCACCCGGAACTGAAGGCCCGCGTATTGGCCGAGGCCCGGCTGCTGTGAGCGAGCGCGACCGGCTGTTCCTGCAGCACATGCTGGCGGCCATCGACGACATCGCGCTCTTCGCCTCCGGCGGCAAGGCCGAATTCCTGGCCGACCGCAAGACGCAAAGCGCCGTGGTCCGCCAGCTGGAGTTCATCGGCGAGGCGGTGAAGAACCTGAACGCCGATCTGACTGCCTCCGAGCCCGGCGTGCCTTGGCGTTCGATCGCCGGCACGCGCGATCGATTGATTCATGCGTACTTCAGCGTCAACCTGGATGCCGTGTGGGCCATGGTCGAGCAGGATCTGCCGACGCTGCGGCGCGATGTCCTTCGCATCCTGGGCCAGACGGGACAGGCCGACTGACATCAGATCGGGTCCCAGCTGAACACGTCGGCCGAGCGGTCCAGCGGATAGAAGCCGGCCTTCATCGCCGGGATCGCATGCGAGGCCACCGTCTCCGGCGTCCAGCCCTCGGCGCGGTGCACCGAGCGCAGCGGCCGGCTCTGGCCCATCAGGAAGATCTCGTTGGCGCGCACCGCGAAGATCTGGCCGCTGACACCCTGCGCCTCGTCGCTGAGCAGGACCACCGCCAGCGGCGCGATCTTGTTGGTCTCCATCGCCTTCATGCGCGCCAGCCGCGCCGCCTGCTCGGGCGTGTCGCTGGGGATGGTGCCGATCAGCCGGCTCCAGGCGAAAGGGCTGATGCAGTTGCTGCGCACGTGGTAGCGCTGCATGTCCAGCGCGATCGACTTGCTCAGGCCGACGATGCCCAGCTTGGCGGCCGCATAGTTGGCCTGGCCGAAGTTGCCGATCAGGCCGGAGGTGGAGGTCATGTGCACGAAGGCACCGCGCTCCTCGCTGCGGAAGATCGAGGCCGCCGCGCGCGCCATGTAGAAGCTGCCGTGCAGGTGCACGTCGATCACCGCCTTCCACTCCTCCACCGACATGTTGTGGAAGATGCGGTCGCGCAGGATGCCGGCGTTGTTGACCACGCCGTGCAGCGTGCCGAAGGCGTCGGTCGCGCATCTGATGATGCGGTTGGCCGATTCCCACTCGGCCACGCTGTCGGTGTTGGCCACCGCGGTGCCGCCGGCGGCGCGGATCTCCTGCACCACCTGCATCGCCGGGCCGTCGTCGTGGCCGGCACCCGCTTCGGACACGCCCGGGTCGTTGACCACCACTTTGGCGCCCTGCGCCGCCGCCATCATGGCAATGTCCCGGCCGATGCCGCGCCCGGCACCGGTGACGATGATCGACTTGCCGTCGAGCATTCCCATGTTCCGTGTCTCCTGAGTGAGGCCCGCCGCGGGGCCGGCCCGAGCGACCCATTCTCACGCAAACTCGGGGCCTCGCCACGTCCCGAACACTCATGTCCAACCCTGACACCGACGCGACACGCCGCGCCTACTGGAACGACCAGCTGGAGGCCGCCTGGCGTTTCATGTTCGAGGCAGTGCTGCCCTACCCGGTGGCGGAATGCGGCGAGCCGCTGGTTTCGCTGCAGGAAGCTGCGGCGCAGGCCGAAGTGGTGGTGCAGTTCGCCGGGCGGCCGCACGTGCGCGGCCTGCCGCGGCGGCACGTGCTGCGCGACGGGCAGATCCCCGGCTTCATCGCCGCGGCAGCCGAGATGAACGAGCGCGGCTGGATCCTGCGCGTCGAAGACGGCTACCGCACGCCCGAGATGCAGAAGTACCTGGGCCGCGAACCGCAGGTCTTCGACGCGGTGCTGCAGCGCGTGATGTGGGAGCTGGGCGGGCAGACACCGACACCGGAGTTCATGTTCCGCCGCTGCTCGGCACTGGTGGCCAGCGTGCCGAAGGTCGGCACGCACATGTCGGGCAGCGCGATCGACATCTCGGTCATGCACCTGGCCGACCCGCAGCGCGAGCTCGACCGCGGCGCGCCCTACCTGGAGATGTCGGAGCGAACGCCGATGGACTCGCCCTTCGTGTCGGCCGAGGCCCGGCGCAACCGCCAGGAGATCAGCGCGCTGATGCAGCGCCACGGCTTCCTCGCCTACCCCTGGGAGTTCTGGCACTACTCGAGCGGCGATGCCTACGAACAGGTGCTGATGAAGAGCGGCCGTCCGGCGATCTATGGCGCGGTGTCCTTCGACCCGCAGACGCTGCAGGTCACGCCGCTGGCGCAGCCCGAGCAGCCGCTGAACAGCTTCGACGAGATCCGCGCCGCCATCGACGCGGCGCTGGCGCGGCAGGCCGCCGCAGGAGGAACCCGATGATCCACGGCATGAACCACTTCACCATCACCGCCGAAGACCGGGTGAGGACGCTGGACTACTACTGCGGCCTGCTCGGGCTGAGCGAAGGCTTCCGGCCCGACCTGGGCTTCCCGGGCAGCTGGCTCTACGCCGGCGGCGAGCAGGCGGTGCTGCACATCTACTGGGACCGGCCGATGCCGGCCACGCGCACCGGAGTCATCGACCACATGGCCTTCAGCGCACGCGACCTCAAGGCGATAAAGGCCCGCTTCGACGCCCGCGGCTGGAAGTACGAACTGCGCCGCCAGGCGGGCTCGGGCACCTGGCAGCTGTTCAGCCACGACCCCAACGGCGCGCGGGTGGAACTGGATTTCGACGCCGACGAGCCGGCGTAGTCAACGCGCCCCGCCCCAGCGGTCGAGCTTCAGCGCCAGCGCGCAGCTGCTGCCGTACAGCACCATCGCCGCGGCGCTGAGCGCGAACAGCTGCCACGGCACCGCGTCCTGCGCGACGAGCAGGCTGCCGCCGATGGCCACCAGCAGCAGGCGCATCGACGCGGCCAGCACCGGCCCGCTCATGCGCCCGGCTCCCTGCGACGCGAAGTACAGCGTCAGGCCCAAGCCGAAGAAGGCGAAGCCCGGCCCGGACCAGCGCAGGAACTGCCGGCCGTAGTCCAGCACCTGCTCGTCGCGAGTGAAGATCGTGACCCACAGGTCCGGGAACAGCGCCACCACCAGGCCGACGCCGCCGAGCAGCGTCGCCGACACCGCACCGGCGGTCCAGGCCACGCGCCGCGCGCGCGGCACGTCGCCCGCGCCGACGGCCATGCCGACCATCGGCACCGACGCCAGGCCGAAGCCGAAGGCCACCGTGCTCATCAGGAACTCCAGCCGCTGGCCGATGGCGAAGCCGGCCAGCGGAAGCACGCCCAGCTGCGCGACGAAGCCGGCCATCAGCAGCATCGTCGTCACCGACTGCAGCGGCGAGAGACAGGCCACCGCGCCGACCTTCAGGATGTCGCGGAACAGCTCGCGCCGGACCGGCACGCCCGCCAGCACCAGGCGCAGCCGCCCGCGGCCGCTGCGCAGATGCCATAACAGCACCAGCGCGCCGCAGGTCTGCGCCACGATCTGGCCGAGCGCCACGCCCGGCATGCCCAGGCGCGGCAGGCCCAGCAGGCCGAGTCCGAGCAGGCCGCCCAGCGTGATCTGCAGCACCGCCGAGCCGATCAGCGCCGCGGACGGCACGCGCATGTTGCCGGTGCCGCGCAGGATCGAGGCCAGCGTGTTGAACAGCCACACCGCCGGCGCGCCGCAGAACAGCACCGTCGCGTAGCCGAGCGCCTCGCGCAGCACCTCGCCGCGCCCTCCGAGCAGGCGGAACAGCGGCCCCATCAGCGACAGGAACAGCAGCGAATACAGCACGCCGCCGAGCGTGCCGATGAGCAGCGCGTGCAGCGCCACCGACTGCGCGCGCGCCGCATCGCCGGCGCCGAACGCCCGCGCCAGCGCCGACGACACGCCGCCGCCCATGGCGCCCGCCGAGAGCATGCCGGTCAGCATCGCGAAGGGGAAAACCAGCCCCAGCGCGGCCAGCGGCACGACGCCGAGGAGGCCGATGTAGAAGGTCTCGGCCAGCCCGACGAGCACGGCCATCGAGGTGGCCATGACGTTGGGCGCCGCCAGGCGCAGCAGCGTGCGCAGGATCGGCCCCTCGAGCAGCGGCCGGGATGCCGCCGCCAGGGTCATGCGCAGGCTCCGCGCGGCGGGCTCAGGGCTGCAGCACCACGCGGCCGACGACGCGGCCGTGAGCCAGGTCGTCCAGCGCCTGGTTGACGCCGGCCATCGGCCGCAGGTCCAGCGGGATCTGCGGCAGCTCGATGCGCTGCGCCAGCGCCACCAGTTCGCGCAGCTCGTTCAGCCCGGCGACGTAGGAGCCTTCGATGCGCAGCGACTTCAGCGGGAACAGCGGCAGCGGCATGCGGAACTCGCCGCCGAACAGGCCGACGATGACCACCTGCCCGGTGCGCCGCACCAGGTTCACCGCCAGCGAGGAACTGGACTCGGCACCGACGAAGTCCACCGCGCCGGCGACGTTCATGCCGCAGGCCTTGGCGATGGTCTTCAGCGCGTCGGCCGGGCTCGGGTCGAAGGCCAGCGCCGCGCCGTGCCGCAGCGCGGCCTCGCGCTTGGCCGGGTCGGGATCGATGGCCACGACCTTGGCCTTGCTGGTGGCCGACAGCAGCGCCACCGCGGTCATGCCGACGCCGCCGCAGCCGATGACGGCGACGAAGTCGTCGGCGCCCAGCGGGTCGAGCTTGCCGATCGCGCCCCAGGCGGTGATGCCGGCGCAGGCGAAGGTGGCGGCGCGCGCCGGCTCCAGGCTGCCGATGCCCACCAGGTACTTGGCGTGCGGCACGCGCACCAGGTCTGCATAGCCGCCGGGCAGCTGGATGCCCATGTTGCGCGAGGCGCGCACGCACAGGTGCTCGTCGCCGCGCTCGCAGGTCGGGCACTGGCCGCAGCCCAGCCAGGGGTAGACGATGACCTTGTCGCCGAGCTTCACGTCCTTGACGTCGGGGCCGATCTCGACCACCTCGCCGCCGATCTCGTGGCCCATCGTCACCGGCAGCCTGGTGCCGGCGCGTTCCAGCGACGACAGCTTGCCGCCGCCCATGTCGAAGCCGCCGGCCTGGATGTGCAGGTCCGAATGACACATGCCGCAGTGGGTGATGCGCACCGTCACCTCGTGGCCGGCCGGCGCGGGCAGCTCGTCGGCCGTCGCCTCGAGGGCGCCGCCCCACTTGGGAAAGGCCCAGCGGTGCGCGCAGCGATAGTTCATGGTCGTCTCCGGAAAAGGGGGGGTTGCAAACCGCGACGGTAGCAAAGTCCGGGTGTCTCCATGGCGACGCCGAAGGCGCATACTGCCGTCCCGCATCGACCGGTGCCGCTGCCCGAACCGCGATGACCGAGCACGCCTACCTGAGACAACCCACGCTGCACGCCGACACCGTGGTCTTCGTCAGCGACGACGACCTGTGGCGCGCCGATGTCGCCGGCGGCGTGGCCCGGCGCCTCGGCGCCGGGCTGTCCGAACCCTCGACGCCGTGCCTGTCGCCGGACGGCCGCTGGATCGCCTACATCGGCCGCGACGAACAGCACCCCGAGGTGACGCTGATGCCGGCCGCGGGCGGCCCGGCAAGGCGGCTGACCTGGCTGGGCGCGGACGCGCAGGTGCGCGGCTGGACGCCGCAGGGCCGCATCGTCTTCGTCAGCACCTGGGGCCAGCCCTTCTTCCGCAACCATCAGGCCTACACCATCGACCCCGCCGGCGGCATGCCGGAAGCCCTGGGTCTGGGCCAGGTGAACCACCTGAGCTTCGGGCCGGGCGGCGCCATGGTCATCGGCCGCAACACCGCCGATCCGGCGCGCTGGAAGCGCTACCGCGGCGGCACGGCCGGGCAGCTGTGGATCGATGCCGACGGCAGCGGCCAGTTCCGCCGCATGCGCGAGCTGCAGGGCAACCTCAGCTGCCCGATGTGGATCGGCGAGCGCGTGTACTTCCTGTCCGATGCCGAGGGCGTGGGCAACCTGTATTCGTGCCGGCCCGAGGGCGGCGACCTGCGCCGCCACACCGACCACGCCGACTACTACGCGCGCCATGCGCAAAGCGACGGGCGGCGCATCGTCTACCAGTGCGGCGCGCGGCTGTGGCTGCTGGACCCGGCCAGCGGCGCCCACCGCGCGCTGTCGATCGAGGTGCCGAGCCCGCGCACCCAGGCGGCGCGCCGCTTCGTGGCGGCCGACGCCAACCTGGGCGCCGCGCAGCTGCACCCGGCCGGCCACAGCCTGGCGCTGGATGTGCGCGGCAAGCTCTTCACGATGCCGCTGTGGGAAGGCGCGGTGCGCCAGCACGGCGCGGCCGACGGCGTGCGCTACCGCCACGGCCAGTGGCTGGCCGACGGGCAGACGCTGGTCGTCGTCAGCGACGCCAGCGGCGAGGAATGCATCGAACTGCACGGCGCCGACGGCGTGCGCACCCTGGACTGGCCCAGCGGGCCGGTGGACAGCCTGCGCGTGGCGCCGCTGGGCACGCGCATCGCCATCGCCAACCACCGCAACCAGCTGCTGATCGGCGACGCTGCCAGCGGCGAGTGCCGCGTCGTCGACCACAGCGACGCCGGCCGCTGCGAGGACCTGGCCTGGTCGGCCGACGGCCGCTGGCTGGCCTACAGCCACCAGGCCACGGCGCGGCAGCGCGGCATCAAGCTGTGCGAGGCGGCGAGCGGCCGCTGCCACGAGCTGACGCGGCCCGAGTTCCGCGACTACAGCCCGAGCTTCGACCCGCAGGGGCGCTGGCTGTACTTCCTGTCGCTGCGCACCTACGACCCGGTGTACGACAGCGTGCAGTTCGAGATGAGCTTCCCGCGTGCCGCGCGGCCCTACCTGGTGGCCCTGCGCGCCGGCGGGGCGGCGCCCTTCGAGCCCGCGCCGAAGGGCCTGAAGGACGAGGACCCGGCCGGCGACAAGGCCGCGGACGCGCCGCCCGCGGTGCAGGTGGACCTGGACGGCATCGCCCAGCGCATCGTCGCCTTCCCGGTGGCCGAGAGCCGCTTCGGCAAGCTGGCCGGGGCGGCGCGGGGCAAGGTGCTGTGGACGGTGCTGCCGATCGAAGGCCAGCAGGGCCGCGGCGGCCACAAGGAAAGCACCGGCCGGCTCGAGGTCTTCGACTTCGACACCCGGCGCGCCGACACGCTGATGGACCGGGTCGACGACTTCCAGCTGGCTGCCGACCACGCGACGGTGCTGGTGCGCGACGGCAGGCGGCTGCGCGCCATCGCGGTCGACCACCGCGAGGACCGCCGCGAGGGCGCCGACCACAGCGAGACACCGTCGCGCAGGACCGGCTGGATCGACCTGGGCCGCGTGCGCGTGTCGGTGGACCCCAAGCTCGAATGGCGGCAGATGCTGCGCGAGGTGTGGCGACTGCAGCGCGACCACTTCTGGGTGGCGGACATGTCCGGCATCGACTGGCCGGCGATGCTGCGCCGCTACGAGCCGCTGCTGCCGCGCGTGGCCACGCGGGCCGAACTGTCCGACCTGATATGGGAGCTGCAGGGCGAGCTGGGCACCTCGCATGCCTACGAGTCCGACGGCGACCACCGCCGGCCGCCGGCGGTGGCGCTGGGCCACCTGGCGGCCGAGCTGCGCCTGACGGAGGACGACGCGTCCTACGAGATCACGCGCATCGTGCGCGGCGACTCCTGGGATGCGCAGGCCGACTCGCCGTTGAACGCCGTGGGTGCCGAGGCGCGCGTCGGCGAACGCATCGTCGCCGTCAACGGCCAGCCGGTGTCGCGCGAGCGGCCGCCGCAGGCGCTGCTGGTGAACCAGTCCGGATGCAAGGTGGAGCTGACGCTGGCCTCGGGCCGCGGCGAGGCGGCCACGCAGCGCCGGGTGCTGGTGACCACGCTGCCCGACGAGGTGCCGGCGCGCTACCGCGAATGGGTGGAACACAACCGGGCCTGGGTGCATTCGAACTCGGGCGGCCGGGTCGGCTACCTGCACCTGCCCGACATGATGGCCGACGGCTTTGCCGAATTCCACCGCTACTTCGGCGCCGAATGCGACCGCGACGCGCTGATCGTCGACCTGCGCCACAACCGCGGCGGCCACGTCAGCGAGCTGCTGCTGGAGAAGGTGGCGCGCAAGCGCATCGCCTACAACGTGCCGCGCTGGGGCCGCGCCGTGCCCTACCCCGAGGAATCGGCCGCCGGCCCGGTGGTGGCGCTGTGCAACGAGCATGCCGGCAGCGACGGCGACATCTTCGCGCACGGCTTCAAGCTGATGGGCATCGGCCCGCTGGTGGGCACGCGCACCTGGGGCGGGGTGATCGGCATCTGGCCGCGCCAGCGGCTGGTGGACGGCACCGAGACCACGCAGCCCGAGTATTCGTTCTGGTTCCGCGACGTCGGCTGGGGCGTGGAGAACCACGGCACCGATCCGGAGATCGAGGACAACGCGCCGCAGGACGCCGCCGCCGGGCGCGACCGGCAGCTGGAAACCGCGCTCGCCACCGCGCTGCGGCTGGCCGAAGGGCGGCGCATCGCGCTGCCGGACATGGACGCGCGGCCGAACCTGGCGCCGCCGCCGCTGCCGCCGCGCCCGCCGCGATAGGCCGGCACTACAGCCTCTGCTCGCGCCAGAAGCCGAGCTTCTCCTGCGCGACGCGGTCGGAGTAGGAGAACAGCACCAGGTCCGCGTCGGCGTGCAGCGTGTAGGGCATCCAGCCTGGCACGACCGCGATGTCGCGCGGCGCCAGCGCCAGGCGCCGCGCGCCGGCGCGCAGTTCGCCGCGCCCCTCGACTGCGACGAACACGGTGCTGTCGCTGCTGCGGTAGGCCTGCGTGGCAAAGCCCTGCGGCAGCAGCCGGATCATCGTGGCCATCGTCGGCATCGCCCAGCCGCCGTCGGCCGGGTTCACGTAGCGCATCAGGTGGCCGAGGTGCGCGTCCGGCGCGCCGGCGCGGGCCAGCGCGAACAAGGCCTCGCGGGTGCGCGCATAGGGGTAGTTGAAGACCGGCGAGTTGAGCGTGCGGTTGCGCCAGCCCACCGGCACCAGCCCGCTGCCGTAGCGCGCCAGCGCGTCGCCCACCGGGCGCGTGATCTCGGCCTCGTCGGCGTGGTGGTCCTCGCGGAAGGTGCTGGCAAAGAGCGCGCAGATCGGGATGTCCAGTCCGTCGAGCCAGACCATCGGCGCGGCCGAATCGTTGCCATGGTGGTGCCAGGTCCAGCTCGGCGTGATGACGAAGTCGCCGGGCTCCATCAGCGTCTTCTCGCCGTCCACCGCGGTGTAGGCGCCCTGCCCCTCGATCACGAAGCGCAGCGCGCTCTGCGTGTGGCGGTGTGCCGGCGCCACCTCGCCGGGCATGATCAGCTGCAGCCCGGCATACAGGGAGTTGGTGATCTGCGAGCTGCCGTGCAGGCCCGGGTTCTCCAGGATCAGCACGCGGCGTTCGGCCTCCTTGGCGCTGATGTGCTCGGCCGACTCGAGCACGTAGGGCCGCAGCTCGTCGTAGGCCCAGCGGTGCGCCACGCCCACCGGGGCGGGCTCGGCCGGCACCAGCGACTTCAGGCGCGTCCACAGCGGCGCCAGGTGCTGCGTGTCGGCGCGGCCGTAGAAGGCCTGGCGTTGCTGCTCGATGTGGGGCACGACGGACATGGCGCGTCTCCGCGATGGTTTCGGATCGGCTGCGGCCCGGCGTGCCCGGGCCTGCGTCGCCGCCGACCCGGGGTCAGAAGCTGTAGCCGACGCCGAGGGTGAGGACCATCGGGCGGAACTCCACGTTCGCGGTCTGGGTTCCGGTGCCATCGCTCAGGCGGATGGCGCTGCTGGGCCAGGTGGCGCCGAGCGTGCCGACGATCGACCAGTGGCGGTCGAAGGCATAGCGCGCCCCGGCCTGGACCGCCAGGCTCCAGTCGCTGCTCATGTCCACGCTCTGGCCGGTGTAGGAACGGAAGTTGGAGAAGGCGGTGTAAGTGACCCCCAGGCCCAGCAAGGGCCGCAGCGCGTTGGTCGGCTCGAAGAAGTGGTAGTTGAGGAATGCGCTGGCGCTGAACTGGTCGGCCTTGAACAGCGACCCCAGGGCGGCCAGGCTGTAGGCGCCGTCCATCGTGAACGAGCCGCCGATGCCGGTGGACAGCTGCAGCCCGAGGTTGGGCGTCGCCTGGAACTCGTAGCTCAGCCACAGCGCCGTGACGTTGCTGGCCTCCAGCGAGGCCCGCGGCGGCACGCCGGCACCGTCGAAGTCGTTGACCTCCACGCCACCGAGATAGTTGTAGTAGACGCCCAGGTCGATCGTGTGGCGCGTCTCCTGGGCCAGTGCCGGTGCGCCGGCCAGCAGCGCCATGCCGATCGCCGCCATGCTGCGATTCATCGCTTCGGGTCCTTCCATCGAGTCCGGTGCCGGCACCGGCGCGGGAGCCGGCCGGCCCCGCCGCTCGCCGGCAGACGCGACGGATTGTAGGGACCCGTCGCGAAGCGGCCCGCGTGCGCTCGCTTATTCTTGGCGACCGCGCTCGCTGCCCCCGCATGCCCCGCACCCCCCTCCGACCCAACTCGCCGGCGCATCGCCGACGCTGCGCCGCCGGCCGCCGGGGTGGGCGAGGTGAGCCTGGGGCTGCTGCCGGCGGACCTGCTGCTGCTGGCGCAGGCGGTGCTGCTGATCGTCGGCGCGCTGCTGCCGGTGGTGAACCCGCTGGGCAACGTGCCGATCTTCCTGACGCTGACCTTCGGCTGCGACGAGGACACACGCCGCGACCTGGCTCGCCACATCGCGCTGTACTCCTTCGCGCTGCTGCTCGGATCGATGCTCTTCGGCTCGCTGGTGCTGCGCATGTTCGACCTGTCGGTGGCGGTGGTGCAGGTGGCCGGCGGCGCCGTGGTGTGCGCGCTGGGCTGGCACCTGCTGCACGACGAGACTCGGGAAGGCGGCGAGGCGCCGGACCCACATCGCGCCCGCCAGGTGGCGGTGGCCCGTGCGTTCTACCCGCTGACGCTGCCGGTGTCGATCGACGCCGGCGTGATTTCGGTGGCCATCACCCTGGGCGCCAACCACGGCCAGACGCTGGAGCGCGACCTGGTGCAGGTCGCGGCCGCCATCGTCGGCTCGGCCCTGGTGGCGCTGTCGCTGCTGCTGGCCTACCGCTATGCGACGCGGGTCAGCCGGTGGCTGGGCAACAAGGGCATGGAGGTGTTCCTGCGCCTTTCGGCGCTGATCGTGCTGAGCATCGGCGTGCAGATCGTGTGGAACGGGCTGAAGTCGCTTCTGGCTGAGATCCATTTGGCCTGAAGCTGCCGTGGCGCGTACGGCCAGGGCGGCGCCGGGCCGCAGGCCAGGCCATCCGCGCGCGGCGATGAAGGCGGCCTGCCTCGTTGGCAAGGGGTGAGGGACATGGGCTACGAACTGAGCGGTTTCGACGGCAAGGTGGCGGTGGTGACGGGCGCGGGGCGCATGCGCAGCATCGGCCGGCCGATCGCGCTGGCGCTGGCGCGCGCCGGCTGCGATGTCGTGCTCACCGGTTCGGGCAAGCCGCCCGCCGCGTTCCCCGAGGACGAGCGGCGTGCCGGCTGGCGCGACATCGAGTCGGTGGCCGACGAGATACGCTCGCTCGGCCGCCGCGCGCTGCCGGTGGTTTCGGACGTGCGCGATGCGCAGGCCGTGGAGACACTGGGCGAACGCGTGCTGGCGGAGTTCGGCCGCGTCGACTTCGTCGTCAACAACGCCGGCTCCACCCGGGGCAGCGACCGCGTGCCGGCGCTGGACCTGCCGCTGGCCGAATGGCAGCGCGTGCTCGGTACCAACCTCGACGGCACCTTCTACATGTCGCGCTGCTTCGCACGCCACATGGTGGCCGGCGGCCGCGGCGGCGCGATCGTCAACATCAGCTCGATCGCCGGCAGGAACCTGCAGCCCCGCACCGCGGCCTATGCGACCTCGAAGGCCGCCATCGACGCGCTCGGCACCGTGCTCGCCGGCGAGCTGGGCGCCAGCGGCATCCGCGTGAACTCGGTGGCACCGGGCATGATCGACACCAGCCGCATGGACGACCTGCCGCGCGGCGAGGTCTGGGACCGCATCGTGCGCAGCCACATCCCGCTGCGGCGCGCCGGCACGGGCGAGGACATCGCGCACATGGTGGTGTTCCTGTGCAGCGACCAGGCGTCGTGGATCACCGGCCAGACCTTCTACGTCGACGGCGGACACGGCCACGCGCCGCGCGGCTGAGCGCCGCAGCCAGCGATCGTCATGCCAAGTCAAGCTCCGCGCTCCCGGTTCGACGCCGATTCCGGTCCGCAGGCGCATGGCCTGCCAGGCCGCAGAGCGCTGCTCAAGGCCGGTTGCGCGGCCGCGTCGGCCGCGTGGCTACTCGTCGCCACGCCTCCGGCCGCCGCGGAGGCCGCCAGGCGCGTGCTGATCATCCACTCCTTCGGCCGCGACTTCGCGCCCTACGCCGCCACCATCGCCAGCTTCAGGCGCGAACTGGCCTCGCGCGCCGGAGCCCCGGTGTTCTTCCTCGAGACCACGTTGGACGCCGGGCGGCCCATCGGGCCGGCCGAGCAGGCCGCCTTTGCCGCCTACCTGCGCGAGCGCTTCGCCGACCCCGCGCCCGACCTGATCGTCAGCTCGGCCGGGCCGGCGGCGCAGTTCCTGGTGCGCCACCGCGACGCGATCTTCCC
>Ga0114939_10002750_pt1 | contig 12737 bp, 10 predicted proteins | sample AshMeaCrysSpring_FD_87196 | JGI IMG/M metagenome (GOLD analysis project Ga0114939, IMG submission 87196) | Groundwater microbial communities from Big Spring, Nevada to study Microbial Dark Matter (Phase II) - Ash Meadows Crystal Spring | ecosystem: Environmental > Aquatic > Deep subsurface >... | reverse complement strand
TGATCGAGCGCTTCACGAGCGTCGAGCGCGTGGCGCACTGGACGATGGGGCTGTCGTTCGTGGTGCTCGCGATCACCGGCATCGTGATCCTGTTCGGCAAGTACATCATCCTGCCGATCGTGGGGCACGCCGCCTTCGCCTCGCTGACGACGCTCTCCAAGAACCTGCACAACTTCGTCGGGCCCCTTTTCATCTTCGCCCTGGTGATCTTCATCACGCTCTTCATCAAGGAGAACATCCCGAAGGCCTACGATTCCGCCTGGCTCGGCAAGTTCGGCGGCATGTTCTCGGGCGAGCACGTGCCCTCCGGCAAGTTCAACGCCGGGGAAAAGGTCCTCTTCTGGTCGCTGGTCGTCACGCTGTGCACGATCATCAGCGTGACCGGCCTCATCCTCAACTTCCCGAACTGGAACCAGGGCCGCGAGGCGATGCAGCTCGCCAACCTCATCCACGGCATCTGCGCGATTCTCGCGATGGCCATGGCCTGCTTCCACATCTACCTCGGCACCGTCGGCATGGAAGGCGCCCTCAATGCCATGAAGACCGGCTACGTCGACGAGACCTGGGCCAAGGAACACCACCAATACTGGTATGACGAAGTCAAGGCGGGCAAGCGGCCGGAAAAGGTGGTCGCCGGCAGCGCCCAGCCGGCCACGGGAGATTGACCATGACGACGAACCTCAAGGCAATCGCAGCCGCGTTCGCGCTCGGCTTCTCGCTCTCTGCCGCGGCGAAGCTGCCGCCGGCGCCCCCGATGGATCCCGCCAAGGCCGAGGCCAAGAAGAAGGCCGACGCGGAAGCCGCCGAGAAGGCCAAGGCCGCGCAAGCCGCGGCCGAGGACCGGGCGGTCAGCAACTTCCAGGGCAACATGAAGAGGGCGGGCAAGCCCATTCCGAAGCCGACGCCCATCGTGGCGGCTGCCCCCGCGCCGGCGCCCGCCGCGGCCGCACCCGCGAAGGCCGGGGCGCCCGCAGCGGCTCCTGCTCCCGCGGCGGCGAAACCCGCCGACAAGCCGGCCGCCCCGGCGAAGAAAGGCTGACATGACCACGCTCCAAAGCTTCCGCTACGCGCCCGCGTGCCTGGCGGCATTGCTGGCTGCCGGCTGCGCTTCCATGGGCGACGCCACGGGACCGAAGGCGGTGGCCAACCTGGCATCGACCAAGGGAAACTCAGCCGCGGGCGTGGTGACGTTCGAGCAGAAGGGCTCCGTCGTGCGCGTCTCGGGCACGCTGACGGGCCTGAAGCCGAACGCCGAGCACGGCTTCCACGTGCACGAGAAGGGCGACTGCAGTTCCGGCGACGGCATGAGCGCCGGCGGCCACTTCAACCCGGCCGGGAAGCCGCACGGCCACCACGGCGGCGAGGCGCGCCACGCGGGCGACATGCCCAACCTCAAGGCCGATGCGTCCGGGAAGGCGGCTTTCTCGTTCGAGGTGCCGGGCCTGACCATCGGCTCGGGTCCCGCCGACATCGTCGGGAAAGGGCTCATCGTCCACCGCGACCCGGACGACTACAGGAGCCAGCCCGCCGGCAATGCCGGACCGCGGCTCGCCTGCGCGGTGATTGCGAAGTCCTGAGCAACCCCGTCAGGGGACGCTACCCTGATAGCCGGAGGGGCTTCTCCCCTCCTTTCTCTTCCCCTGCGGCCGGTAGTGGAGATCACCGCCGGTCGCTTTCTCCAGCGAGCGAATGAAGGGCTCCGAGCCGCACGGCAATCCCATGCGTGCGTTTCGGCGCAGAACGACGAGCTTCTCCCCGTCGTCCTCGCCGGCCAGCCAAGCTGGCCAGTCCTTGATGGCGTCCAGCGCTTCCTGCCAGTACGGTGCGCGAGTCAACAATGGGTCGCTTCCGCGGCCGCAGTGAGCGGGTGCGCTGGACCACGGATATCTTTCGGCGCTATCCACCATCCCGGCGCGGACGGGATTTCGTTCCACGTACCGGATGGCGGCCCACAGGTAGGCTTCATCCAGCACCGACGAAAAGAACCGCCCCTGCCACAGGTGTCCGTTCCAGCCCCGCGCCCGATTGATGCGCTGCGCATGCCGCATGTGAACCGGTTTCAGCACCCGATGAAGGCTGTCCTGGCTGGCGGGAACGGCGACCAGATGCACGTGATTGGCCATGAGGCAGTACGCGAGCACTTCGACGCCATGCTGCGCCGCGTATTTCCGGAGCAGCGCGAGGTAGTACCGGCGATCCTCGTCAGTGAAGAACACCGTCTCTCGACGATTGCCGCGTTGCGTAACGTGGTGCGGATGTTGCGCCACGACAGTTCTGGCGAGGCGGGGCATGGGGTCTTCGTTCGGGCCTGTCTTTGCGACGAATGCCCGATACAACGGATCAGTCGAGGAATACGCTGACACCGTCAGGGGACGCTACCCTGATGCCCCACAATTCGGTCTCGGTCGATCCTGCCTCTTCCGTCGCGTATCAGGGCAGCGTCCCCTTTCCCTTCGTCACCACGTGTAGCGCACGGTGTAGCGCACCACGGCCTCGCCCTTCGGCGCGATCTTCACCGGGAAGTGCACGGTGCGCGAATCGAGCTTCTCGAAGTCCTGGCTCTTGCGCGTGATCGTCCAGCCTGACCAGCGGTACAGGCTCTCGCGCACCAGGACGGCGACGGCCTCGTCGGGCTTCTGGTTGCGAATCCTGACCTCGATCTCCTCCTCGATCCACTTGGCGGACGTGTCGACGCGGTAATCGAGCTGCCGCCTTTCGCCGACCACGTCGAAGGCGGAGCCCAGCTTCACCCTGACGGTCTCGTCGCGCGGTGTGTGGTCGATGAGGTCCTCGCCGATGAATTCCAGGCTCGCGTCCGCCTCGTCGCGCTTGGAGACGCGCAGCTTGCCGGCGGGCAGCGGAATGCCGAGGCCGTTGGGCTGCGCATTCCTGAAGCGCAGGTAGACGTCCACCTTCTTGTTCGATTGAACGCCGAAGTTGCGGTCCGTCATCGGAGAGCCGTACGCGGGGAAGCCCGCGCCCTGGCCCGAATAGACGAGGAGCTTCTCGCAGCCGACGCCGGTGGCGGTGGGAAAGAGCTCGATCTGCTTCGTGGAATTCTGCGCAAGCGACGCCGGGCGGCCCAGCGTGTAGAGGTGGTACTCGAAGAAGGCCTTCTCCGCGAAGCCGTCGGCCTTGGCCTCCTGCGCGCGCATCGCCATCGCCGGGGCAGGCGAGGCGTAGCGCGGCGGCTGCGCGCGCTGCACGTCGCCGGCGATGAGCTTGAGCTTCGCGTCCCCGAAGCTCGCGCCCGACTGGTTCACGATCGTCACCCAGGCGCCGACGTCGAGCCGGCACTGGCCGGGCTTCGGCTCGGCGTAGGTGAGGTTGTAGTCCGCCCACCAGGTCATGCCGCCGGTCTGGTAGGCCATGCGCGTGTCGTGCGCGCCGGCCCGTGCCGCCTCGATGTCCCACACCAGCGTCGGCTTGCTGATGAGCCCGCCGGGCAGGCTCGGCAGCGTCACGCCCGTGTAGCTCGTGACGATGCGGACGCTGCCGTCCGGGGCCTTCAGCGTGAGGCCGCCCTGCGTGCCCACGAGGGTGCCCGTAAAGCTGCCGATGCCCTGGCCGCGCGGCTGCTCGACGGTGACCTCGCGGTCGAGGTAGCGCGAGAGCAGCTTCTGGGTGCTGGTGAGGTCGAACTCGAAGCTCTGCTCGATGACGCGGGTGCCCTTCGGGTCGGTGAGCGAGGCGAAGGACACGGTCGTGGGATCGATGAGCGCCGGCACGTCCGGGACCCGCAGCGCGTTCCGGCCGGCCTTCAGGTCGAAGCGCCGGTCCTCGCGGACGAGGGCGTAGCCGGGGATGGTCATGCCCTCGCCTCCGGTGCGGAAGGTCTGCGGCGACAGCGCCCCGGGCTGGGCGCTCGAGTAGATGGTGAGCGAAGTCTCCGCGGCGACGGGAGGCGCGGCGAGGGCGGCCAGCGTGGCGGCGAGGAGGGGGCGCAGGGTCTTCGTCATGGAGGTTCTCCGTGGTGTCCGTGAGGAGTGTAACGGGGCGCGGGGGCAAAAGGGTTTGGCGGCGGCTATACTCCGCGCATGAGGTTTGAGGGCACGGACACCTACGTCGCGGACGACGACCTGAAGATCGCCGTCAACGCGGCCATCGCGCTGGAGCGCCCGCTCCTCATCAAGGGCGAGCCCGGCACCGGCAAGACCATGCTCGCGGAGGAGGTGGCGCGCGCCCTGGGGCGGCCGCTCTTCCAGTGGCACATCAAGTCGACCACCAAGGCGCAGCAGGGGCTCTACGAGTACGACGCCGTCTCGCGCCTGCGCGACTCGCAGCTGGGCGACGCGCGCGTGCACGACATCGCCAACTACATCGTCAAGGGCGTGCTGTGGGAGGCCTTCGACTGCGCGGAGCGCTCGGTCGTGCTGGTCGACGAGATCGACAAGGCCGACATCGAGTTCCCCAACGACCTGCTGCGCGAGCTCGACCGCATGGAGTTCCACGTCTACGAGACGCGGCAGACGGTGCGCGCGCGCCACCGCCCGCTCATCCTCATCACCTCCAACAATGAGAAGGAGCTGCCGGACGCCTTCCTGCGCCGCTGCTTCTTCCACTACATCCGCTTCCCCGACAAGGAGACGATGCAGGCCATCGTCGACGTGCACTTCCCCGGCATCCGCGGGCAGCTCGTGCAGGCGGCGCTGGAGAGCTTCTTCGGCATCCGCGACATGCCGGGGCTCAAGAAGAAGCCGTCGACCTCGGAGCTGCTGGACTGGCTGAAGCTCCTGCTGGCCGAGGACATCCCGCCCGAGGCCCTGCGCAGCCAGGGCCACCAGCAGGCCATCCCGCCGCTCTACGGGGCGCTGCTCAAGAACGAGCAGGACGTCCACCTCTTCGAGCAGCTGCTCTTCCTGCAACGCCGCGGCCGCTAGGCCCGGCACCCCAGCGAACGGAGGAACCATGGCTACCCCGAAGACCGCGGCCGCCAAGAAGGCCGCCCGCAAGCCGGCGTCGAAATTGCCCGCGGCGCGAAAGGCACCTGTCCGCAAGCCGGCGGCTCGGAAGGCCCCGGCGAAGAAGGCGACGGCCCCGGGCCGCGCGGCAGGCGCGGTCAAGGCGGGCAAGTCGGCCGTGACCGGCGCCGTCACCAAGGCGACGGGCGAGGCCTTCCGGCTCGCCGGCGTCGGCACGGACGCCGTGGCGCGGGCGACCGGCAAGGCATGGGACCAGTGGCTGGCGGTGCTCGACAAGGCGGGCGCGGTCGCGATGCCGCACAAGGCCATCGCCTCGATGCTCGCCGACAAGTACGGCGTGCCGCCGTGGTGGAGCCAGATGGTCGCCGTCGGCTACGAGCAGGCCCGCGGCATGCGCGAGATGTACCAGGGCCCCGCAGGCTTCACGGCCAATGCCTCCCGCACCCTGCAGGCGAGCCTCGACCGCGTCTATGGCGCGTGGTCGGACCCGGCGCTGCGCGCCCTGTGGCTCGGCAACGCGCCCGTGAAGGTGACGCGCTCCGAGGACGGCAAGTCCCTGCGGATGACGTGGACCGTCGGCGTATCCACCGTGGACGTGAACTTCTACCCGAAGGGCGAGGCGAAGAGCCAGGTCAAGGTCCAGCAGAGGAAGCTCGCCGACCGCAAGGCGGTCGAGAAGCAGAAGGGGTTCTGGGGCGGCGCGCTCGACCGCCTGAAAGCGCTCCTCGAGAAGGCCGCCTAGGGGCCCGTGCTGGTCGATTTCTTCTTCACCGTCCGCAAGGCCGGCGTGCCGGCGAGCGTGAAGGAGTTCCTCACGCTCGTCGAGGCGCTCGATGCGGGCGTGGTCATGGGCCGCGTGGACGACTTCTACGTGCTGTCGCGCGCCACGCTGGTGAAGGACGAGGCCTACTTCGACCGCTTCGACCTCGCCTTCTCGGCGTACTTCAAGGGCGCCGGCGCCATTCCGGACGACCTGGTGCGCAAGCTCCCCGAAGAGTGGCTGCGCAAGCTCGCCGAGCGCAATCTCACCGAGGAGGAGAAGCGGCTCGTCGAGTCCCTCGGCGGCTGGGACAAGCTCATGGAGACGCTGCGCCGGCGACTGGAGGAGCAGAAGGGGCGCCACCAGGGCGGGTCGAAGTGGATCGGCACCGCCGGCACCTCGCCCTTCGGCGCGCACGGCTACAATCCCGAGGGGGTGCGCATCGGCCAGGACCGGTCGCGCCACCGCCGGGCGGTGAAGGTGTGGGACCAGCGCGAGTTCCGCGACTACGACACGAACCGCGAGCTGGGCGTGCGAAACGTCAAGCTCGCCCTGCGGCGGCTGCGGCGCTTCGCGCGGCAGGGCTCGCCGGACGTGCTCGACCTCCCCGGGACCATCCGCTCGACGGCGCGCAATGCCGGCTGGCTGGACCTGAAGATGGTCCCGGAGCTGCACAACGCCGTGAAGGTGCTGCTCTTCCTGGACGTCGGCGGCTCGATGGACGACCACATCCGGATGGTGGAGGAGCTGTTCAGCGCTGCCCGCACGGAGTTCAAGAACCTCGAGCACTTCTACTTCCACAACTGCGTCTACGAGGGCGTATGGAAGGACAACCACCGCCGCCACCGCGAGAAGATCCCGACGGTGGATGTGATGCGCAGGTTCGGCCACGACTACAAGGCGATCTTCGTCGGCGACGCCGCGATGAGCCCCTACGAGCTGGAGCAGCCCGGCGGCAGCGTCGAGCACTGGAACGACGAGCCCGGCCGCGTCTGGCTCGAGCGCCTGCTGCGCGCCTGGCCGCGCGCCGCGTGGCTGAACCCGGTCCCCGAGGACCACTGGTCCTGGACCGCCTCCACGGAGAACATCCGCCGCATCTTCGACGGGCGCATGTATCCCGTGACGCTCGCCGGGCTAGAGGGCGCGATGCGGTCGCTCAGTTAGAAGAGGGAGCTGTCGAGGAAGATGCCTGCGCAATCCTGGGCAGGCAAGCGTGACCACCGGATGGGTGCCCGGAAATTCGAGGCCAGGCAACCCACGCCAGGCCTCGAATTTCCACCCATCTACAGACGAGGCCGCTCGCGCTGCCTCGTCCGCGGTGGTCGCCTGCCAAGGATTGCGCAGGCATCTTCCTCGACAGCTCCTGCCTGGCACTCCGTGGATCCGTCTTCGACGGGGCGCGCATCGCAAGCATTGACGGGCGGTCCGGCTTCGAAAGCGCCACGCTGCTTCGATCTCGGGGCGGGGATCGGACAAGCGAATGCGAATTCCTTGGCACGCGACCACCGGGATGGGAGCGCGTAGCGGCCCCATCTCTTGATGGGTGGCAATCCGGCCGCAGTCGTGTTTTGACAAGGCCGGATTGCCGGGACCCATCCGGTGGTCACGCTTGCGTGCCCAGGAATTCGCATTCGCTTGTCCGATCCCCGCCTTTGCCGCCATTCGCCGCCAAACGTAGCGTCAGACGCGCACGTAGCGGCGCACGCCGTCCTCCTCGATGCGGCGGAGCTTTCCCTCGGCGTGCAGGTAGTGCATGTGCGCGATGGCCTCGCCCATGGCGAAGCCGAGCTGGTGCTCGTCGAGCTTGCGGCGGAAGAGGACGGGCAGCACCTCGAACGCGGTGACGGGACGGTCGCAGGCGTCGAGAAGCTTGGCGAGCCGCTCGGCATGGTGCGCGCCGAGCTGGATGATGCGGGCGTGCAGGCCCTCGAAGACGCGGTCGTGCGAGGGGAGCACCCGCACGGAGCCGGGGATGTCGGCGAAGCGGGCGAAGGAATCGAGGTAGAGGCGCAGCGGGTTCGCCTCCGGCTGGTTGCCCCAGACGCCCACGTTGGTGGTGATGCGGGGGAGGACCTGGTCGCCGGAGATGAGCAGGTCGAGGGACGGGCAGTGGAGGGCCGCGTGTTCGGGCGCGTGTCCGAAGACGCAGATCACGCGCCAGTCGTGCCCGCCGATGGCGAGCGTGTCGCCGTGCATGAGGCGGCGGTACTGTCCGGGCAGCTCCGGCACGCCGCGCCGGTAGGCGTTGCCGAGGCGGGTCTTCTCGGGGATCGTGGAAACGTCGAGGCCGTTGCGGCCGAAGAAGTCGATGCCGGTGGCGCGGTCGAAGCCCGCGGTGTCGTCGCGGGCCGCGTGCGCCGAGAGGAACTCCGACGCGGTCATCCAGACCGGCGCCCCGGTTCGCTCCGAGAGCCAGGCGGCATTGCCCACGTGGTCCGGATGGTAGTGCGTCACGACGATGCGCTTAACGCGCCGTTCCGCCATGGGCCCGGCGAGCACGCGCGCCCACAGTTCCCGAGTGGCCTCGGAACCGATGCCCGTGTCGACGACCGTCCAGCCGTCGCCGTCCTCGAGCAGCCACAGGTTGATGTGGTCGAGGGCGAAGGGCAGGGGCATGCGGATCCACCATGCGCCATCGGCGACGGCGATCGCCGCGCCGGGTTCCGGCAGCACGTCCCCGAAGGGGTATCGGACGGGGTTCTTCTCGGACATGGGTGCGGGCGCCGCGGGCGGCGCGCGGCCTACTTGGTGGTGAAGACGAAGACGCCGTCCCAGTCGGCCGGCGGCGGGTTGGCGCGGAAGTGGTCGAGGCGCTCGAAATAGAGCTTGTAGAGCTTCTCGAGGCGGGGCTCGGTCGTGGCGTGGGCGAGCTCGCGCAGGATCGCCTCGCACTCGTCCCATCGCTGGGTCCGATAGGCCTCGAGCGCCCCGGTGAACCGCGCGGACTCCTTCGCCCGCTCCGGGTCGACCCTGCCCTTGGGCCCGAGCGGCTCGAAGATCGCGACGCCGAGCTTCTTGCCCTTCACCTGCACCTTGTCGATGGGCTTGTACTCGTACTCGGGCGCGGCCTTGACGATGTTCTCCGAGACCAGGATGCCGACGCCGTACTGCTTGGTGAGCCCCTCCAGCCGCGAGGCGAGGTTCACCGCGTCGCCCATGACCGTGTAGGAGCGCCGGAATGCCGAGCCCATGTCGCCCACGTTCATCAGGCCGCAGTTGAGGCCCACGCCGATGTAGAGCTTCGGCCAGCCGCGCTTCTCGAAGGGTTCGTCGAGCAGGCGAAGGTCGCGCTGCATCGCGATCGCGGCCGCCAGCGCGTGCGAGGCGTGCTGCGGGTCCGGCAACGGCGCGCCCCAGAACGCCATGATCGCGTCGCCGATGTACTTGTCGATGGTGCCGCGCTGCTCCTGCACCTTCTGCGTCATCGCCGTGAGGTAGGTGTTGATGAGGTCCTTCAGGCCCTCCGGCGTGAGGCCCTCGGAGATGCTGGTGAAGTCGCGGATGTCGGAGAAGAGCACGGTCATCTCGCGGCTCGCGCCCTGCATCGAGTATTCGCCGGGGTTCTTCGACATCTCGTCGACGAGCTCCTTCGGCACGTAGGTGCCGAAGAGGCCGGTGATGAGGCGGCGCGACCGGGCTTCGGAGAAGAAGCCGTAGACCATGTTGACGAAGTAGAGCAGCACCACCATCAGGAGGGACGAGGCGATCGGGATCACCCAGTCCAGCTGCCGCCAGAGGACGAGGTTGATCGCGAGCTGCGCGCCGACGAGGGCCGCGACGAGCGCGGTGGCCCACAGGGCCGAGAGCCTCGGCAGGTAGAGGGCCAGCGGCAGCCCGACGAGCAGCAGCATGAGGGCGTTGACCGCAGTGGTCTCGGGCGGCCGGTGCTTGATGCTGCCGTCGAGCATGCCGGTGAGCAGGGACGCGTGGATCTCGACGCCCGGCAGGTCCTCCCGGACCGGGGTGGCGCGCAGGTCGAGAAGCCCCTGCGCCGAGGTGCCGATGACGACGATCTTGTCCTTCAGCTCGCCCGGGGCGACCTTTCCGCGGAGAATGTCCGTGGCCGGCAGGAAGCGGAACGCGCCGTCGGCGCGGTAGGGCACCATCGCGGTCATCGCCTCGTCGAGCGGGATCTGCAGGTCGCCGATCTTCACCGCGCTCACCCAGCCCTCCAGCCGCCCGCCCACCTGCCGGGGTGTGTCGAGGAGCAGCGTGGCGGGGGCGCCGAGGTACGTGCTCATCACGGCGAGCGACAGCGACGGGTGGAACCCGTCCTTGTAGCGCATCAGCATCGGGATGCGTCGCGTGGTGCCGTCGATGTCGAGCGCCGGGTAGATGTGGCCGGTCTGGGCGGCCGCGTCCTGGATGATCTGCACGTTGCCGCTGTAGCCCGCCGCCGTGTAGTACCGGTACGAAACGTCGCCCAGCGCCTTCGCCTCGAGCATCGGCTTGGGCAGGGCCCCGGCCGTGTCCTGCTTGGCGCCCAGGGCGAGGGCGAGCACCACCGGCCACCGGGCGATCTCCTCGGCCAGCACCCTGTCGTAGTCGAGGGACGGACGCGCCTTTTCGAGGACGGAGAGGAACTGAGGGTTGTCCTTTAGCGCGCCCCTGGCCAGTGCGTCGAAGACGGGCAGCCCGGAGCTCGTGTCCGGCTCCGAGAGCGTGACGTCGAAGCCCACGACCGCCACTTGGTAGCGCTCGAAGAGCTCCCTCACCAGCATGGCGGTCTTGTTGCGCGGCCAAGGCCAGCGGCCCTCCGCGATCAGGCTTTTCTCGTCGATGTCGACGATGAAGACGCGGTCCTCGCGCTCCCTGGGCAGGAAGAGGCGCAGGCGCGCGTCGTAGGCCCAAAGCTCCAACTGCTGCAGAAAGCGGATCTCTCGCCACTGCACCTCGTGCGCGAAGAAGGTCGCCACCAGAGCGAGTCCGATGGTCGCGCGCACCAGGTCGTTGGCGGTGATCTTGGGGATCCAGCGGGCGATGGAGGCCTCGAATTCTCGGTTTGCGCGTCCGGGGCGGCAGCAGGCGCAAATCATACACCGCCGGCGAAGGCCGGCCGGCGAGCGGTCGTCAGCGGCGGAAGCGGCGGACGAGGGCGCGCAACGGTGCCGTCATGCGCCACGAGGTGCTCGTTTCCAGGGCGCCGATGCGCGCCCGCGCCAACCCGGTCTCCGCCTGGGCCGAGCGCAGCGCCTCGTGCAGGTGCCGGGCCTCATCCGACAGCGATTGCAGGCGGGACTGCGCTTGCGCGAGGCGGTCCTCGGCGTCGGCCAGGCGCGGCGTAGCCGCAAGCGCCGCGTCGGCGTCCGCCATTCGCGCGCGCAGCTCCGCCAGGGAGCGTCCGTTTCCGCAGCGCACGCCGTCGTCGAAGAGCTCGACCAGGGTCGCGCGCGGCAGCGCCTCGTCGGGCGCGACCGCGGCACCGGGCGGCGCGACCGCCGGATTCGGCAGCGCGGCCGGCGCGGGCCGGACTTCCTCCAGGTAACGATTCGCGTAGGACTCTTGCGCGGCGTGCGTGCGGGCGACGGGGGAGGGCGGTGCCGCGCGGGGCAGCGCGGCGGCGGCGAGCAGGGCATCGTTGCAGGCTTCCGGCCCGGCATCCCAGGCCACCGTGCGTGCCTGAGGCACGCCGTCCAGGCGTTCCATGAAGGCGCCGATCGCGGGCGCCAGGATGGGCAGCCCCGAGGCAAGGGCGTCGCTCAGCGTGTAGGACCAGGTCTCCGGCCACTGTGCCGGGAAGAAGATGGCGTCGCCACGTTCCTGCTCGAGGAGGGCGGGCAGTTCGCCTTCCGCGAATTCGCCCGTGTAGGAGAGGGGAAGCGACTCGCCGTCGGTCGGCCACGCGACGTGCCCCAGGACGCGGAAGCGCAGCGGCAGGCCGCGCCGCTTCGCATCCCGGGCGCAGGCCTCCAGCAGGTGCATGCCCTTCGATGGCGACACGCCCCCGAGAACGAGCACCTTGAGCGCGGGCGCCGCCGCGGGCGCGGCGTCCCCGTGGGGCCAGACCTCGACTGCGATGCCCGGGAAGTGCCGCTTGATGCGGCGCGCGGCATCTTGCGAGGGCGCAATGACTCGGGTGGCGCCGCCGAGGAGGCGGGCGAACGCGTCCCGCCACTGCGCGATGCCCATCGGCCACTGTGCCGGCGCCGCCGCCAGGCAGCGCGTACACCCGGCCTCGTCGGGCTCGCCGCAGTAGCGTCCGGAAGCGTCGGTCAGCTGGTACTGCGGGCACATTGGATAGTAGTCGTGCAGCGTCACGTCCCAAGGGCATCCCGCCTCGCGGGCGAGGTCGAGCACCTGCGCCGGCAGCCCGTGGACGTGGTGGTAGTGGACGCGGGCGAGCCCCGTGTCGCGCAGCAGCCCGACAAGCGCCGCCCATTCGCGGCTCGCGTGGAACCAGACGGTGCCGCGCCCGCGCGAGCCGACCGCCTCCAGGGCCACGAACGAGCGCCGGTGCGGCCGCAGCACCAGGACTTCCGCGCGCGCCTCGAGCAGGCCCGCGAGTTCGCGCACGTGGCGCGCCACGCCGCCGCCACGCCCGTGCGTCACGAGAAGGATCTTCGGCCGCGGCGATTGCGCCAGCCGCGCGAACGTCCGCGCCGCCTGCGCGCGGGCCTCGCCCTCGTCCGGGTTCGCTGCAATAATGGCGTCGGCGGGTGTGGGCATGGGTCGCGGGCCAGACGGCTCGGATTCTACCCGAGGCGTCCCGTCCCACCTTCCCGGCGACCCCGCGTGAGCCCATTCCTTTCCCGCCTGTTCGCCCCGTCCTCGCGCGGGCTCTCGCTCGCGCGGCTCATGGCGGACGAGCCCGGGCTCGCCGCGGCCTTCTGCTGGCGACCGAACCGCCTGCCCGGCCGCCTCCCGGATCCGCTGTGGCTCCACGTGGGCTGCGGCGAGAACGTCATCGACGGCTTCCTCAACCTCGACTTCCTGCCGCACGACGCGCGCGTCGCCGAGTGGGATCTTCTCGACCCCTGGCCGGAGACGTGGGCCCCGGCGGCGAGCGGCGCGCTCTCCGAGGACACCCTCGAGCATTTCTTTCTCGCCGAGCAGCT
>Ga0114939_10002749_pt1 | contig 12742 bp, 12 predicted proteins | sample AshMeaCrysSpring_FD_87196 | JGI IMG/M metagenome (GOLD analysis project Ga0114939, IMG submission 87196) | Groundwater microbial communities from Big Spring, Nevada to study Microbial Dark Matter (Phase II) - Ash Meadows Crystal Spring | ecosystem: Environmental > Aquatic > Deep subsurface >... | reverse complement strand
TGCAGGCGATCGTTGCCGGCTCGCCGCTGGCCGCGCGGCGCAACAAGGCGCAGATCCGCCTGCTGGTCGAGCGGCAGATGCAGTACACCGCGCACGAACTGGATGCGACCTTCGAGTTTCTCGATTCCGACGACTATCGCGAAGGGATGGCGGCGTTCCTGGCCCGGCGGCCGCCGAAGTTCAGCGGCCGATGAAAAACGAAAACCTCTACGCCCTGATCGAGCGCCGGATGCCGCGCGGTCACGCGGCGCCGTGCATGGAGACCCCGGACGGCACCGTCTACACGTACCGCCACCTGCACTTCGGCTCGGCGCGGATCGCCGGCTGGCTGGCGAGCCTGGGCCTGGCGCCGGATGCCGACGGCGCGCCGCCGCGCATCGCCGTGCAGACCGAGAAGTCGCCCGAGGCGGTGATGCTGTACCTGGCCGCGCTGCGCGCCGGCTTTGCCTACGTGCCGCTGAACACCGCCTACCAGGCGGCCGAGATCGACTACTTCCTGAACGACGTGCGGCCGGCGGTGTTCGTCTGCTCGCCGCAGCGCCTGGCGCAACTGCAGCCGCTGGCAGGCCGCGCCGGCTGCGCGCACGTGGTCACGCTCGGCGAGCGCCGCGACGGCACGCTGCTGCCGGCGGCGGCGCCGTTTGCCGACCGCTTCGCCACCGCCCGGCGCAAGGCCACCGACCTGGCGGCGATCCTGTACACCTCGGGCACCACCGGCCGCAGCAAGGGCGCGATGCTGTCGCACGGCAACCTGTCGTCGAACGCGCGGGTGCTCGACCAGTTCTGGGGCTTCGCGCGGGCGCGCCAGGCAGGCCGGCCCGACGTGCTGCTGCACGCCCTGCCGATCTTCCACGTGCACGGCCTGTTCGTCGCGCTGCACGCGGCGCTGCTGGCCGGGGGTTCGATGTTGTTCATGCCGAAATTCGACCCGCGCCAGGTGATCGCCGCGCTGCCGCGGGCGACGGTGATGATGGGCGTGCCGACGTTCTACACACGGCTGCTGGCCGAGCCGGCGTTCGACGCAGACGCCTGCCGCAACGTGCGGCTGTTCGTCTCCGGCTCGGCGCCGCTGCTGGCGGAGACCTTCGAGGCGTTCCGCGCCCGCACCGGGCACACCATCCTCGAGCGCTACGGCATGTCGGAGACGGTGATGCTGGTGTCGAACCCGTATTTCGGCGCACCGTCCGAGCGCCTCGCCGGCACGGTCGGCGTGCCGCTGCCCGGCGTCGGCGTGCGCGTGGTGGGCGACGATGGCCGCCACTGCGACCTCGGCCGGATCGGCAAGGTCGAGGTCCGCGGGCCGAACGTGTTCTCCGGCTACTGGCGGATGCCGGAGAAGACGGCCGAGGAGTTCACGGCCGACGGCTGGTTCCGCACCGGCGACGTGGGCTGCTTCGGCGGCGACGGCCGCCCTCCGGACTACCTGACCCTGGTCGGCCGCTCGAAGGACCTGATCATCTCCGGCGGCTACAACGTCTACCCGAAGGAGATCGAGGGCTACATCGACGCGTTGCCCGGCGTGGTCGAGTCGGCGGTCATCGGCCTGCCGCACCCGGACTTCGGCGAGGCGGTCGCCGCGGTGGTGGTCGGCGTCGCCGGACAGGCGCCGGCAGGCGAGCAGGTCGTCGAACGGCTGCGGGGGGAGATCGCCAACTTCAAGGTGCCCAAGCGCGTGTGGATCGTCGACGAGCTGCCGCGCAACGCGATGGGCAAGGTGCAGAAGAACGTGCTGCGCGAGCGCTACGCGAAAGCCTTTGCCGGCGGCTGACCGCGGTCAGGCGGCCGAGGCCAGGTCGGCGCCGGCCAGCACGCTTTCGATGAAGGCCCACTTGGCGGCCCGATAGGCGAGGCAGCCCGTCGCGTCCAGGGCGCCGCCGTCGCCCTTCAGCTGCGCGTAGCGCGCCGCCAGTGCGCCATCGGCGCGCAGGCGGTCGCGGAAAGCCAGCAGCGCCCGCCAGCGGCCGCCGCCGGCGTCGACCAGCAGCACCTGGTGGGTGCGCACGCCGCGCACCCGGCGCACGAACAGCCGGTCGCAGGCGGGCGTCGACGACGCCGGCAGGTAGCCGATGTTCTGCAGCCGTTCCTCGATTTCGGCGACCCGCGCGGTCGACCGCAGCCCGAGGGCAATGTCGATGATCGGCCGCGCCGGCGTGGCCGGCACCGCGGTGCTGCCGACATGCTCGATCGCCGGCTCAAGGTCGAGCAGCGACTCGCGCAGCACTCGCGCCTCGATCGCGTAGCGCAGCGGCCAGAGCGGCTGGTAATCGGTGACGGCCAGCAGTTCGTCCCAGCCACGCGGACGCTCCGTCAGCGAGAAGCCGGGGCGATGATCGCTGTCGAACACGCGGGGCACGCGCTGGTCCAAAAGTCCTGCCTGCACCGATTCTCCGGCCCGGCCAGGCGCGGCGCTGCCGAATATTCGACAACTGCGCGCAGCGACCGGGCGCGGGTGGCGCGCCGGTCACCAGCGTGGCGGCGGCTTGCGGTTCAGCGTGATCTGGCGGTCGACCACGGTGACGTAGCCGCCGGCGGTCAGGTCCTTGAAGATGCGGCTGACCATGTCGCGCGAGGCGCCGACCCGGTCGGCGATCTCCTGCTGCGTCAGCCGCTCGGCGATCGTCATCCGTCCGTCGGGCTGCTCGACGGCCAGCGAAAGCAGCAGCCGCGCCACGCGGCCGTAGACGTCCATCAGCGCCAGGTTGCGCACGTTGTCGGTGGCCGCGCGCGCGCGCTCGATCAGCGTCTCGATCAGGTTCATCGCCACGTCGGGGTTCGACGCGACGGCTGCGCGCAGCGCCGCGCGCGTCAGCACCGAGCACACGGTCGGTTCCATCGCCATCACCGAGGCCGATCGCGGCCGGCCGTCGAGCGCCATCTCGCCGACGTAGTCGCCGGGGCCGTGGATGTCGAGCACCATCTCGCGGCCGTCGGCGTCGGCGACGAAGACCTTGACCCGGCCGGAAAGGATCACGTACAGCGCGTCGCCCTTGTCGCCTTCGTGGATGAACACCGCGTTGCGGGCGATGCTGCGCAGCTGTCCCTGTTGCGCCAGCGCCCGCACCATCGGGTCGCGCACGCGGGCGAGCGCGGGATCGTCGGCGTCGATCGGCATCGGTCTTCGCTCCCCCGGTTTCTGCCTGAGCCCGCCGGCAAGCCTAGACGGCGCCGGCGGCCGGCTCAAGCGCCGCCGGTACGGGCGCGCCGGCGCGCGGTGGCCAGCGCTGGCGCCACCATCACCATCAGCGCCGCGATGGTCAGCGTCGCGACCAGCGGCCTGCAGACGAAGATCGTCAGGCTGCCCTGCGACAGCAGCATCGACTGGCGGAAGGCATCCTCGGCGCGATCGCCCAGCACCAGCGCCAGCACCAGGGGCGCCAGCGGGTACTTGAGCTTGCGCAGCAGGTAGCCGAGCACGCCGAAGCCGAGCATCAGGTAGACGTCGAACATCGAGCTGTGCACCGTGTAGGCGCCGATCGCGCAGATGACGAGGATCGCCGGCCCGATGATCGAGAACGGAATGCGCAGGATCGCCGCGAACGCGGGCACGAACGCCAGCACGACCAGCAGGCCGACGATGTTGCCGAGATACATGCTGGCGATCAGGCCCCAGACGAAGTCCTTCTGCTCGATGAACAGCAGCGGCCCCGGCTGCAGGCCCCAGATCAGCAGACCGCCGAGCAGCACCGCCGCGGTGGGCGAACCCGGCACGCCCAGCGCCAGCATCGGCAGCAGCGCACTAGTGCCGGCCGCATGGGCGGCGGTCTCCGGCGCGACCACGCCCTCGACGCGGCCCTTGCCGAAACGGTCGGCGTCGCGCCCGCTCATCCGCACCGCCATGCCGTAGGCCATGAAGGAGGCCGGCGTCGCCCCGCCCGGCACGATGCCCATCAGGCAGCCGACGGCGCAGCTGCGCAGCGACGTGGCCCAGAACCGCGGCAGCTCCTTCCAGGTGTTCCAGACCACGCGCAGGTCGAGCTTGGCGTTCTTGCCGCGGAAGGCGAGGTCTTCCTCGATCGACTGCAGGATCTCGGCGATGCCGAACAGGCCGATCACCGCGATCAGGAAATCGAAGCCCTTCAGCAGTACCTGGGTGCCGAAGGTCAGGCGCAGCTGTCCGGTGACGGTGTCCAGGCCCACCGCCGCCAGCGCGAAGCCGATGCCCATCGCGATCACCGTCTTGGCCATCGCGCCGCGGTTCATGCCGACGAAGGCGCAGAAGGTCAGCAGGTACACGCCGAAGAACTCCGGCGGGCCGAACTTCAGCGCGAAGGAGGCCACCAGCGGCGACAGGGCGGTGATCAGCAGCACGGCGAACAGCGCGCCGACGAACGACGAGGTGAAGGCCGCCGTCAGCGCCTCGCCGGCGCGTCCCTGCTGCGCCAGCGGATAGCCGTCGAAGGTGGTGGCCACCGACCACGGCTCGCCGGGGATGTTGAACAGGATCGACGTGATCGCGCCGCCGAACAGCGCACCCCAGTAGATGCAGGTGAGCATGATGATGGCCGAGGTCGGGTTCATGCTGAAGGTCAACGGCAGCAGGATCGCCACGCCGTTGGCGCCGCCCAGCCCGGGCAGCACGCCGATGATCACGCCGAGCACGATGCCGACCAGCATCAGCGTCAGGTTGAACGGCGTCAGCGCAACCTGGAAGCCCTGCAGCAGCGAGGCGAGTTCGGTCATCGTCGTGCCGTCAGTGCAGGCCGAGCAGCGCTTCGAGCGGGCCCTTGGGCAGCGGCGTCTTGAACCAGATCTCGAACATCAGGAACAGCGCCAGCGGCAGGCCGAGCGCGACCAGCGCCGTCGTCCACAGCCGGTGCGCGCCGTGGCGGGCCATGAAGTAGGCGACGAACACGCACGAGGCGGCGTAGATGCCGACGTAGCGGATCGCGATCACGTACAGCACCGCCGGCACCAGCAGCGACAGGATCTGCCGCAGCTGCCGGTGGGTGACGAAGGTGTCGTCGCCGCGCGGCCGGCTGCGCCACGCCGACCAGAACGTCCACGCCGAGGCGGCGCAGACCAGCAGGCCGATGTAGAAGGGGAAGTAGCCGGCCTGCGGCCCGTCCTCGGCCCAGCGGGCGCCGATGCGCCAGCTGTCGGCGATGACGATCGCGCCGAAGGCGAATGCCAGCGCGGCCACCGCCAGTTCGACCGTGCGGTAGGTGGTCGCCGCCGGCGAATCGGCCTCGGCGTTCTGGGGAAGGTCGCTCATGCGCGCTTCGCGCGAGGGGCCGCGCGGCGGTTGCGGGCGGCCCGCCCGTGGACCGCGGCGGCAACGCCGCCGGCGCGGCCTACTTGGCGAGGAACCCGGCCTCCTGCATCAGCTGCCGGTGGCGCTGCTCCTCCTTCGCGACCCAGGCCCGGAAGGCCTCGCCATCGAGCGCCGTCGTGTTGAACGCGCCGCGCTCGATGAACTCCTTCCACTCGGGCGTGGCGCGGACCTTCTTCAGCAGGTCGACGTAATAGGCGACCTGCTCCGGCTTCACCTCGGGCGCCATGAAGATGCCGCGCAGCATCAGGTAGTCGACGTCGAGCCCCGACTGCCTGCACGGCGGAATGTCGTTCCAGCTCATGTCGGCCGTGACCTTGGCCTTGTAGGGCATCCGCTCGTCGTCCATCACGCACAGCGGACGCAGCTGGCCGCCGCGCCACTGCGCGACCGCCTCGATCGGGTTGTTGACGCTCGAATCGATGTGCTTGCCGACCAGCTGCACCGCCACGTCGCCGCCGCCCTTGAACGGCACGTAGATGAACTTGACCCCGGCCTGCTTCTCGATTGCGGCGGTGATGATCTGGTCTTCCTGCTTCGAGCCGGTGCCGCCCATCTTCATCTTGCTCGGGCCGGCGGCCTTGACCGCGGCGATGTAGTCGCTGGCCGTCCTGTACGGCGTCTCGGCGTTGACCCACAGCACGAACTGGTCGAGCGCCATCATCGTCACCGGCGTCAGGTCCTTCCAGCTGAAGGGCACGCCGGTGGCCAGAGGCGTCGTGAAGAGGTTCGACAGCGTGATGATGATCTTGTGCGGATCGCCCTTGGCCCCCTTGACCTCCAGGAAGCCCTCGGCGCCGGCGCCGCCGCCCTTGTTGACGACGACCATCGGCTGCTTCATCAGGTTGTGCTTGGCGACAATGCTCTGGACGAAGCGCGCCATCTGGTCGGCGCCGCCGCCGGTGCCGGCGGGCACGATGAACTCGACCGACTTGCTCGGTTCCCATGCGGCGGCGGCAGGCGTCGCCGCGGCCAGCGCCAGCGCGGCGCCGAGCGCGACCCGGGTGATCGTGGTCTGCAGAGGTTGCATCGGTCGGTCTCCTGGCTCGTCAAGTCAATTCCGGTGCGTCGTCATTATTATCGGAGAGATCCGGGCCCGAGTTCCGCGGCCTGCCGCGGCTACTACTTCGGAATAGGCCGGGCATAACCCCGCGGGTTGCGGTTTCTGCGCCATCATCCCCGCTCGATTTCGACGTGACTTCAGGAGGTTGATCGGTGAGGCTTTGCGTGGTCGGCGCCGGCGCCATCGGCGGCTTCCTGGCGGTGCGGCTGGCCCGGGTGTGCGAGCAGGTCAGCGTCGTCATCCGCGGCGCCAACCTGCAGGCGGTGCGCGCCCACGGCATGAAGCTGCTGATCGACGGGCGGGAGGAAGTGGCCCAGCTCACCGCCACCGACCGCATGGCCGAACTCGGCGTGCAGGACGTGGTGGTCCTCGGCATGAAGGCGCACCAGGTCGCGCCGATCGTGCCGGAACTGGCGGCGCTGATCGGCCCGCAGACGCTGGTCGTCACCGCGCAGAACGGCATTCCGTGGTGGTATTTCTTCAGGCACGGCGGTCCGTACGAGGGCCGGCGCATCGAGGCGGTCGACCCCGGCGGCGTCATCTCGGGCGCGCTGCCGGTCGAGCGCACCATCGGTTGCATCGTCTATCCGGCCTGCGAACTGGAAGCGCCGGGCGTGATCCGCCACATCGAGGGCAACCGCTTCTCGCTCGGCGAAATCGACGGCGCGGACACCGAGCGCGTGCGCGTGCTGGCCCAGCGCTTCCGCGGCGCCGGCTTCAAGTCGCCGGTGGTCGCCGACATCCGCGCCGAGATCTGGCTGAAGCTGTGGGGCAACCTGAGCTTCAACCCGATCAGCGCGCTGACGCACGCGACGCTCGAGGACATCTGCCGCTTCCCGGAGACGCGGGCGCTGGCCGCGGCGATGATGGCCGAGGCGCAGGCCATCGGCACCAGGCTCGGCGTGCCATTCAAGGTCTCGCTGGACAAACGCATCGCCGGCGCCGAGGCGGTCGGCGCGCACAAGACCTCGATGCTGCAGGACGTGGAAACCGGGCGCGTGCTCGAACTGGACGCGCTGGTGAAAAGCGTGATCGAGCTGGGCCGCATCACCGGGACGCCGACGCCGGCGATCGACCACGTCTACGCGCTGGCGGCGCTGCTGGCGGCCACGCTTTCCAGGCACAAAGGGCGGCTGCGCATCGCCACCGCGTAGCCGGCCACGATCATGGCGGATCACGAAAGGAACACCATGCAACGCCAATCGACCCTCGCCGCGCTGCTCGCGGCCGGCGACGCAGGCCACGCCGCGCTCGGCGCGCCCGGCGGCAAGCCCCTGACCTATGCCGGGCTGCGCGCGCACGTCGAGCGCACGGTCGGCAGGCTCAATGCGCTCGGCATCGGCCGCAACGACCGCGTCGCCATCGTGCTGCCCAACGGGCCGGAGATGGCCAGCGCGTTCGTGGCCGTGGCCGCCGGCACGGCGGCCTGCCCGCTGAACCCCGCCTATCGCGCCGACGAGTTCGAGTTCTACCTGTCCGACCTGAAGGCCCGGGCGCTGCTGGTCGAGCGGGGGAGCCAGACGCCGGCCATCGAAGTCGCGCGCCGGCTCGGCGTGCGCGTGCTGGAACTGGCCTCGACCGACGAAGGCAGCGGCGCGTTCACGCTGATGCCCACCGACGGCGCAGCCAGTGCGGCCGCCGCCAGCGGCGGCTACGCGCAGGCGGGCGACGTGGCGCTGATCCTGCACACCTCCGGCACCACGTCGCGGCCGAAGATCGTGCCGCTGACGCAGGCCAACGTGTGCGCGTCGGCCTACAACATCGTCGAGACCCTGAAGCTCGTGCCGGGCGACCGCGAACTGTCGATCATGCCGCTGTTCCATATCCATGGCCTGATTGCGGGGCTGCTGGCGCCGCTCGCCGCCGGTTCGACGATCGTCTGCTCGCCGGGGTTCAATGCGCTGAAGTTCTTCGCCTGGATGGCCGAGTGCACGCCGACCTGGTACACGGCGGTGCCGACGATGCACCAGACGATCCTCGCCCGCGCGCCGCAGAACCGGGAGATCATCGCCGCCAACCCGCTGCGCTTCCTGCGCTCGTCGAGTTCGTCGATCCCGCCGCAGGTGATCGCGGAACTGGAGGCGACCTTCGACGCACCGCTGATCGAGGCCTACGGCATGACCGAGGCGTCGCACCAGATGGCGAGCAATCCGCTGCCGCCGGCGGCGCGCAAGCCGGGCACGGTGGGCCGCGCGGCCGGCCCCGAGATCGCGATCATGGACGACGCGGGCAACCTGCTGCCGGCCGGCAGCACCGGCGAGATCGTGATCCGCGGCCCGAACGTCACCGCCGGCTACGAGAACAACGCCAAGGCCAATGCCGAGGCCTTCACCCACGGCTGGTTCCGCACCGGCGACCAGGGCGTGATGGACGCCGACGGCTACCTGTCGATCACCGGCCGGCTGAAGGAAATCATCAACCGCGGCGGCGAGAAGATCTCGCCGCGCGAGGTCGACGAGGTGCTGATGGACCACCCGGCGGTGGCGCAGGTGGTCACCTTCGCGATCCCGCACGAGAAGCTCGGCGAGGACATCGGCGCGGTGGTCGTGCTGCGCGAGGGCAGGGCCGCCACCGAGCGCGAGCTGCGCGACTTCGTCGGCCGGAGGCTGGCCGACTACAAGGTGCCGCGCAGGATCCTGTTCGTGGACGAGATCCCGAAGGGCGCCACCGGCAAGCTGCAGCGCATCGGCCTGGCCGCCAAGCTCGGCCTGGCGTAACGACTCAGGCGCCCTTGGCCAGCCGGGTGGTGATGAACCGCCACTCGGCGGCGGTCACCGGCGTGATCGACAGCCGGTTGCCCCGGCGCAGCACCGCCATGCCCGCGAGTTCCGGCGCCGCGCGCAGTTCGCCGATGCCGATCAGCCGCGTCCGGCGCAGCGCGCGCACGTCGACGTTGACCCAGCGCGGCGCCGCGGGCTTCGCCGCCGGATCGAAGTACTCGCTGCGCGGGTCGAACTGGGTCGCGTCCGGGTAGGCGCGACGCGCCACCTCGGCGATGCCGGCGATGCCCGGCTCGGCGCAACTGGAGTGATAGAAGAGCACGCCGTCGCCGACGCGCATTTCGTCGCGCATGAAGTTGCGCGCCTGGTAGTTGCGCACGCCGGTCCACGGCACCGTGGCGCCGGGCGCGGCGAGCGCGTCGTCGATCGAACACTCGTCGGGCTCGGACTTCATCAGCCAGTAGCGCTTGGCCATCGGCGGCTCGAAGAAAAAGCGGCCCGGCGAGGCCGGGCCGCAGTCACGGCGCCGGCCGGCGCCGGCGCCTCGAATAGGTTCCCCGCGCATGCCGCCCGGCCGACGTCCTGAACCATCGGTTCAGGGTGGTCGCTTCGCGCACCGCTTAGGTTCAGCAGACGCGTGCCGATCGCACCACGATGCGAGCCCGCAACCTTGCGCAATGCGCATCGGTTCAAGGAACTATGGGCCTTTGCGCGAGCACCGCAGGGAAGAACTGTTCCGCAAGCCCGCGGCGTCGTGCCGGCCGTAGGCTTGCGCAACGGCTCTGTCCGGTCGTTCAGTTCAGAAGAGCTTCTCCTGTGTGGCGAGCATCTCGTCGGCCAGTTCGTTCAGCTGCCGGAGGCGCCGCTTGACTTCGCCCAGCGACGCGCCGCCGCCGGCCTTGGCCGAGAAAAGTTCCTGTGCGATCTGCAGCGCCGCCATCACCGCCACGCGGTCGGCGCCCATCACCTTGCCGGAGTCGCGGATGTCGTTCATCCGCGCGTCGACGTAGCGCGCGCAGGCGACGACATCGGCGCGCTCCTCGGGCGCGCAGGCGATCCGGTAGTCGCGGCCGAAGATCGTCAGCAGCAGCGATTCCTGCGCCATCGCCCGCTCCTCAGGCCTGCTCCGGCGCCGCTGCCGGCGACTCGGCCGGCAGCCGTTCGAGCAGGGTGTCGATGCGCTGCATGGCGCCGGCGATGCGCGTGCGCAGCGCGTCGAGTTCGACGTTGGCGTTCGCCACCTGCGTGCGCAGGTGCTGGTTCTCGTCGCGCAGCGCGCGCACCTGCGCCGCCAGCAGCGTCATCTTCTCGCCCAGGGCATCGAGGTCGTCGAGCATGGGCAAATCGTAGCACCGGGCCGTCGTTGCAGCCCTCGGCTGTTAGACTGATTGCGCTTACGGTGCCCGCGCGCAGTGCCTGCGCGCAGGTGAAACGGGAAACAGGAATGCGGGCCACCGCATGAACCTGTGCTGCCCCCGCAACGGTAAGCGGATGCCGCGCCCTTTTGGGCGCGGTGCTCGATGCAAAGGCCACTGCGCGCGCCGCCCGGCGCCGCGGGAAGGCGCATCGAGAAGCATCCGCAGCCCGGAGACCGGCCGCAGGCAGTCCGCACGGCGCGCAACAGCGGCGGCGGACAGGGTGACTCGGGCCGCGGGGAGACGGCCGAGCGGCCGCAGGCACGGGGCACGCCTCCTGTCTGAAGTCCGCAAGCTTCCTCGCGATGGGTGCAGGTGTGCGGTGCCGGCGGCGGGCCGGCGCGTCGGGAGGGAGACGATGAACTCTTGCGAGATCTGCATTGGCGCACGGCGCGCCGCGGTTGGCGCGTTCGCGTGCGCGTGCGCCTTCGCTTCGGCACCGGCGGCGGCGCAGGCCCCGGCCTACGCGCTCGACGAGGTGCTCGTCAGCGCCACGCGCGGCGAGCAGCGTCTGGCCGATGCGCTGCCGTCGGCCACGGTGATCACGCGCGGCCAGATCGAATCCGCGCAGACGCCGGGCCTGGTCGAACTGCTCGGCCGGCAGGCCGGCGTCGAATTCGCCCGCGCCGGCGGCGCGGGCGGCCAGGCGTCGATCTTCATGCGCGGGGCGAACTCCGGCCAGACGCTGGTGCTGATCGACGGCGTGCGGCTGAACACGGCGCTTGCGGGCGCGGCGGCGCTCGGCGGGGTCTCGCTCGACGCGGTCGACCGCATCGAGGTCGTGCGCGGCAACCTGTCGAGCCTGTACGGCTCGGAGGCCATCGGCGGCGTCGTGCAGATCTTCACCCGCGGCGCGGAGCGTTCCGGCGCCGAGGCGGCGCTCGAGGCGGGCAGCGGCGAGTCGCGCACGGCCAGCGCGTACCTCGCGCACCGTTTCGAAGGCGGCTCGATCGCCGCCAGCGCGGCCGGCCGGAAGAGCGCGCCGTTTTCGGCCATCGACACGACGCAGGTGATCCCGGGGCCGTTCGCGCCGGGCGCCAGCGCCGACATCGACGGTAACCGCAACGGCACCGCGTCGCTGCGCGCGCAGGGCACGGTCGGCGGGATCGATCTCGCCGCCAGCCTCTGGGGCAGCCGCAACGACACCGACTTCGACAGCACGCTCGATGGCCCGGCGGCGACCCACGAGGAAACGTCGCGCCAGCGGGCGATGCAGCTGAGCGCCGCCGGCCGCATCGCCGACGGCTGGCGCGGGCGGCTCGAACTGGGCCGGTCCGACGACGACACGAGCAACCGCTCGAACGTTCCCGGCTCGTTCAGCAACGGCGACTTCGAGGCGTCGAACCGCTCGCTGGTGCTGGCCACCGACGTGCAGCTGGCCCGCCGCACCATGGCGACGCTGGCCTACGAGCACCTGCAGCAGCGCGGCGGCTCGACCGCCTACGATCCGGACTTCGCCGGCACGCTGACCGCGTTCGAGCGCCGCGTCAACTCGCTGCGCGCCGGCGTCGAGGGCAGCGCCGGCGCGCACCACCTGCAGGCGAACGTACGCCGCGACGATTACTCCGACGTCGGCGGCGCCACCACCGGCCTGCTCGCCTACGGCTACGACCTCGACGCAGGCTGGCGCGCCTCGGTGCAGGTCGCCAACGCCTTCCGCGCGCCGAGCTTCAACGATCTGTACTACCCGTTCTTCGGCAACCCGGACCTCGCGCCCGAGCGCTCGCGCAGCGCCGAGGTCGGGCTGCGCTACGGCGACGAGCGCGCCTCGCTGCGCGCCAGCGTGTTCGCCAGCCGGACCCGCGACCTGATCGTCTACGACCCCGCCGCCGGCCAGGCGCGCAACATCGCCCGCGCCGACGTCGGTGGCCTCGAGCTGATCGCCGCCGCGCGAGTGCACGGCTGGCAGCTGCAGGCCGACGCCGCGGTCACGCGCACGCAGGACGACGCGACCGGCGAGCGGCTGCTGCGGCGCGCGCCGTACAAGCTGCACCTGCTCGCCGCGCGCAGCTTCGATCGCCTCGACGGTCTGTTCGAGGTCACCCACCACGCCGCGCGCGACGACATCGACATCAACACCTTCGCCCGTACCGAGCTCGGCGCCTACACCCTGGCGCGGCTGGCGCTGGCTTGGCGCGTCACCGAGGCGCTGCGCCTGACGCTGCGCGTCGAGAACCTGTTCGACGCCGACTACGAACTGGTCGACGGCTACAGCACCGCAGGGCGCGCGGTGTTCGCCGGCGTGGCGGCGCGGCTGTGACCTCGCTGGCACCGC
>Ga0114939_10002748_pt1 | contig 12742 bp, 9 predicted proteins | sample AshMeaCrysSpring_FD_87196 | JGI IMG/M metagenome (GOLD analysis project Ga0114939, IMG submission 87196) | Groundwater microbial communities from Big Spring, Nevada to study Microbial Dark Matter (Phase II) - Ash Meadows Crystal Spring | ecosystem: Environmental > Aquatic > Deep subsurface >... | reverse complement strand
CTGAAGGAACTATTCGAACGGTTGCTCTCACCGAAGTTCGAGCCGTACGTCACGCGGGCGCGCCGCGAGGAACTCCTGTCGCGTCTTGCGCCCGTGGTTGAGATCGTGGAGGTCGTCCAGCAGGTGCGCGCCTGTCGAGACCCGGACGACGACAAGTTCCTCGAGGCCGCGGTGAACGGCCGCGCTGACGTGATCATCACAGGTGACAAGGATCTCCTCGAGTTGCACCTCTTCCGCGGGATCGCGATCCTGAGCCCGTCCGCTTACCTCGGCCGCTGAGTCACTTCCGGCCCTGACGGCGTGCTGCGGCCGGGGATTGGGCCATTGCGCTCCGGAGGCTTGTCGCCGATCGCGCGACGATGTTCCCGGCGGGGCTCGCGGCGAATCTGCTCGGGCGGGATTGTCGGCTGCCGGCCGCTGGCAGGTAAAGGCCAGGCCCGGTGGTCGCGTCGTGCCTCCCGAACCAACGTGTCGAGCTTGCCGTCCGTCGCGTCCTCCTTGATCTGAAGGTCCCAGGCCGCCGCGTCGTATTCCGCAAACCACTTCCGGAATCGGGCGAGGTCCTTCCTCGGGAGGCGCTTCACGGCGCCGGTGATTTCCGCCACGGTGGTCATGAAACGAGGCTACTCCGAGGGTCGTCTTGGCGCAACACCGTCCGCCGGATATCCGCCGGTCGGGACAGGGCAGTTTCGAGACCCGCGGACGGTGCATGCATGCCCGGGCGAGCCTGCCTTCGTGGACCTGTTGGGGAGGCGCGAAATGGTCCCAGGCCCGGCCCTACGAAGTCTTTCGCCTGGTGGCTTTCCGGCGCACCGGCGGCACTGCGCGCGGCGATGAGTTGGCGATGTCGATGCCGAAGATCTCGGAGAGGTTGCCGGCATGGAGCACTTTCTCCCTGCGCGCCTTCCTCGATCGGAGCCCAGAGTCGGCCTTCGCGATGAGATCCTGCGGGTCGACGCTCCGCAGCAGGAACAGCAGGTCCGGCCGGCTGTCGAGTCGGGCGCCGATGCCGTACAGAACGGCGGACACGTGCTTGCACATCCCGGCCCAGTCCGGGCAACTGCACCGGAACGCGATCTCCTTCGGTCCCGGGAACAGGCCGGTCCTCGGCGCGCAGACGCGTGCCATGACTCCCGCGGACAGGCGCCCCTGCAGCAACTCGACAACCGAGTCGATGGCGCCGGTGCAGTCGCGACGGAGCGCCCTCCACTGCGTCGCCGGGACGGTTGCCACCTCGACGTTCACCTCGTAGACCTCGGACCCACTGACCAGCGCCGTGACCTTGCCTGGCGACACCTGGAGGTCGATCACCGACCCGTTGCGGACGTACGTGCGGCCCCGCGGCAGTCGGTTCGCGTAGTCGCTGTAGCGTTCCAGGTTTTCGCACCAGGCCGTCCCCCAGAACGTCGTCGTGATCCGCCGGCCTTCGATCTCGACCGGCGATACAACACGGCCCGCCTTCTTCAAGCCGCTCAGCAGGCGAGCCGCCTGGCGCCGGCGTGCGGTGACGCTGACGTAGGGACGCCATCCGAAGTCATCCATGCGCTACTCCTGAGACGCCGTGCGGAGGTCGAGCGCCACCATCCGCAGCAGGTCGTCGTTGCTCATCTCGGTCAGCAGTGTGTCGGCGCCGCCCTCGAGCAGGTCACGCGACACCTGTCGCTTCGACTCGACGAGCGTGTCGATCTTCTCCTCGACGGTCCCGCGGCACAACAGCGTGTGGACGAGCACGTTCCTGGCCTGTCCGATCCGGTAGGCTCGATCGGTGGCCTGATCTTCCACCGCCGGGTTCCACCAGCGATCGAAGTGGATCACATGCGTGGCGGCTGTCAGGGTCAGTCCGGTGCCCCCCGCCTTGAGCGAGAGCACGAAGAACGGCACGCGCTCGTCTTCCTGGAACTGCTCGACCAACGCCTGACGAGCCTTCACCGCCGTCTGTCCGTGCAGCACGAGCCCGGGACGTCCGAACACCGACGTCAAGAAGGCGGCCAGGGGCTCTGTGACCTCGAGGAACTGCGTGAACACCAGTACCTTCTCCTGCCGGGCGGCGATCACCTCGACGATCTCCCGCAGGCGCGCGAGTTTGCCGCTGTCGGCCTCGGCCCACGCGCCGTCGCCGGTCCATTGAGAGGGGTGATTGCAGATCTGCTTGAAACGCGTGAGAAACGCGAGCACCAGGCCCTTGCGCGCGATCCCTCGAGCTGCCTGCAACGCGGCGCGCAGTTCCTCGACGCTGTGCTCGTAGAGCGCCGCCTGCTTGCGGGTCAGGGCGCAGAAGGCCTTCACTTCGGTCTTTGCCGGCAGGTCGGCGATGACGGATCGATCGGATTTGAGCCGTCTGAGGATGTACGGGCGCACCAGGGCCCGGAGCGGTCCGTACCCCAGGTGGGGGGACGCGGTGATCCGCTTCGTGTAGCGGCCGAACTCGGTTGCGGTGCCGAGCAGCCCGGCGTTGATGAAGTCGAAGATCGACCAGAGGTCGCCGGTCTGGTTCTCCACGGGCGTGCCGGTGAGCGCGATCCTGGCATTCGCGTCGAGCCGCTTGACGGCGCGGGTTTGCTTCGCGCCCGGGTTCTTGATGGCTTGTGCTTCGTCCAGGATCGCGAGGTCCCACTCGACTCTCGCAAACGCCGGGGAACGCATGATGGTCCCATAGCTGGTCACGACCAGATCGAACTCACGCACGGTCTCGGAATGGAGCGCGCGGATCTGCTCCGGAGGGGTGACGGACGGGTGCGCGACGAGCGTCCGCAGGGTCGGGGCGAACCGCCTGGCCTCTGACTCCCAGTTGGCGACGAGAGACGCGGGGGCGACGATGAGGCTGGTGCGCCGTGCCCGGCGGCCGTCCTGTCGCCGGCGTACCAACAGCAGCGCGAGTACCTGCATCGTCTTGCCAAGGCCCATGTCGTCAGCGAGGCAGGCGCCCAACCCGAGGCTCGACAGCAGGTGCAGCCAGCGGACGCCCGCGTGCTGGTAGGGGCGAAGCGTCGCCTTCAACTCGTCGCCCGGATCGAGGCGTGCGAGCGCCTCGGGCCGGCGCAGCGCCTCGAGGGTGTCTGCCAGCCACGGCCCCGCGGTCACGCGGGACCACTCGGCGGCCTCCGTCTCGAGTGGATCGGCCCCGAGTCTGGCGCCCGCCAGCAACCGCATCGCCGCGGCGAAATCGAGGCCGTGCGTTGCCGCGGCGTGCTCGACGGCGCGGAACTCGTCGAGCATGCGGCGCAGTCTGGAGCGATCGACCTCGACCCAGCGGCCACGGACCAGGTGCAGCCCGTCGGAGGCCGCGAGCAGGTCGTCGATCTCCCTTCGGGTCAGGCGCTCGCCGTCGAGCGTCACCTCCATCGCGAAATCGAGCAGGGCTCCGGTCCCCACGCCCGCCGGCGCGCCCGAGCCGACGACGGCGCTCACCTTCGGGCGCGGCGGGCGGTTGGCACGCCACGTGCTCGGCACGCGCACGATGACGCCGGCCGCCTCGAGCCGGGGCAGATCAGTGAGCAACTGGAACGCCTCGCCGGCGGTCCACCGCAGCGGCTCGTAGATGTCACCGGCGTCGACCATCGCCTTGACCCAGGCGCACTGCTCCGCGGCACGTTGCACCGGCACCAACAGCGAGAGCAGCCGCGGCCGGTTCGCCGCGCCCGCGTACTCCGAGAGCGCGCGGCCAAGGGGCAGGTGCTGTGGCTTCGCCTGCGTGGACAGCGTCGCGGTGTAGGTGGCGAGAAAGGCGAAGGGCGCGTCGGCGTCGAGGCGGTTTACTGCGAGGTTGAAATGGACACGGCCCACGGTGTGCCAGGCGGCATTCCGCCGTCGCAGGAATTCCTCAATTGAGCCCGCCTTCGACTCGGCGAACTCCGCCTCGAACGCCGTGCCCAGGGCGCCCCACGAAGACTCGAGCACGCCGGGCGTCAGGTACTCCGCGCCGGGCATCGGCGGCGCCGTTAACACGAGCGCGTCGAGCTCGGCAGGTTTTGGGGGCGGGACGAACTGGCGCTCGCGCTCCGTCTGCGTCTGGCCGCAGACGGCGCTCACGAAGCGCCTGGCGAAGTCGCGCCAGTAGGCGAGCGCGAGCGGCAGCGGCGTGTCCACCTCGACCGCGCCGAGGTGCAGCAACCCGTGCTCGGGCCCGCGGGCGAAGGCCGCCACCAGCCGTTGCCCGGCGTCGGACGGCAACGGCAACCCATCGTGGGCGAGCTCGAGGAAGAGACGGCCGTGGGGCGTCAGGCCGAGGTTGAACGAGTCGACTGCGGTCGGCATGTGAGCGGCGCGAGGGATCTCGCACCCAGAGTCTACGATCGGTGCCGCAGGCGAAGGGGAGCGGCGATGGACTGTGGCGGCGTGCGTCTGCCGCGATGTCCGGCGCGTGCTGTCGCGGGACGGCCTTATAGGCTCCCCGGGGGGGCGACGTCCTCGTCACTCCATGGACCGCGCCAGGATACTCGAGGTCGCGACATCCAGCGGCGAACATTGCTCTGCGGTCTACAATGTCGCAGGGAGACGCCGACATGGACCTCGGATCGAGGCGAGACGAGATACTCGGCATCGCGGCTCGTCACGGCGCGCGGAACATCCGCGTGTTCGGCTCGGTTGCCCGAGGTGAGGACCACCCCTCGAGCGACCTCGACGTGCTGGTCGACATGGAGACCGACCGTTCGCTGCTCGACCTCGTCGCCCTGCAGCAGGACCTCGAGGCACTCCTGCGTCGCAGCGTGGACGTCGTGACCGGCGCGAGTGTGCCTCAGGCGCTCCGTGACCGAATCCTTGCGGACTCGAGGCCCCTGTGAAGGACGACGCGATTTAACTCGGACACCTCCGGGACGCCATTGCCGACATCACCAGCTACGCCGCCGCTGGCCGAGACGAGTTCATGGCCGATCGCATGCGGCAGGACGCCGTGATCCGCAAGATGGAGATCATCGGCGAGGCGGTCAAGCGCCTCTCCGATGCCACGAAGCAGCGGCGGCCGGAGATTCCTTGGCGGCAGATTGCCGGCATGCGTGACCGCCTCACGCACGGGTACTTCGGCGTCGATCTCGGCCTCGTCTGGATGGTTGTCGCACGCGACCTGAAAGCGCTCGAGGCGGCCGTCGCGGCGTTGTTGTCGGACGCTCGTTCCTGACAGCCGTCGGCGCGCTTGCATTCCATCCATGGGCCCGACAGGGCCTCCGCTTTCCGTTCTCAGGATCCTGGGCGCCGCTTGTCAGGGTGCCCCCGGTGGTATTCCAGGCTCGTTCTCGGCGCCAGGGTACCAGCGTAGTCGCCTCGCGTCCCCCGGGCTGCACCACCATTGCACCACCAGCGAAGGCGCCCGCGTGAAGTCGGCGGCGCCGGGGCCACGTGGTCCGTGCGCGTTCACGGGCGTTCTGCACGCGCGAGTGAGCGGCAACTCGAACCAACGCCCCCCGCCGTCGTGTCATTGGGTTCAGCGTTCCGGTCGCGGTGCACTAGCTCTGCGGGTCCGCCGGATAGTCCCCTTAGCGTGACGCTCTGCTGGCAACTCGGTCTGGCGCTCCGTTGGTTTTTGGACCCGAAACACCGGAAGTACAAGAGGCGGTAGGTTCATTCGAGACGCAGCGTTCTGGATGAACTCGCGCCAATAGGGCCAAGCGTTGTAGACGCCATTGACGCGCGCAAACTCCTCGAGGACCTCTTCGGTGGGAGTCAGTTCGCCGGAAAGCGCATAAACCAGCTCGAAAGTAGCTGAGATCGTCACGACGGGAGGGATCGTGTCGGCGTCGGGACCTGAAGCACCGGCCAGCTCAACTTCCGCTCGAACGACGAATCGGTTGCCGTCGAGGCGCCTGGAGAATCGCGCTCCATGTTTCAATCGGAGATGCAGTTCCGGCGGGCTCGTCGTAGCGTCGACGTGCATGGCCGCGTCGACCAGCCTGAGTTCCATCAGCTGGACGGCTGCGACTACCTCGGTCAGACCAGGACTCATGCAGCTCCCGTCAGCTCGTCTTGGCGCACGGTCGGTTCGACAATCGGAGGCCGAACTACGTGCAACTGGGAACGCTCGGCTTTCCACACAAACACACTAGGCGGCTGGCGCTCCAACGCAGTGTCGAGCCAAGCGGCGTGATCGCAAACGGACACGCTCATTCGTTTGTCCAGCACGTCCAGCACGTCCGCGATGGTGCGAAGCGTGAGATTGCGCCCGCCGGAGAACAGTTGGGTCACGAATCCGCGGCTGCGACCAAGTCGCCTAGCCAGTTCAGCTCGAGAAACCCCAGCAGATTCCAGAGTGCGCGCCAAGGCCTCCGTCACTTCGAGGATGAGCTCTTCCTCACGCAGGAGCCGGCGGTTGTCATCCGACGAACGTTCGAATTTCTGGTAGTCCGTCGTGCGGTTGTTCACTGAATCACCTGTTGGCGAGGTCGTGTTCAGCGAGCAATTTCACGGCTCGCTGCATGTCCTCAGGGCTTAACCTGTCGGCCTTCTTGCGGAGGCCCCAGGAGATCACGAAGCGGTAACCTGGTCGGAAGTTGCCTAAGAAACGAAGCTGGAAGCTCTTGAACTCCCAGAGGCTCCTTGCCTCCCCCTTGGCCAAGTCCCCGAGCTGCTTGAACTTCTCTCTGTTCTCGATGCGACCGAAATCCGCGAGCCTCTGGAACAACGCCGCCAGTTTGGCTTGGTCACCTTTCGATTGCTCAAGGTAGAACGCCCTCGCCGGAGAGTCGCCGGAAGCATCCAGTCCCCAGAGCACCACGCCCCATCTGCCACTCGCGGCCACGAGTTCACGGCGAGACACCGGCAATTGTTTACCTTTAGCTAAACACTTGTCAAGGCCAGGGAACGTTCGTTGAGTGCTACCCAGAAAGAGGTTCGGTCGCGGCTTGCACCACCAATGCACTACCAGCGGAGCAGCACTCCACCGGCCGTCATAGGCGGCGTCCGTAAGTATATGGCTAATCTACATTTAAGTGGTGCGCGCTGGTGGATTCGAACCACCGACCCCCGCCGTGTGAAGGCGGTGCTCTACCGCTGAGCCAAGCGCGCACCCGAAGGCTGGTGCTCTCGCCGCGTGGTCACCCGCACGGCGAATCGCCATGATAACGCAGCCCGCGCCCGGGGGGCAACGCGACCCGGACGTCGAACCGCCGCAGATGGCGGACGTGGAACGTCCCACGACGCGCTCGGGGCGCCCCGGGTGCAGCCGAGCGGCGACGGGAGCCCTCCCGTCGTATCCTTTCCCGCGATGCACCAATCCCCGACGATCGCCCAACGACCGACGCGGCCCATCCTCCTCGCTCTCACCGGACTCCTCGTCCTTCTCGCCACCGGCGCCGGCCCGCGCGCCCAGGCGCCGGTCCGCGAGCCGATGCCCGGCGACGACTTCGTCGTCCGCGAGGCCATGGTGCCGATGCGCGACGGCGTCCGCCTCCACACGGTCATCGTCACGCCGACCTCGCCGGGCGGGCCGCGCCCCATCCTCCTTGAGCGCACCCCGTACAACGCCAGCCGCACCGTCGGCGCTCCGACGACGCGACTCGAGACCCTCGTCGGCTGGAAGGGCGTGGCCGGCGACGTCATCCACGTGTCGCAGGACGTCCGCGGGCGCTTCAGGTCCGAGGGCGACTACGCGATGTATCGCGTGCCGCGCGGCGCGTTCAACCGCACGGCCACCGACGAGACCACCGACGCGTGGGACACGATCGAGTGGCTCGTGAAGCACGTCGAGGGCAGCAACGGCAGGGTGGGGGTGTGGGGGACATCGTACCCGGGCTGGCTCGCGCTCGCGGCGCTGCGCGAGCCGCATCCGGCGCTCGCCGCGGTGGTGCCCTTCAACCCGGTGGTGGACGTGTGGAAGGCCGACGACTGGTTCCACTGGGGCGCCTTCCGCGCGGTCTACGCCTTCGACTTCATCTACATCATGGAGTCGCGCAAGGGCGGCGACGCCGCGTTCCCCTACCTGACGAGGGACACCTACGAGTGGTTCCTCCGCGAGGGCAACGCCGCCGCGCTCGGCCGCCACCTCGACGCCCGCCACGAGATGTGGCCGCGGCTGATCGAGACGCCCGCATACAGCCAGTACTGGAAGGACTGCGCAGCCGACCGCTGGTTCGACGCCCCCTCGCGCCTCGTGCCCACGCTGGTCGTCCACGGACTGTGGGACCAGGAGGACATCTACGGGGCGCCGGCCGTGTATGAGGCGCTCGAGCGGCACGACCGCGGCAACGACCGTGTCTTCTTCGCCGCCGGCCCGTGGCATCACGGGCAGCATCGCGGCAACGGCAGCACGCTCGGCGGCCTCACCTGGGACGAGGACACCGCGAAGCGGTTCCGTGAGGACGTGCTCGCCCCGTTCCTCGCACGGTTCCTGCGCGGTGCGGATGTGCCGGCACCATCGCCCGTCACCGCCTTCGAGACGGGGACGAACCGCTGGCGCACGGCACGCGCGTGGCCCGCTGCGGGCGGAACGCGCCGCCTCTACCTCCACGCGAACGGTCGCGCGGCGTTCGCGGCGCCCTCGGTCGCCGGGGAGGCCTTCAGCGAATACGTTTCCGACCCGGCCAAGCCGGTACCCCACGCCCCGCGCACGACCGCCGGCTTTGCGATGGGCGGCGAGGAGGCCAGCGCCGCCTGGCGCCGCTGGCTGGTGGAAGACCAGCGCTTCGTGGACGGCCGCCCCGACGTCCTGACGTTCACGACGCCCCCGCTCGAAGCACCGCTCACCGTGCGCGGCCCGGTCCACGTCACGCTGTTTGCCGAAACGACGGGGACCGATGCGGACTGGGTGGTGAAGCTCGTCGACGGGTACCCCGACGACGACGCGTCGAACCGCGCGATGTCTGGCTACCAGCTCATGGTCACCGGCGACATCTTCCGCGGCCGCTACCGCGAGAGCCTCGAGGAGCCGCGCGCCCTCGTCCCCGACCGCGCGCTCGAGTACCGCATCCCGCTGCCGCACGTCAGCCACACGTTCCTCAAGGGCCACCGCCTGATGGTCCAGGTGCAAAGCACGTGGTTCCCGCTCTACGACCGCAACCCGCAGACCTTCGTCCCGTCGATCATGACGGCGCCGCCGGAGGCCTACCGCCCCGCGCGCCAGCGGATCCACCACGACGCCGCCCACGGGACGCACCTGGAGTTCGATGTGGTGCCGTGAGGTGGGCCCCACCGGGCTGACGCGCCGTGTTACGAGACCCGGCAGGTGCGCTGCCGGGAACGCCCACGCCCGTCAGGCGTATCATCCCCGTGAAGGCTCGCGTACGGGCGCGCCGCCTCGCGCGTCCACACCGCTCCCGTCCCCTCGCCGGAGTCGCGCATGTCCCTCCAGGCCGCTCGGACAGGCCGTCGCATCTCGCACTACGACGTTGGCGAACTGCTCGGATCCGGCGGCATGGCGGAGGTGTACCGCGCCACCGACCAGCGCCTCCGCCGCCGTGTCGCGCTCAAGTTCCTGCGCGCCTTCCCCGACGAGGCGCTGCGCCAGCGCCTCCTCCGCGAGGCACAGGCCGCCGCGCTGCTCGACCACCCCAACATCTGCACGATCTTCGAGGTTGACGAGACGGAGGACGGTGACATCTTCATCGCCATGGCGTACTACGACGGCGAGACGCTCGACCGGACGCTGGCCCACGGGCCCCTCGCCCCGGGGCGCGCCATCGCGATCGCCGTGCAGGCCGGGCGCGGCCTCGCCGCCGCGCACGACGAGCTGGTGGTCCACTGCGACGTCAAGCCGGGCAACCTGCTGCTCACGCGCACCGACACGGTGAAGATCCTCGACTTCGGCATCGCACGCCCCCTGCGCGACGCGGGCGAGGGCACGGGCGGGGAGGTGTTCGGGACGCCGGGCTACATGGCGCCCGAACAGCTCCGCCGCGAGCCGGTGGACCAGCGCACCGACATCTGGGGGCTCGGCGCCGTCCTCTACGAGATGCTCACCGGGGTCCCCCCGTTCCGGGCCGATGACGTGGCCGCGCTCGTCAACGCGGTGCTCACGTCCCAGCCGGCCGCGCCCTCGGCACTCCGGCCCGCCATCCCCGCGGCGGTGGATCGCATCGTCGAACGGGCGCTCGCCAAGAACCCGAGGCTCCGATACGAGCGCATCGACGTGATGGTGCAGGAACTGCTCGGCGTGCAATCGTCGGTGGACTCCGGCGCCATCACGATGCGGCTGCCCGGCGCGGCGGCCAAGACGTCGGTTGCGGTGCTGCCCTTCGAGGACATGAGCCCGGCGCGGGATCAGGGCTTCCTGTGCGACGGGATTGCCGAGGAAGTGCTGCGGGCGCTGAGCCTGATCCCCGATCTGTACGTCGCCTCGCGCACCTCGTCGTTCCAGTTCAGGAACCAGTCCGCGGACATCCGCGAGATCGGCGCGCGGCTCAACGTGAACACCGTCCTCGAGGGCAGTGTCCGCCGGGCGGGTGACCGTGTGCGCGTGACGGCACAGCTCGTCAGTGTGGACGATGGCTATCGGTTGTGGTGCGAGCGCTACGACCGCGACATGCAGGACATCTTCGCCATCGAGGACGAGATCGCCGAACGCATCGCGCACGCCCTCGAGGTGACGCTGGCCGAGCGTGCGGGGGTGCCGGCCACCGGTCGGGCCGAACCCAACGCGGAGGCGTATCAGCTCTACCTGCAGGGGCGGCAGTTCGTGCACCAGCACCGCCGCAAGGCCTTCGAGGTGGCGTTGCAGACCTTCCAGCGCGCGATCGAGATCTGCCCGCGCTACGCCCGGGCGTACGCCGGCATCGCCGACTGCCACTCGTTCCTCAAGCTGTATTTCGGGCACGGCGCCGAGGCGGTGGAGGCGGCCGACCTCGCCTCCGCGAAGGCGCTCGAACTCGAGCCGCAACTCGCCGACGCGCACGCCTCACGCGGGCTCGCGATGTTCCTGCGGCGGGACTTCGAGGCGGCCGAGCGCCATCTGCGCCGGGCGATCCAGCTCGACCCGCGCGCCTACGAGCCGCACTATTTCTTCGCGCGCGTCTGCTTCTCGCTCGGCCGCACCTTCGAGGCCGCCGAGCAGTACCGCGAGGCCTGTGCCATCGTTCCCGAGGCATACGACGCCTGGTACCTGCTCGGCATGTGTTACCGGCGCATGGGTGAGACGGCGCGGGCGCGCAATGCGAACTTCGAGTGCATTGAGGCGATGAAGCGGTGGGTGAAGTCCCACCCCGACGACACCCGGGCCTGGACGATGGGGGCCTCGGTGCTCGCGGAGATGGGGGAGCCCGACCGCTCGGCGTCGTGGGTGGCACGGGCGCTGGCCATCGACCCCGACGAGGCGATCATCCAGTACAACGCGGCGTGCGTGTACGTGGCGCTCGGTCGGCGCGACGACGCGCTGGCCTGCCTCGAGGCCTCGATGCGCGGGGGCGGCGTGGCCATGGACTGGATCCGCAACGATCCCGACCTCGATCCGCTGCGCGACGATCCGCGGTTCGTGGCGCTGCTCGCCACCCGCACGGAGTGACCTCGGTGTGCACTGGGCCGGCGGCACGCGCGGGATCGGCCGCCTGGCGCAGCGCGCGCCCCATGTAGACTAGCCGCGTCATGGCCGGGCTCGATCCGACGCTGCTCTCCGAGGCGCGCATCGCCGCGGCCTACCTGATCTTCTTCGGCAGCTACCTCGTGTTCGCGCTGGGCACCTTCCCCGGCATGAAGATCGATCGCCCGGGCGCGGCTATCATTGGGGCGGTTCTGATGGTGGCGTTCCGGATCGTGGGCGCGCGCGAGGCGCTGGGGTCGGTGGACTTCGCGACGATCGTCCTCCTGTTCTCGATGATGCTGATTGCCGGCAACCTGCGGCTGGCTGGCTTCTTCGACGCGATCACCGCGGGGCTGATCACGCGGCTGCACCCGCACCACCTGCTGCCGACGGTGATCTTCACCTGCGGGCTGCTTTCCGCCGTCCTCGTCAACGACGTCGTCTGTCTGGTGATGACTCCCATGGTCGTGCTGATGGCGCGGCGGCTCGGTGTGCCCCCCGTGCCGTACGTCATCGCCGTGGCGACGGCATCCAACATCGGGAGCGCCGCCACGATCACCGGCAACCCGCAGAACATGCTGATCGGATCGCTGTCGGGCATCCCCTACGTGACGTTCCTGGCCCGGCTGGGCCCTGTCGCGTTGGCCGGGCTGTTTGCGAACTGGGCGTTCGTGCACTGGCTCTGCCTGCGCGGCCAGGTCGATCGCTTGGAGGTGCAGCGCGCGGTGACCTCGGCGGACCGGCCCCCGCCGCCCACGCGCGTGAAGCCCGCCGTGGTGTTCGTGCTGGTGCTCGCGGGATTCCTGGCCGGGCTGCCCCCGGCGCTCGTGGCGGCGGTGGGGGCCGCCGTCCTCCTGATCACACGGACCGTGGAGCCGCGCACGGTCTATGACGAGGTGGACTGGGGCCTGCTCGTCTTCTTCGTGGGCCTCTTCATCGTCGTCGGCGGTGCCGACCGGGCGGGCCTCACGGCGAGGCTGCTGCAGCCGGTGTCGGAAGGTGGCCTGCACCGGCTCCCGATCTTCGTGGCGGCGACCGCCGTGCTGAGCAACCTCGTGAGCAACGTGCCCGCGGTGATGTTGCTGCGAACCCTGGTTCCCGGCTTCCCGGACCCGCAGGCGGGCTGGCTGGTGCTCGCGATGGCGTCCACGCTGGCGGGGAACCTGACGATTGCCGGCTCGGTGGCGAACATCATCGTGGTGGAACGTGCCGCCGCTGCGGGGGTGCGTGTGAGCTTCGGCGAGTACCTCCGGGTGGGGGTCCCGGTCACCGCCGTGACGCTGGCGCTCGGGGCCTTGTGGATGG
>Ga0114939_10002747_pt1 | contig 12754 bp, 9 predicted proteins | sample AshMeaCrysSpring_FD_87196 | JGI IMG/M metagenome (GOLD analysis project Ga0114939, IMG submission 87196) | Groundwater microbial communities from Big Spring, Nevada to study Microbial Dark Matter (Phase II) - Ash Meadows Crystal Spring | ecosystem: Environmental > Aquatic > Deep subsurface >... | reverse complement strand
GTGGCGTTCGTCATCCCGCTGGGGATCGTGCGCAACGCGTTCCGGATTCTGGTCATCGGCCTGCTCTGCGTGCACGTCGGGCCGCACATGATCGACAGCCTCATCCACCGCCGCGGAGGCCCGTTCTTCTTCGTGCTGTCGCTCGTGCCGCTGTTCCTCCTCCTGTGGTGGCTGCGGCGCCGGGAGCGGGCGGCATGACGCTGTTCCAGGTCCTCCCGTTCGCAGCGGCGGTGTGCGCCTGGCTGCTGGCGGCCGCGAGGCTGGTCCGCACGCCACGCCCGCCGGCAGCGTGGTGGTTCGTCGCGGGGATGGTGCTGCTCGGCCTGGACAGCACCCTCACGAGCCTGAGCCTCGGCAGCGCCACGCTGGACGGCGCCGTGTCCTGGCTGGAACGCGCGCTCACGGTGAAGTGCCTCGTCGCGGTGGCCTGGCTCGGCTTCGGCCTGAGCTACTCGCGCGGCAACGCCCGCGAGGCGCTGGCTCGCTGGCGCGTGCCCCTGGGCGCGGCGGCCCTGCTGTCCGTCGGCCTGGCGCTCGGGTTCCCGCAGCAACTCCTGGACTTCGTGCCGGCAGCGCCGCCCGACGCGGGATGGGTGCTGCGCTTCGGCGTGCTCGGCACGGCCCTGAACCTCTACGTGCTCGTGGCGCTCGTGCTGGTGCTGGTGCACCTGGAACAGACGTTCCGGGCGGCGGTCGGGACGATGCGCTGGCGGATCAAGTTCGTGGTGATCGGCCTGGCGGTGATCCTCGGCACCCGCCTCTACGTAGCCAGCCAGGGGGTGCTCTTCTCGGCGCCCGACCTGGCGCTCGCGGGCCTCGAGTCGAGCGCGCTGCTCATCGGGTGCGCCCTCCTAGCAGTGGCCTACGCGCGAACGGGGCTGGCCGAGGTCGAGGTCCATCCGTCGGCAGCGGTCCTGCGGTCGTCGCTCACCATCCTGCTGGCGGGAGCCTACCTCCTCATCGTCGGCGTGCTGGGACGGATGGCCGAGCAAGTTGGAGGCGCGCACGCCCTCGAGTTCAGGTCGTTCGTCGTGCTGCTGGGGCTGGCCGGCCTCGCGGTGCTGCTGCTCTCGGACCGCGTGCGCCGGTGGACGCACGGGTTCGTCGCCCGGCACTTCCGCCGGGCCGAGCACGACGCGGCCGCGGCGTGGACCCTGCTGTCGCAGCGCCTGGCCACGGTGAAGGACGAGCGCGCGCTCTGCGCCGCCTCGGCACGGCTGGTGTCGGAGACGTTCGGCGCGCTGTCGGTCACGGTCTGGCTGGTGGACGAAGCCAGCGGCCATCTCCGGGTGAGCGCCTCGACAACGGGGCAGGCGGGCGCCTCCGCCTCCGGCGCTCCATCCGGGACCGCCTCGAACGCCGTCGCCTCGGGCCTGGGATCCAGGACCTCGCCCTTCGACCTCGACTCGGTACGCGACGACTGGGCGGTGGAGTTGCGGCGGCTCAACCCGGCGACGTTCGCCACGGGCGGCCGCCGGTGGTGCGTCCCCCTGCGCGCTGGCGACCAGAGCCTGGGCGCCATGGTCCTGGCCGATCGCGTGGGCGGGGCCGCGTATACGGGCGAGGAACTGGAACTCCTGGCGTGCATCGGCAGTCAGACGGCGTCGGTCCTCGAGAACCTTCGGCTGGGCGGGGAGGTGACGCAGGCGAGGGAACTCGACGCCTTCCGGACGATGTCGGCGTTCTTCGTGCACGACCTGAAGAACACGGCGGCCTCGCTCAACCTGATGCTGAAGAACCTGCCGGTGCACTTCGACGACCCTGCGTTCCGGGCCGACGCGCTGCGCACGGTGGGGAACACGGCCCGCCGGATCGACGAACTCATCGCCGGGCTGAGCGCCTTGAGGGACCGGCCGCCGGCGCGGCCCGTGGACACGGACCTGAACCAGCTCGTGCGTCGAACGCTCGAGCGTGTCGGCGGCGACATGCCGGGGGTGGAGCTGACCGCCGAGCTCGAGCCGCTGCCGGCTGCCCGCCTCGACCCCGAGCAGATCGAGACGGTGGTGGCCAACCTGGTGCTGAACGCGCGTGACGCGGTGACCGGCGGGGGCCGAGTCCGCGTGCGGACCGAACACCGCGACGGCCGCATCGTCCTCTCGGTGGCGGACAACGGCACCGGCATGAGCCCGGAGTTCGTGCGCGACGCGCTGTTCCGCCCGTTCCAGAGCACGAAGCGCCGGGGACTCGGCATCGGCCTGTTCCAGTCGAAGCGCATCGTCGAGGCGCACGGCGGCCGGATCGCAGTGGAGAGCGCGGTGGGCGTGGGGACGACGTTCCTCGTCTCGTTTCCGGCCAGCGGGACGGATCCCGGGGCGCAGCAGCCCGGTGCCGCCCCGCTTTCGTGGCGCTCCGGCGAGGAACGCAACGCGGCGCCCTCGGGCGTGTGACACATGACCAAACCCGCGCTGCTCATCGTCGATGACGACGAGGACATCCGGACCCAGATGAAGTGGGCTCTCGCGTCGGAGTACGAGGTGCTGCTGGCGTCCGACGGGGCCAGCGCGGCGAAGGCGTTCGCGAACGGCCGCCCCACCGTGACGCTGCTCGACCTCGGGCTGCCGCCTCGACCCAACGACCCGGAGGTGGGCCTCGCGGTCCTCTCCGACCTGCTCGGGGCCGACCCGCTCGCGAAGGTCATCGTCGTCTCCGGCCAGGGCGACCGCCAGAACGCGCTGCGCGCCGTCGGGGCCGGCGCCTACGACTTCCTGTGCAAGCCGGTGGACCTCGACGAGCTGCGCCTCGTCGTGCGCCGCTGCGTCTACGTGGCCCAACTCGAACGCGAGTATCACGCCCTGCAGCAGGCGGGGCAGCCGGAGGCGTTCGAGGACATGCTGGGCGGCAGCCAGCCAATGCAGTCGGTCTTCACCTTCATCCGCAAGGTGGGCCCGACGATGGCCCCGGTGCTGATCCTGGGGGAGAGCGGCACCGGGAAGGAGATGGTGGCGCGGGCCGTCCACCGCCGGAGCACCCAGGGCGGCGGTCCGTTTGTTGCGATCAGCTGCAACACGATTCCCAGGACCTGATCGAGAGCGAGCTGTTCGGCCACGAGAAGGGGTCTTTCACCGGGGCGCACGCGCAGCGCAAGGGGCACGTCGAGACGGCCGCGGGCGGCACGCTGTTCCTCGACGAGATCGGCGAGCTGCCGGCCCCGGCGCAGGTGAAGCTCCTGCGGTTCCTCCAGGACAAGCGGTTCCTCCGCGTGGGCGGCCGTCAGGAGATCCAGAGCGACGCGCGCCTGATCGCGGCCACCAACGCGAACCTCGAGCAGGCGGTGGCGAGGGGTGCGTTTCGCGAGGATCTCTACTTCCGCCTTGCGGTCGTTGTCGTCAAGGTGCCGCCCCTGCGGGAGCGGAGCGACGACGTGGGCTTCGTGGCGAAGGAGTTCCTGCGGCGGTACGGCGGTGAGCACGGGAAGACCGGCCTCAGCTTCTCGGCCGACGCGCTGCGCGCCCTGAGCCTGCATCGCTGGCCGGGCAACGTCCGCGAGCTGCAGAACCGTGTGCAGCGGGCGGTGATCATGGCCGATGGCCGGCGCGTGACGGCGGCCGATCTGGAGTTGACCGACGCGCTGGCGGCTGCCGCGCCGCAGACGCTGAAGGAGGCCCGGGAGGCGGTCGAGCGGGAGATGGTGCAGGAGGCCCTGCGGCGGCACCGCGGCAGCATCACGGCGGCCGCGCTGGAGCTGGGCATCAGCCGGCCGACGCTCTACGAGCTGATGGAGAAGCTGGGGATTGGGCGGGAGTGACGTCGGAATTTCTTACAAGTTCAGAGGGGGAGGCTCCACACAGGTAGAGATCATTTGAAAATTAGACGGGTCACGATGGCACGACGTCTGCTCCTGTCCTTGGCGATGACATGTACGCCGCTGGCGACTGTCAGTGAACGAGATGGAGCATCCAATGAAGCGACGTGCTGCAGTCCTCGCGAGTGTCGCGGCGATGGCCCTGATGGCGGCCAGCCCCGCACAGGCGGATCTCATCCCATTCGACAACGGCAACAGCGGCTACTACCTGTTCGCGAGTCCCTTGGGATCGCCCTCCGATGAGGCGGCTTGGATCGCAAGCGTGACGGGTGCGGACGTCACCTATCTGAACAAGTTCAACTACGGGTCGACCGGCGGTTTCGACAACACCGGCGCCGTGGGTTCCGCTTCCTTCGACCCCGGGGGCAGTGCGAAGGCCGTTTCCAAGACGATCAACTGGAACCTGACCGGCACAGGGTACGAGGCGAGCTACGTTCTCATCAAGAACGGAACGGTCGGGGGACACCTCTACAGGCTCTACATGGTCACTGATGACCAGGCCATTAGCGGCAGTGGCACGGTGACGTTCGGACCTATTTACCCTTCGAAGCAGATCTCGCACGTCGGCTGGTTTGGCAGTGGGGCCACTTCGGTGCCTGATGGTGGCACGACGCTCCTGCTCCTGGGGAGCGCTCTTGTCGGCCTCGGCGCGCTGCGCCGAAGGGTCGGGCCCTAGACGCCCGCCACTGCGGCTGGCACCTTCAAGGGCCGGAGCAATCCGGCCCTTTTTCGTTGTTGCCCCGCAGCAGGGTGACGCCGCTGCCCAGTCAGTCGAGTGTTGCGAGCAGCTTGCGGGCGTCAGCCGCACCCGCAAAGTCGGCCTTGAGCCTGAGCGCCTGCTCAAGCGCCTGCCGCGCCGCGCTCTTGTCGCCGGCCTGGGCCAGGGCAAGGCCAAGGTGGTAGTGGAACCCCGGATCTCCCGGTGCCTTGTCCACCGCCAGTCGCAGGGGGGGAACCGCCAGCGACGGCAGCTGCTTCTTGATGTAGACGAAGCCCAACGTGTCGTTGACATTGGGGTTGTCGGGAAGTTCGGCCTTTGCCGCCTGCGCGAGCTGCAAGGCCCGATCGAGCTGCTCGCCACGGCTCGCATACATGTACGCGAGGTTGTTCGAGGCCACGGCCGCCCGCGGGTCGGTCTCGACGATGCGTTCGAAGCGCTGCCGGGCCTCCTCGTTCTTTCCCTGCGCCAGCAGAATCAAGGCCGCCATTGTCTGTGGGCCGACCGAGTTCGGCTGCCGGGCGGCAAGTCGGTCCGCCTCGGCGAGCGCCTTGTCGAGCTTGCCCTCCGACACGTAGAGCCGGGCCAGGAGCGCGTAGGCGTCGAAGTTCAACGCGTCGGTATCGATGGCGCGGCGCAGGAACTCCTCCGCCTTCCTCCGATCGCCAGTAGCCTCCCACGTCCTTGCCGCCAGGACGAGAACGCTGCTGTCGCGCGGCGTCGCCTGGAGGCGTTCCTCGATTCGCTTGCGTGCAGCCTGGCCCTGGCCGTCCCGCACGTCGAGCGTCGTGAGGCCGGCAAGCGGCTCGAGAAGGCGGGGGTCGAGCGAGAGCGCCTTCTCGAACGACGTACGAGCCCCGGCGCGCTCGCCCCTGCGAAGGGCCAACATGCCTGCCTGCGCGTGGACGGCACCGACCCCTGGAAACGAGGCGACCAACTCGCTCGTCACAACCGATGCGCGATTGAGGTCCCCCTGCGCGAGCAGCGCTCGGCCGAGGATCAGGCGGGCTTCCAGGTTCGCAGGCTCGAGCTGAGCGGTCTGCCCAGCCAACTGCGTGGCTGCGGTAGGGGAGCCCCGCTGCAACTCGATTCCGGCCAGCCGCAATTGCGCCGCTGCGGCGCGCGGGTTCAGCCGGAGCACCTCCTTGAAGGCGGCAGCGGCAGCATCGAGGTCGCGCTGGGCCTGGTAGGTCGAACCGAGCAGGAACTGGGCCTCCGCACTTCGCGGATCCAGCGTCACCGCCTGCTGCGCCTCTGCCAGGGCCTCGGTGGTCTTGCCGTCCGCAAGGAGGAACCGACCACGCATCACATGGGCTTCGGAATACGAGGGTTGCTTCGAGATCACCTCGTCGATCGTGCGGTAGGCGTCGGCCGGCCTGCCCTCCGAGTACAACAGCGCAGCCGTTCGCGACCTCGCAACGGCCCAGGTGCCTGGCGCCGAGCTCAGTTGATCCAGCACCTTGAGTGCCTCGGCGGGGCGCTTCATGCCCACGTAGTAGTCGGCCAGCGCGATCGTGGCGGCCGGATCGTCGGCGCGGCCGGCCACCTTCCTGAGGTGAGGCTCGGCCTCGGCACCCCGGCCCGACGAGGCGTAGAAGGCTGCCAGGGCCTGGTTCGCTCGCACGTTGCCCGGGTCCAGTTCAAGGGCCGCCTTGAATTCCGCCTCCGCCTCGCCGCCCCGGTCCAGTGCCCAGAGGAAGTTCGCGAGGCCAAGATGGGCCGTCACTGACTTGGGATCCGTTGCCACGGCCAGGCGAAAGGCGGACTCGGCTTCCGACTCACGTCCCTTCGCCAGCTGGAGAACGCCGAGGTTGGTCTGGTGCGCCGCTTTCGGGTCCAGCGCAATCGCCTGCTGGATCTGGGTGATCGCGCCATCGAGGTCGTCAAGTCCCGCGAGGGCGTTGGCGCGGAGCACGAGCGCGTCCGGGTTCTTCGGGTTGATCGCCAAGGCCTTGTCCGCCCGAGCCTGGGCATCCTGCGCCTTGCCGGCTCGGAGCAGGAGGGCCCCAGCTTTCACCTGGAGGCCGGCATCGTTGGGGAGCAGGTCCGCGGCGCGAACGTACTCGGCGAGCGCGCCCGCGCTGTTCCCCTGCTTGACGTAGAGCTCAGCGAGCTTGAGGCGCGGGGGGGCGAAGGTGGCATCCTTCTGGATCGCGTTACGGAACTCGAGGACAGCGGCCGCTTCGTTGCCCTTTTGCAGGTAGGCGTTGCCGCGCTCGAAGTGGCTCTGGGCGCTGCGGGAACAGCCCGCGACGGTCAACGCGACCAGCAGGCCGAGGACGGCGCATCGAATCCGTTGCTGTACCTTCATAGAGAACCCCGACGGTCGTCCACGAGCGTACCACAGGGGCACCGCCTTACGCCGAGCGCCCAGCGCCTTGCGCCCTCGACATCGGCCGCACGCAGCATCGCTCGGGACCAACCTTCCGGCAAGGCCGTGTGCCGGTGGGCGTGCGACGCTCGGAGGGCGGGCCTCCCGGCCCGCCTGGCCACGCGGCAACGTGAAGGAACCGGTCAGTCCAGCTCGTCAATCGGTACGGCGCGCAGGCCGGGTTCGATGGGGAAGCTGTTGGCCGCCCGGGAGAGGATCGTGCGCGAGGCCACGCGGGACGCGCCGATGGCGTTACGCGCGGCCCCCAGGTTGACGGCGTCGGCCGAGGAGGGCAGCTCCGTCCACTTCGCCTCGTACAGGTGCAGGCGTCCCGCGATGTCGGCGACGAAGTCCACCTCCCGCGTCCGGTCCCTCCAGAAATGCAGGGTCCCGGTTCGCCCGAGGCGCCGCTCCCGGTGCCGAAGCTGCGCGAAGACGAACGTCTCCCACACCGCCCCCGCCAGCGGCGACCCGCGCAGCTCCTCGACCGACCGGATGTTCAACAGGGCACACAGCAGGCCCGAGTCGGCGAGGTAGAGCTTCGGGCTCTTCACGATCGACGTCGTGCGATTCGAGAACCAAGGCTCGAGCAGCACGATCTGGCCGGAGGCTTCGAGGACCGACAGCCACTGGCCCGCCGTCGAGGGGGCGATTCCGATGTCGCGCGCGAGGTCGGCCTTGTTGAGGAGGTTGGCCGAGCGCATCGCGCAGGCCCGGAGAAACCGCTCGAAATCCCGCAGGCTGCCGACATTGGCGAGCGACCGCACGTCGCGCTCCAGGTACGTGGCCAGGTACGAGCTGTGGAAGGCCACGCCATCGATCTCCGGCACGGCGTGCAGCTCGGGAAACCCGCCGCGCACGATGGCCGTCTCGAGGCCGGTGGCCGGAAGCGCGGCGCGGATCTCGGCCAGCGACAGCGTCTCGAGCTCGACGATGTCGGCGCGGCCCGCGAGCGACTCCGACACGCCGCGCATGAGGGTGAAGCGCTGTGAGCCCGTCAGCAGGTACTGGCCCGGCTGGGTGCGGCGCGCATCCACGGCGGCCTTGAGGTGCCGGAACAGCCCCGGGGCGTACTGCACCTCGTCGATGATTGCGGGCGGCGGGTGGCGCAACAGGAAGGCGCCGGGCTCCTTCTCGGCCTGCTCGGCCTCGGTGGGCAGATCGAGCGAGACGAAGCGCGCCTCCGGGAAGAGACGCCGGAGGGTCGAGGTCTTGCCCGTCTGCCGCGCGCCGGTCAGGACGACGACGGGCCGGGTGCGCGCCGAGTGGCGGAGCCGGGCCTCCACGTACCGCGGGATCCACATGCGCAGATTATACGATTCAATCGTAGATATTACACGTCACAGCCGCTGTTCCTGCAGGCGGCCCGCCTCGGACGCGCGACGTCGTCGGGCGTCCAGGCGCCGCGGGAGCGGCGCCCTCCGCAATGCGTCCAGGCGCCGACGAAGCGGCGCCTTCCGCACGGCGGCGACGTTCGCTCACCGCGCCCGCGGGGTGAGACGGACGATGAGGTCGTAGCCGGCGGCGACCGTCCCGCGCCCGTCGCGATTCCGGGTGGCGATGAACACCGCGCCGCGACCGCCTGAGACGATGTCAGCGATGCGGCCGAGCGAGTCGGACAGCAGGATCTCGGTGCGGGATGCGTCGCCAGGTGTCACCCGCCACAGGGACGCGTTCTCGGGCAAGGCCACGAACGCGCTGAGCGCACGCGGCGCCTTCGTCGCGGCACCGTGCCGGTAGAACACCAGCCCGCCAGGCGCTAGAGACCGGCCCACCTCGAGCGGCAGGGCCCCCCTCGTCGTTGCCCCAGCACAGCGCTCAGTTGCTGTGCCACGGCAGCCCGCCAGGCCGAACTCCTCGCCGGCGTCGATCGCGCGCATCGTCGCGCGTCCCTCGCCATCCGCCAGCACGCCCCACAACGCGCCGGTGTCGGGGTCCCAGCCGAACGCCACGGGCCGCTCCAGCCCGTAGGCAAACACCGCCGACCGGTCCGCCAGCCGACCATCGTCACCGAACCGCAGGATGGCGCCGCCCGAGGCCCCGGCGGACGCCTGGGGCGGTAGCTCGACTGCCTCCGGCAGCGCGACATACAGCAGGCGGTCGGGGCCGAACGCCAGACGCGGCCCATCGGCCGACACAGCGGCGAGCGGCTCGTCGAACAGCACCGCGGGCTCGCCGAGGGTGTCACCAGCCTCCCGCAGGCGCACCACGAGCAGGCGGGCCTGGTCCCGCCGGTCGCGTGCGGCGTAGGCCACATAGACGAGGCGGTTGCGCGCAAAGTCGGGGTGAAGCGCCAGACCGAGCGGGCCTGCCGGTGGCGGGTCGAGCATCGCGTTGGCGTCCAAGGCGAGCGTGAGCTCCGCCTGGTCTTGGTGGGTCGTTCTCGGCGCCGGCGACGCGACGCCTTCCACCCTGTCGAGAATCCACACGCGGCCCGTCATGCCGGCAACGAACAGTCGGCCGTCGGGGGCCAGGGCGATCTGCGCCGGGGCCTCCACGCCGCTCGCCAGCACTTGCACGCCGAAGGTGAGCCCGTCGGCGGCGGTCAGGGTGTCTGGGATCGTGCGAGCGGCGGCTTCTGCACCGCGGTCATCCGCCGACAGGGAGCCAACGCCCGACGCGGTGAGCCCAGCCAGCTTCTGGACGGTGATGGCTGCCGACCGGGCGCTCTCGAGGCCGCTCACGCGCGAGACGGCGGAGAGCGCGATGGTGTGGACGCCAACGGTAAGCGGCGGCAGCGGTGACACGCAGGGGGAGCCCTGCGGCCCGAGCTGCGCCGCATCGCAGGTGGCGCTGTCGAGCGAAACAGGCTGGCCGTCCACGTAGGCCAGGAAGCGGAGATCAGAGACGTCGCCCGCCTGGTCCCAGGCGAGGCGCTCGGAGCCGCGGACGGGGACGGTCCCGGCGGGCACGGTGCCGTCGGGCGGCGCCGGCGACGAGCCGCCGCACGACAGCGCGAGGAGCGATAAGGCGAGCACGACGCTGCGCGGCAGATCCCGCACGAACGTCCCGGAGCGCACCATGTCGGGATGCTAGCACGCGGCAACGATCGTTCGGCCGGCACGGAGGCCGGCCCTCCAATGGCGGTGTCCAGGCGGACCAGGAGGTCCGCCCTCCGAACGGTGGGAACCTCGGAGGGCGCCGCTCCTGCGGCGCCTCTGCGGTGCCTGACACGGCAACAGGAGGCGCTACCATACGCTGAACCAGAGGAGGACCGCGATGGGCATCACGGTGCCGCAGCTAGACGACGAGCGCTATAAGCGTCTGGTGGAGGAGTTGCGCGCCGCCATCGTCAGGTACGCCCCCGAGTGGACAGACCTGAACGATGCCGACCCCGGCATCACGATCGTCGAGGTGTTCGCCTTCCTCGGCGAACATTTGCTGGCTCGGGCCAACGCCATCCCCGAGCGCAGGCGCCGAATGCTCCGGGAGACGGTTGCGCGGCTTGCGTCGATGCTCGAACGCGACGATCCAGCGACAGAGCTGCTGGCTCTCGCGAAACGCGTGCGCTACCTCGACGGCCGCCTGCTCACCGCGGCCGACCTGCGCGACGAGCAGGAGTACCACCTCCGCCGCCGCCGGCTCCTCAACCGCGCCCTGCACGGGTTCGGCATCGTCACGGGCCTCGACGTGCGGGTGCCGTCCGAGGCCACGCCACCCGCGGTGGTCGTCACGCCTGGGTTTGCGCTCGACGCGTGGGGACGCGAAGTGGTGCTGGCCGCACCGCAGACGGTCGGGATCGAAGACGGATCACCGGTCCGCCTCGTGATGGTCGAGTCTGCCGAGCGCGAGACGGACCTCGTGGCGGCACTCGGGGCGGATGGCGCCACGGACGCCATGATGGCGACGCGCATCGAGGAAGGCGCCGCAGTCCGCCTCGTGGACGCCGCCGACTGCCCCGAGGGGATCGTGGTTGGGCGCCTCGTGCGAGGCACTGCGGGGTGGACGCCCGACCCCGCGTTCGTGCCGCGAAGGGTGAAGGACGTCCCCCGGGCCTGAAGGCCCGGGGCTCCGAGGGAGCCGCCAGGCGGCGGGGCGCGTGCGGGTCGCGCCGTTGACGGTGTATATACTCGAATCTATACTCTATTCATGAAGCGCCCCCGTGCCAAGTTGTTTCAGAACGGAGGCAGTCAGGCGGTCCGGCTGCCGAAGGACTGCCGGTTCCCGGCGACACAGGAGGAGGTGCTGGTTCACCGCGAAGGCCGTCGCGTGATTCTCGAACCCGCCGACGAGTGGCCCGACGATTTCCGCGCCTGCCTTGGTGCCTGGTCGGACGACATCCCCAGACCCGCCCAGCGGCCGATCAGCGACGTGCGGAACCCGCTGTGAGCTTCGAATACATGCTCGACACGGACACCGTCAGCTGGGCGCTGCGTGGGCAAGGTGGGGTTGCCGCCCGTCTCCTGGCGTTCCGCCCGTCGCAGCTCTGCATCAGCGCGATCACGTTGGCCGAGCTGCGGTTCGGCGCCGATGCCAAGGGATCGCGGAAGCTGCAGTCGTTGATCGGCACGTTCACGGAGTCGGTGGGCGTCGTGCCCTTCGACGAGGCGGCGTCAGACCGGTTCGGACCAGTGGCAGTGGCGCTCGCAAAGAGGGGCGAACCCATCGGTACTTTCGACACGCTCATCGCCTCACACGCGCTGGCGCTCGGCCTGACGCTGGTGACCAACAACACCAGGCACTTCCAGCGGGTTGCCGGGTTGAGGGTCGTCAGTTGGGCGTGAGGGCCACGGCGTCAGGCGGAAGGCAGACCCGGGCGTCAGGCGCAGGGCGTCAGGCGCAAGGCAGACCCGGGCGTAAGGCGTAAGGCGCAAGGCGTGAGGCAGACCCGGGCATAAGGCCGTAGGGCGTCAGGCGCAAGGCAGACCCGGGCGTAAGGCGTAAGGCGTAGGGCGTAAGGCGCAGAGCGGCAAAACTGTAATCCCACCTCCCAAGGCGGCCAGCCCCTTCCCTCCTGCGCGGGCGTCCGAGGCCGCGTCAGCCGAGATCAACCTTGAAAACACTGGGGTGGCCGAGCCTCTGGCCTCAGCCCATCCGCGGCCCCGATCTTGCCCCTTGTGCCGCGGGCAGTGCCGTCGCCTGGGCCGGGCGAAGACCGGACATGGACGGATGGCCGGACCCCGGCTATATGCACAGCAACACGATCCGCCGCGTCACCCCCCGCCGCCTCCCCCAGTTCATCATCCGCGGACCGTGGCTCGGCGCGGCCCTGATCGTGGCCCTGGGGGCGCTTGCGGCGCCCGTGCAGGCGCAGCCGGTGGTCAACCCGCGCCAGGTCGAGTTCGTGCCGTCGGCCGACCACGCCGCGCTGCTCCCGGACGGCCGCGCGGCGGTCACGCGGTACGAGTTCGAGCTGTACTCGGTTGGCGTGGCGACGCCGTTTCATACGGTGAGCATGGGCAAGCCGGCGCCGGGGACCGACGGCCTGATCCGATACGACTTCTCGAGCCAGATCCCGACGTGGCCGTTGCCGGGCGGCGTCTACGAGTCGCGCGTCGCGGCGGTGGGCCCCAACGGCACCGGGCGCAGCGCGCTCTCGAACCAGTTCACGATCGAACTCGGCGGCTGCACCTTCAGCATCTCGCCCACGACGCTCAGTGTGGCGGCGGGGGCCGGTACCTCGTCGGTGACAGTTGTTACAACAACTGGCTGTGCCTGGACGGCGTCGAGCGGCGCGTCGTGGATCACGGTGAGCCCGGCGTCGGGGAGCGGGAACGGGTCGGTCACGCTCACGATCGCAGCGAATTCGAGCACCAGCTCGCGCACGGGCACGGTCACGGTGGCCGGGCAGACGGTCACGGTGACGCAGGCGGGCGTGCCCTGCACGTTCTCGGCGTCGCCGACGACGCTGTCCGTGGCGGCG
>Ga0114939_10002746_pt1 | contig 12754 bp, 11 predicted proteins | sample AshMeaCrysSpring_FD_87196 | JGI IMG/M metagenome (GOLD analysis project Ga0114939, IMG submission 87196) | Groundwater microbial communities from Big Spring, Nevada to study Microbial Dark Matter (Phase II) - Ash Meadows Crystal Spring | ecosystem: Environmental > Aquatic > Deep subsurface >... | reverse complement strand
CCGCGCATGTGCCCGGGCCGCTACCTGGCATTGCTGGAGATGAAGATGGCCATGGCCATGCTGCTGTCCAGCTTCGACATCGAAGGCGTCGACACGCCGGACGGCGGCATGGCCGAGGAGCGCATGGCCTTCACGATGCACCCGGTGGGACTGCGCATGCGCCTGCGCGCCGCCGCTTGCGCGCCGGCCTGAGTAGCCGCAACGAAAAAGGGCGCCAACCCTGCGGCTGGCGCCCTTCGCGGCGGATGGCGCACGGCGTTACTTCGGCAGCACCACCGTGTCGATGACGTGGATGACGCCGTTGTCGGCCACGATGTCGACCGCGGTCACCTTGGCGGCGTCCACGGTGACGCCGCCGCTGGTGCCGACGGTGAGTTCATAGCCCTGCGCGGTCTTGACCTTGCCCGCGGCCACGTCCTTGGACATCACCTTGCCCGGCACGACGTGGGCCAGCAGCACGGCGGTGAGCTTGGCCTTGTCGGCCAGCAGCGCGTCCAGGTCGGCCTTGGGGATCTTGGCGAAAGCCGCGTCGGTGGGCGCGAACACCGTGTACGGGCCCTTGCCCTTCAGCGTCTCCACCAGGCCGGCGGCGCTCAAGGCCGCGGCCAGGGTCTTGAAGTTGCCGGCGGCCACGGCCGTGTCGACTATGTCCTTGGCCTGGACGGCAAAGGCGGCTAGCGACAGAGCGCTGATGGCAAAGAACTTTTTCATGAGGAATACTCCTTGGGTTGAAGAGAGATAAGCGGGTGAGCGACGGGAACGTCAGGGTGCGGGCAGCAACACCTTGTCGATGACGTGGATCACCCCATTGCTAGCAAAGACGTCGGTGGCCACGATGTTCGATTTACGCGGGCTGTCTTCGTCGGTGATCGCCAGCGTCGAATCGACGGTGAAGGTGCCGGACTCAAGTGTCACGATCGGCGTGTTCAGCGGCACGTCGGCCTTCATCACCCGACCGTCGACCACGTGATAGAGCAGCACCGATTTCAACAGGGCTCTGTCGGCGAACAGTTGGTCCTTGGTGATGCCATCTGCGGCCAACTCGGCCAGAAGCGCGTTAAAGGCGTCGTTGGTCGGCGCGAAGACCGTCAGCGGCCCCTCACCGTTCAGCGCGTCGACCAGGTCGGCAGCCACCACGGCCTCGACCAGGATGCTGAACTGCGGCAGCGTCTGTGCGGTTTCGACGATGGTCTTGTTGGCCGGCAGGATCACCTTGTCGATGACGTGGATCACGCCGTTGCTGGCCATCACGTCGGTGGCCGTGATGTTCGACGTGCGGTTGCGGCCGTCGGTAATCACCAGCTCGCCGCCCATGGAATCCACCTTGAACACCCCCCCCTGCACGGTCGGAACGGCCTTGCCCAGCGGCACGCCAGCCGCCTTCACCTGCGACGGCAACACGTGGTAGGTCAGCACGGCCGTCAGCAGCGCCTTGTCGGCCAGCAGTTGATCCTTGGTCACGCCGAGTTCGGTCAACAGCGCGGCGAAGGCGTCGTTGGTCGGCGCGAACACCGTGAACGGCCCAGGCTGCGACAGCGTGCCGCCGAGGCCGGCCGCGGTCACCGCCTCGACCAGTATGCTGAACTGCGGCAGCGACTGCGCCGTCTCGACGATGTTCAGCGTCGGCGCCTGCACCTCGTCATCATCGTCGCTGCCGCAAGCGGCAAGAACCAGGGCCGTCGACGCGGCTAGCATGACTTTCAACCAACTTCTCATGGCACTTCCTTGCTAAGAGATTTACAGGGGAATAAGGGTAAAAAACGGAACGGGATTAAATATAGACTGTTCAGTATTCCATATGAACTATATGGTTGTTATTGGACTCGGCTGTCTTGTGCCGGCTTCCATCCCGCCGGCACGAGCGCCAGACGATGTCCTGAGCCAGCAGCGCAGCAGCGCGCGGCCCTGTGTGATCCACGGCAAGGCCGGCAGGGCGGGCGTGCGAGCCCGGCGCCAAAGCGCTGTGCCATGATTCGCGCATGAACGCGCCCGAGCCCGGACAGATGATGCGCGCGGCCTGCCCGCACGACTGCCCCGACACCTGCGCGATGCAGGTCAGCGTGCAGGGGGGACGTGTACTGCGCATACAGGGCGATGCCGCGCATCCGACGACGCACGGCGCGCTGTGCACCAAGGTGTCGCGCTATGCCGAGCGCACCTATCACCCCGAACGCGTGCTGCAGCCGCTGAAGCGTGTCGGGCCCAAGGGATCCGGCCGCTTCGAGCCGGTGCGCTGGGACGAGGCTCTGGACGACATCGCTGCGCGGCTGAAGGCCGTTGCCGCGCGCGACCCGCAGGCCATCCTGCCCTACAGCTATGCCGGCACCATGGGCCTGCTGCAGGGCGAGAGCATGGCGGCGCGCTTCTTCCACAGGCTGGGCGCGTCGCGACTGGACCGCACGATCTGCGCCAGCGCCGGCGGCGAGGCGCTGCTGGCCACCTACGGGGCCAAGGTCGGCATGCATGTCGAGCACTACGCCGAGAGCAGGCTGATCGTCATCTGGGGCAGCAACTCGATCGCCTCGAACCTGCACTTCTGGACCTTTGCCCAGACGGCCAAGCGTGCCGGTGCCAAGCTGGTGTGCATCGACCCGCGCCGCACCGAAACCGCCGACAAGTGCCACGAGCACCTGGCGCTGCTGCCGGGCACCGACGGCGCGCTGGCCCTGGGCCTGATGCATGAGCTGATCCGCAACGACTGGCTCGACCACGACTATCTCGAGCGCCACGTGCACGGCTGGCCGGCGCTGCGCGAGCGCGCGCGGCAGTGGCCGGTGGAACGTGCGGCGCAGGTGTGCGGCCTGCCCGAGGAGCAGATCCGTGCGCTGGCCCGCGACTACGGCACCACCAAGCCGGCCGCGATCCGCCTGAACTACGGCATGCAGCGGGCGCGCGGCGGCGGCAACGCGGTGCGCCTGGTCGCGCTGCTGCCCTGCCTGGTCGGCGCCTGGCGCCACCGTGCCGGCGGCCTGCTGCTGTCCAGCTCCGGCTGGTTCGCGCCGGTGCGCAACGACGCGGCGCTGCAGCGGCCCGACCTGCTGGCCGGGCGCTCGCCGCGCGTCGTCAACATGAGCACCATCGGCGACGACCTGCTGCGCGAGGACTCGCCGGCATTCGGACCGCGCATCGGGGCGGTGTTGGTCTACAACAGCAACCCGGTGGCGGTGGCGCCGCAAAGCCGCAAGGTGGTCGAGGGCTTCGCCCGCGAAGACCTGTTCACCGTCGTGCTCGAGCACTTCATGACCGACACCGCCGACATGGCCGACTACGTGCTGCCCGCGACCACGCAGCTCGAGCACCTGGACGTGCACACTTCCTACGGCCACACCTACGCGCTGATCAACGAGCCGGCGATCGCGCCGCTGGGGCAGAGCAAGCCCAACACGCAGATCTTCCGCGAGCTGGCCGCGCGCATGGGTTTCGACGAGCCCTGCTTCGCCGACAGCTACGAGGCGCTGGCACGCATGGCGCTGAAGCCGGAATGGGTGGACTTCGACGCCTTGCGCGCCAGGGGCTGGGTCCGGCTGGCGCTGCCGGATGCGCCCTTTGCCGAGGGCGGCTTTCCGACGCCCAGCGGCAAGGCGCTGGCCGACGCGCCGGGCCTGGGCGTGCCCGATTACCTGCCGAACCACGAGTGCGCGGCGGCCGCGCCGCAGCTGGCGCGGCGTTACCCGCTGGCGATGATCTCGCCGCCCGCGCGCAACTTCCTCAACTCCACTTTCGTCAACGTGCGCAGCCTGCGCGACATCGAGGGCGAGCCCTTGCTGGAGATGCATGCCTCCGATGCCGGCCCGCGCGGCATCGGCGACGGCACGGTGGTGCGCGTGTTCAACGACCGTGGCAGCTACCGCTGCACCTGCCGCGTTGGCGACCGCGCCCGGCCCGGCGTGGTCAACGGCCTGGGCATCTGGTGGCGCAAGCTCGGCATGGACGGGCACAACGTCAACGAGCTCACGCACCAGCAGCTCACCGACATCGGCCGCGCGCCTGCCTTCTACGATTGCCTGGTCGAGGTCGAGGCGGTGGGCGCATGACCGCCGCGACGTGCGTCGCCGCTGGCTGATGGCCGGCCTGGGCCTGGGCGGCGTGCTGCTGGCGGCGGCAGCGGCGCTGTGCCTGGGCAGCGGCTGCAGCGACATGGGCTACTACCGCCAGTCGGTGGCGGGGCACCTGGACCTGATGTCCCGCGCCAGGCCGGTCGACGACTGGATCGCCGCTGGCGACACGCCTGACGCGCTGAAGCAGCGCCTGGGCCTGGCGCAGCGGATGCGCGAGTTCTCGGTGCAGGTGCTGAAGCTGCCCGACAACGCCAGCTACCGGGCCTATGCCGACCTGCAGCGTCCTGCCGCGGTGTGGAACGTGGTGGCGGCGCCGGCCTTGTCGCTGCAGCTGAAGACCTGGTGCTACCCGGTGACCGGCTGTGTCGGATACCGCGGCTACTTCGACCGCGGCGCCGCCGACACGCTGGGCAACAGCCTGCGCGCGGAAGGCTACGACGTCGGCGTCTACGGCGTGCCGGCCTATTCGACGCTGGGCTGGAGCAACTGGATCGGCGGCGATCCGCTGCTCAACACCTTCGTCAACGGCTCCGAGGGAGACCTGGCGCGGCTCATCTTCCACGAGCTGGCGCACCAGCAGCTGTACGTGGCCGATGACACGCTGTTCAACGAGTCCTTCGCCACCGCGGTCGCGCGCATCGGCACGCGCCTGTGGCTTGAGCAGCACGGCAGCCCGTCCGCGCGCGAGCAGTACCGGCTGTCGCAGCAGCGGCGGCGGGACTTCGGCGAGCTGACGCTGCGCTGGCGCGACCGTCTCGACCAGCTCTACGCCGGCCCGCTCGCGGACGACAAGAAGCTCGCGGCCAAGGCCGAGTTGCTGGCGCAGCTGCGCGCCGAGTACCAGGCCATGAAGCAGCAGCGCTGGGCGGGCTACGCCGGCTACGACGCCTGGTTCGCCCAGGTCAACAATGCCTCGCTCGGCGTGCTGGGTGCCTACAACGACCTGGCCGGCGATTTCGAGCGGCTGTTCGCGCAGCAGGGTGGGGACTTCCGGCGCTTCTATGCCGAGGCCGCGGCCATCGCCGCCTTGCCGAAGGCCGGGCGCCACGCGAAACTACGCGCCATCCCCTAAGCCAGCGCAGGAGAGTTTCGTGGCGGAAATCCGCATTCATCGGGAGCACCAGCTCGGTCTGGCCAAGGCGCGCAAGATCGCCGGGCAATGGGCCGACGACGTGGAGAAGCGCTTCGACATGCGCTGCTCCTGGATCGAAGGCGATTTCAGCGACACCGTCGAGTTCAGCCGCTCCGGCGTCAACGGCCGGCTGATCGTGGCCGCAGACCACTTCGACCTGAATGCGAAGCTCGGATTCCTGCTCGGTGCCTTCAGCCGCACGATAGAGACCGAGATCCTGCGCAACCTGGACAAGCTGCTCGACGCCGGAAGGGCGGCAGCGGCGAAGAAGGCGCCGGCCGCCGCGAAGAAGGCGCGCAAGTAGCGTCCCCAGGCGTCCTGGGGACCCTGCCGCGCCTGCGTCGGCTTGTCGGCCGTCAATGATTAAGTCAGGGCTGAATCTAGAAGGAAGAAAGTCTGACTTCCATTTAAGTAACGCGCCGCCTACAGTGCCTTCGCACCAGTCAATCGCGGTACGCCGCAGCGAAGGAGATCCATGAACAAGCCCGTGGACAGCGGCCTCGTCACCGAGGCCACCGACATCACCGCCGACGCGAAGAAGCGTTACAGCGCCGGCGTGCTCAAGTACCGGCAGATGGGCTACTGGCAGCCCGACTACGTCATCAAGGACACCGACACGCTGTGTCTGTTCCGCATCACGCCGCAGGAAGGCGTGGACCCGGTGGAGGCCGCCGCCGCCGTGGCCGGCGAGTCCAGCACCGCCACCTGGACGGTGGTCTGGACCGACCGCCTGACCGCCTGCGACAGCTATCGCGCCAAGGCCTACAAGGTCGAGCCGGTGCCGGGGCGGCCGGGCGAGTACTTCGCCTGGGTGGCCTACGACCTGATCCTGTTCGAGGAAGGCTCGATCGCCAACATGACGGCCAGCCTGATCGGCAACGTCTTCAGCTTCAAGCCGCTGAAGGCGGCGCGGCTGGAGGACATCCGCATCCCGGTGGCCTACGTCAAGACCTTCAAGGGCCCGCCCACCGGGCTGATCGTCGAGCGCGAGCGCCTGGACAAGTTCGGCCGCCCGCTGCTGGGCGCGACCACCAAGCCCAAGCTGGGCCTGAGCGGCCGCAACTACGGCCGCGTGGTCTACGAGGGCCTGAAGGGCGGGCTGGACTTCATGAAGGACGACGAGAACATCAACTCGCAGCCCTTCATGCACTGGCGCGACCGCTTCCTGTACGTGATGGACGCGGTCAACAAGGCCAGCGCCGCCACCGGCGAGGTCAAGGGCAGCTACCTCAACGTCACCGCCGGCACGATGGAAGAGATGTACCGCCGTGCCGACTTCGCCAAGGAACTGGGCTCGGTGATCGTGATGGTCGACCTGGTGATCGGCTGGACCGCCATCCAGAGCATGGCCGAATGGTGCCGTGCCAACGACATGATCATGCACATGCACCGGGCCGGCCACGGCACCTACACGCGGCAGAAGAACCACGGCGTCAGCTTCCGCGTCATCGCCAAGTGGCTGCGACTGGCCGGCTGCGACCACCTGCACACCGGCACCGCGGTGGGCAAGCTGGAAGGCGACCCGCTGACGGTGCAGGGCTACTACAACGTCTGCCGCGACAGCTACACCAAGACCGACCTGCCGCGCGGCCTGTACTTCGACCAGGACTGGGCCGACCTGAAGAAGGTCATGCCCGTGGCCAGCGGCGGCATCCACGCCGGCCAGATGCACCAGCTGATCGACCTGTTCGGCGACGACGTGGTGCTGCAGTTCGGCGGGGGCACCATCGGCCACCCGCAGGGCATCCAGGCCGGCGCGGTGGCCAACCGGGTGGCGCTGGAGGCGATGGTCAAGGCGCGCAACGAGGGCCGGAACATCATCGAGGAGGGCCCTGCCATCCTGAAGAAGGCGGCCGAGTTCTGCAGCCCGCTGAAGGCCGCGCTCGACACCTGGGGCGAGATCAGCTTCAACTACACCAGCACCGACACGTCCGACTACGCCGTCACCCCGGCCGTGGCTTGAGGAGAACCGACCATGATGACCAACCCCACCGGCCGGCTGACGCAAGGCCAGTTCAGCTTCCTGCCCGACCTGACCGACGCCGAGATTGCGCTGCAGATCGAGTACGGCCTCAAGAAGGGCTATGCCTGGAGCGTCGAATACACCGACGATCCGCACCCGCGCAACACCTACTGGGAAATGTTCGGCAACCCGATGTTCGACCTGAAGGACGCCGCCGGCGTGATGATGGAGTTGAACGCCTGCCGCAAGACCTTTCCCAACCACTACATCCGCATGATGGCCTTCGACTCGACGCGCAACACCGAGTCGATCACCATGAGCTTCATCGTCAACCGGCCGGCCAAGGAGCCGGGCTTCGGGCTGTCGCGGCAGGAGGTCAAGGGCCGCTCGATGCACTACACCGTGCACAGCTACGCCACCGACACGCCCGAAGGCGAGCGCTACGGCCGTTGAGACGCCCGGGCCATATGAACGCACCGCTGTACAGCATCCCGGGTGCGGCGCCCGCCGCGCCCGCCGCGGCTGCGCCGTCCTCGGGGCAGGACGGCGGCGCGCGCACCGTCAACCAGGTGCTGGCCGAAAGCCAGATCGAGGCGGTGATGGACGAGCTCGACCGCGACCTGGTCGGGCTGGTGCCGGTCAAGCAGCGCATCCGCGACATCTCGGCGCTGCTGGTCATCGACAAGCTGCGGCGCAACCTGGGCCTGGAAGCGCAGGCGCCGAGCCTGCACATGAGCTTCACCGGCAACCCCGGCACCGGCAAGACCACGGTGGCGATGCGCATGGCGCAGATCCTGCACCGGCTGGGCTACGTGCGCAAAGGCCACCTGGTGGCGGTGACGCGCGACGACCTGGTCGGCCAGTACATCGGCCACACCGCGCCCAAGACCAAGGAAGTGCTGAAGAAGGCGATGGGCGGCGTGCTCTTCATCGACGAGGCCTACTACCTGTACCGGCCCGAGAACGAGCGCGACTACGGCCAGGAGGCGATCGAGATCCTGCTGCAGGTGATGGAGAACCAGCGCGACGACCTGGTCGTGATCCTGGCCGGCTACAAGGACCGCATGGACACCTTCTTCAAGAGCAACCCGGGCATGAGCAGCCGCATTGCGCACCACCTGGACTTCCCCGACTACACACAGGGCGAGCTGCTGCAGATCGGCGAGCGCATGCTCGACGGCATGCACTACCGCTTCGGGCCCGGCGCGCAGCAGGTCTTCGCCGAGTACCTGTCGCTGCGGCTGCAGCAGCCGCACTTTGCCAACGCGCGCAGCGTGCGCAATGCGCTCGACCGCGCGCGGCTGCGCCAGGCCAGCCGGCTGTTCGGCGAGCGCGACCGCGCGCTGACGAAAGACGACCTGAGCACGATCGAGGTGGCCGACCTGCGCGCCAGCCGCGTGTTCGCCGCGCCCGCCGCCTGAAAACCGAAACCACCCGAGGATCCCCACCATGCCGCTGACCGGACGCTGGACGCTGACGCGCTACCTGATCGAGGAGCGGCGCCGCTACCCGCAGGCCAGCGGCGAGCTCAACGCGCTGATCCTGGACATCTCGCTGGCCTGCAAGGCCATCGCCCGCATCGTCGCCACCGGCGCGCTCGGCGATGCGGTGGCCGGGCTGGAGGTGCGCGCCGGCGAGACCAACGTGCAGGGCGAGGTGCAGAAGCCGCTGGACGTCATGTCCAACGAGATCTTCATCCGCATGAACGAATGGAACGGCCACCTCGCCGGCATGGCCAGCGAGGAGATGGACGAGCCCAAGCAGATCCCGCAGAACTACCAGCGCGGCAAGTACCTGCTGGTGTTCGACCCGCTGGACGGCTCCAGCAACATCGACGTCAACGTCAGCGTCGGCAGCATCTTCAGCATCCTGCGCGCGCCGGCCGAGGTGCTGGAATCGGGCCGCGACGTCACCGAGGCAGACTTCCTGCAGCCCGGCGCCACGCAGGTGGCCGCCGGCTATGCGATCTACGGGCCGGTGACGATGATCGTGCTCAGCGTCGGCAACGGCGTCGCCGGCTTCACGCTGAACCCGAACCTGGGCGAGTTCGTGCTGACGCACGACCACATCCGCGTGCCGCGCGAGACGCACGAGTTCGCCATCAACACCAGCAACAGCCGCTTCTGGGAGCCGCCGGTCAAGCGCTACGTCGACGAATGCCTGGCCGGCAAGGCCGGGCCGCGCGGCAAGGACTTCAACATGCGCTGGATCGCCAGCATGGTGGCCGAGGTGCACCGCATCCTGATGCGCGGCGGCGTGTTCATGTACCCGCGCGACACCAAGGACCCGGCCAAGCCGGGCCGCCTGCGCCTGCTGTACGAGGCCAACCCGATCGGCTTCATCGTCGAGCAGGCCGGCGGCCGCTGCAGCACCGGCCGCCAGCCGATGCTGGGCGTCAAGCCGAGTTCTCTGCACCAGCGCATCGGCGTGGTCTTCGGCAGCGCTGCCGAGGTCGAGCGCATCGAGCGCTACCACCACGAACCGATGGACGACGTCGCCCCGCCGCCGCTGTTCGCGCCACGCAGCCTGTTCCGGGACTGAAAGCCTCCACCATGTCGCACAAGCACCCCATCATCGCCATCACCGGTTCCAGCGGCGCCGGCACCAGCAGCGTCACGCGCACCTTCGAGAACATCTTCCGCCGCGAAGGCGTGAAGGCGGCCGTCATCGAGGGCGACAGCTTCCACCGCTACGACCGCAAAGAGATGCGCGCCCGCCAGGCCGAGGCGGAGAAGGCCGGCAACAAGCACTTCAGCCACTTCGGGCCCGAGAACAATCTGTTCCCCGAGCTGGAGAACCTGTTCCGCGCCTACAGCGAGACCGGCACCGGCCGGCGCCGCCGCTACCTGCACGACCCGGGCGAGGCCGCGCCCTACAAGCAGGAGCCGGGCACCTTCACCGACTGGGAGGACCTGCCCGCCGAGACCGACATGCTGTTCTACGAGGGCCTGCACGGCGCGGTCATCACGCCCGAGGTGAACATCGCCCGCTACCCCGACCTGCTGATCGGCGTGGTGCCGGTGATCAACCTGGAGTGGATCCAGAAGCTGTGGCGCGACAAGCACGTGCGCGGCTACAGCACCGAGGCCGTCACCGATACCATCCTGCGCCGCATGCCCGACTACGTGCACTACATCGTGCCGCAGTTCCAGCACACGCACGTCAACTTCCAGCGCGTGCCGGTGGTCGACACCAGCGACCCCTTCGTCGCCCGCGACATCCCCAGCGCCGACGAGAGCATCTGCGTGATCCGCTTCGCCAACCCGAAGGGCATCGACTTTCCCTACCTGCTGAACATGGTCCACAACTCGTGGATGAGCCGCGCCAACACCATCGTGGTGCCCGGCGGCAAGATGGAGCTGGCGATGCAGCTGATCTTCACGCCCTTCATCTGGCGCATGATGGAACGGCGCAAGCGCGCGCACGGCGGCGCGCTGTGAGGGGGGTCGCGTAATGGCATCGAACTCCACCGACAAGGTGCTGCGCGGCAGCGCCGGCGCCACCGACCCGCGGGCCAACGCGCTGCGCGCGCTGGCCATGGACGCCGTGCAGCAGGCCAACTCCGGCCACCCGGGCGCGCCGATGGGCATGGCCGAGATGGCGGTGGCGCTGTGGTGCGGCCCGCTGCGCCACAACCCGGCCAACCCGCTGTGGCCCGACCGCGACCGCTTCGTGCTCAGCAACGGCCATGCGTCGATGCTGCTGTACGCGCTGCTGCACCTGAGCGGCTACGACCTGGCCCTCGACGAGCTCAAGCGCTTCCGCCAGCTGCACAGCAAGACGCCGGGCCACCCCGAGCACGGCCTGACGCCGGGGGTGGAGACCACCACCGGCCCGCTCGGCCAGGGCCTGAGCAATGCCGTCGGCATGGCGCTGGCCGAGCAGCGCCTGGCGCAGGAATTCAACCGCCCCGGCCACACGGTGGTGGACCACCACACCTACGTCTTCCTGGGCGACGGCTGCCTGATGGAAGGCATCAGCCACGAGGTTTGCTCGCTGGCCGGCGTCTGGGGCTTGGGCAAGCTGATCGCGCTGTACGACGACAACGGCATCAGCATCGACGGCGACGTGCAGGGCTGGTTCCGCGACGACACGCCGGCACGCTTTCGCGCCTACGGCTGGAACGTCGTCGGCCCGGTCGACGGCCACGACATCGGCGCCGTCGGCGCGGCGCTGGCGCAGGCCCGCGCCGGCAGCGGCCAGCCGACGCTGATCGTCTGCCGCACCACCATCGGCCAGGGCTCGCCCGGCCGCGCCGGCACCGCCAAGGCGCACGGCGAGCCGCTGGGCGCCGAGGAGATCGCGCGCACCCGCGCGGCCATCGGCTGGACGGCAGGCCCCTTCAAGGTGCCGGAGGCCGTGCGCGCGCAGTGGGATGCGCGCGAAGCCGGCCGGGCGCGCGAGGCCGCCTGGCGCCAGGCCTTCGAGGCCTACCGCGCCGCCCATCCGGCGTTGGCCGCCGAGTTCGAGCGCCGCCAGCGCGGCGAGCTGCCGGCCGGCTTCGATGCCGCGGTGCGCGCGGCCCTGGCCGGCTTCGCCGCGGCGCCCGAGGCGGTGGCCTCGCGCAAGGCCTCGCAGAAGGTGCTGGCCGCGCTCGGCCCGGCGCTGCCCGAGCTGCTGGGCGGCAGCGCCGACCTGACCGGATCGAACCTGACCGACTTCCCCGGCGGCCAGGAGCGTCACCTGAGCTACGGCGTGCGCGAGTTCGGCATGGCCGGCGTGATGAACGGCCTGGCGCTGCACGGCGGCTTCATCCCCTACGGCGGCACCTTCCTGACCTTCAGCGACTACAGCCGCAATGCGCTGCGCATGGCCGCGCTGATGAAGCAGCGCGTGGTGCATGTCTTCACCCACGATTCGATCGGCCTCGGCGAGGACGGGCCCACCCACCAGAGCGTCGAGCACGTGCCCTCGCTGCGGCTGATCCCGCAGCTGGACCTGTGGCGCCCCGCCGACACGCTGGAAACCGCCGTGGCCTGGGCCAGTGCGCTGCGCCGCCGCGACGGCCCGAGCGCGCTGGCGCTGTCGCGCCAGGTGCTGCCGCCGCTGGCCGGCGCCGCGCACGAGGCCGGCATCGCCCGCGGCGGCTACGTGCTGGCCGATGCGCCGGCCGGCGTCCAGCCGCGCGCCGTGATCATCGGCACCGGATCGGAACTGCAGTTCGCGCTGCAGGCGCAGGCGCTGCTGGCAGCCGAGGGCGTGGCGGTGCGCGTGGTGTCGATGCCCTGCACGCAGCTCTTCGACCGGCAGCCGGACGACTACCAGCAGGCGGTGCTGCCGCGCGGCCTGCCGGCGGTGGCGGTGGAGGCGGCGCACCCCGACTTCTGGCGCAAGTACGTCGGCCGCGAAGGTGCCGTGGTCGGCATCGCCTGCTTCGGCGAATCGGCCCCGGCCGGCGCGCTGTACAAGCACTTCGGCATCCATGCCGAGGCCGTGGCCGCCGCGGTGCGCAGCGGCGTGACGGCCGCCGGCTGAGTCTGCGCCGCCCTCTCGCGCCGCGTCCATGGCCGTCGCGATGCTGCGCGCGCTGATCTGGGACGTCGATGGCACCGTCGCCGAGACCGAGCGCGACGGCCATCGTGTCGCCTTCAACCAGGCCTT
>Ga0114939_10002745_pt1 | contig 12755 bp, 13 predicted proteins | sample AshMeaCrysSpring_FD_87196 | JGI IMG/M metagenome (GOLD analysis project Ga0114939, IMG submission 87196) | Groundwater microbial communities from Big Spring, Nevada to study Microbial Dark Matter (Phase II) - Ash Meadows Crystal Spring | ecosystem: Environmental > Aquatic > Deep subsurface >... | reverse complement strand
TTGAGAGTTTTCTCTAAATATTCTGCACTTTCCGTTATTTCTATTTCTAGCCTACGTGACATTTTGCACCGTCTAACTCACCCTCTACCCATCATTATATGCAAGTTCAATGTAAATTGATATGAGTACTGGAATACCACAACTTCCACTCCCCTATTTTGTAAGTCTTGAAGAAATGGAACATAGGCAACATCATCAGCTACCAAAAGTATATTTTCAACGTTGATAATACGATTAAGTGTCTCTTTGACCTTGAACCATACAAAATCGTCAGTCTTCAACTTAAACAAGTTGTAGTTACATCCAACCGAGCTTGATCTCTCTCCCGTTAACAAATCATGTTCGGTCATTTCGCCTATATCTACTACATACTCTAAATTGAAGTGATGCGAATAAATTAGATAACAGTTAACCTCATTTTTCCGCTCAATATAAGTATATTTCAAAAGCTGTTCTACGATAAAATCAATATTCGGTTTTAGAAATATCTTGTCAGGATATAATTTTTATAAAAACTTTGCGTTTTCCTAACCGCCTTTTCAATAAAAATTCCATCTATAATAATGGACGTGTTGGTTTTTATTAGTTGATTTACTGCTTGCTTTAAAAGAATATTTTCAATTTTCGTGATAGCTTCTCTGTTAAGTAATCGGTTTTTCAACTCTTCCCTGTTATAAAAATATTTTGGAATAGTTAAGTTAAAATTCATTCCTTCAGTTCGCCATAGTTTAATATCATCATGAAAAAATACATAGAGAAAATCCTCTTTAGTGGCTGCTTCCTCCAAGTAAAGAAAGACGACAAAATTTTCCTCTACATACTTTGTCGGTTCATTCTCGTCTAGCTGGCGACAGTTTGCGATCGCTTGTTTTAATTCTTGTGCCTCATCATCACTTAAAATTCCGGCAAACTTTGCCAGAGGATGAGATGCGCGTGTCGCTTTAGCCCGATGCAAAAAATCTAATACTGCTTGTACTAGGTCATCGGGAGCTTGTTCTAGCTCCTGGATCAATTGTTCGCGATTTGTCATGCGTTCAAGATTCCTTAGCAAAGCGAGTCTTGGCTAGCTCCAGTATATCTAAATACTCAATTCCCTCGCGGCTACTGGAAACCAACAGATAATCTGCAAATTACGACATTAACATAGAAAAAAGCTCAAAAAAAAATCACGGATTCACAGCTTCCACAGTCCACTCTTGCACCTCATCGCGGGAGTATATGTAACGATTTTGCGGCTCACCACGCAACTGTAAATGATCCACCTGCACCGGATCGAGCAGCAAAAGACAAAAATTGGGTAATGGTTTAGTAGCATCTGGTGGTGGTGGCTCAAAAGCGGCTGATTCTTCCCTGGGTTTACCGGGATGAGGCCAAGCAAATTGTAACCTTGCTGTATCACTCAGTTCTTGCCACATAGTAATCCTAGCTTGCTGTAGGGCTGGGTTAGGATCGTCTTTGCTAACGAGGGTAAGGCTGCCTGTGATGCGGAATTGTTCTCTTGTATTGGGAAAATACCAGCAAACCTCTGCGTAGGGTTGCTGTTGGATATGTGCTACTTTCTCGCTGCGGATATCAGTGATGAACTTTAGCTGGTTAGTATCTTCAACAAAGCCGCGAAAAACCACCGTCCGATTAGCCGGACGATTATCCCCCCGGATGGTTGCTAATTGTACATAACGAGAGTAAACAAGACTACGGTTACGATGCAATGCGCTGTTGATCGCACCCCGCCAAGGAGCAACAGACATGGTGGAATCCAAAAATTAGAGCAGCCCTATAGTTAGCGCAAACCTGGGAAATTTTCAAGGCTTTGACCCCTATATCTAGCATGACGTATAGATTAGTGAAAATTTTGTAGGGTGGGCACTGCTTACCCTAGGCTCAAACGCTTATTTTTACGTTTTGGGGCAGGGGTGGGACGGTTATTGAGAATGGTGTAAGATATCAGGATGCCAGATATACCAGGCCTTGTAGAACTTTTCTTCACCACCAAGGCAGATCATATAACATCAAGGGTAAATTGAGCATAAGAATCGATAGACTCTCCAATAGCGTAGATTGCATTTTTTCCATTCACGAGTAGTTTTGTTCCAAAGATGACGCACACGGACAACCATAACTAGGGATTGTAAACCTGCCCATAATTTAGGCAGGGTAAGCTCACCGATAGCCGCAATGGGTACAGTCCAAACCTCACGAATTTCTGTGCGATGATGTCCTTTTTCAATCCGTTTGTCATAACTAACATTCATCCCCTTCCATTGTTGTGCTTGCGCTTTGTCAAACCATACTTTGACTTGAGAATAGAGAGTCGGATGGTTAGCTTTAAGTGCCAGGACATAATCGGCTTTTTTGGCGATAATCTGTTTGGCAATTTCGGTTTGTGTTCCCATTGCATCAATAGTGATGATAGCGCCAGTAATATCTAGTAACTCTAATAATGCCGGAATAGCTGTAATTTCATTGGACTTATCTTCTACTTTGACTTGTGCCAACACTAAACTGTGTTCAGTTCAGTTGCCCAGGCACTTATGAGATGGAGTGCGCTTTGACCTTGATTGCGGTCATAAGAACCCCTAATTGTTTTTCCGTCTATGGGGATAATTTCTCCTCCCATTTTTGTGATCAGGGTTTCTACCCATCTCAAAAAACATCGATTTAATACTTCTGGGTCGATAAACTCAAACAATCGTCGAAATGTATCATCTGAAGGAATACCATTTGGTAATGCCAAAAACTCTTCTAACCATGTTTGCTTGCTGATGCCATAATTCTCAGTGTCTTCCCATCCTTGCGCTCCAGCGATGATTGCTAAAATTGCAATGACTAAAATATCTGTGAATTGATGTTTCTTCGTCCGCTCTACTCTATGGTCTTTGATATCTGAGAAATGTTTAACTAGACTCTGTTGAATACTGCCAATATCTGCTATTTCTCTTGATTTTGGCTGACGACGAATACTTTTGACACTATCAGCAGATTTAGTTTCAAAGCCCTCTGACATCGACTTGACTCCAGGGGATTTTCCATCGAGCAATTGAATTCATCTCATACCAAGTTGCTCTAAAGTCAAGTTCATTTTCTACACAGTCCCTACATCCTATCTTCTTTGATTTGTCAAGTTTGCTTTATACCAAATTAGATGAGCTTACCCTGTTTTTTATATCACCCTGTTATGGTAACAAATCTTGAAATTTTTCTTAATTCCTAATACAAACCCATTGTGAATGTGAAGTGACATATATAGCTATAGCTAGCGATATGGGTTTGTGCATTCTATAGATAGTTCTTATATTAGAGAGCATAAAGCGAATATTGTTTTTTGCAAAATAATTAAAACAGGCTGGCACTTTTATTCAAAAATAAGCTTATAGTTTGCCTTAGCAATTAATTTACCATATTTCATCCACAAACCAAGAAGTATGTCTAGAAATTAGATAATTATTTTTTATGGTTATTCAATATTCATGTGGTCATCATTTAATTAAGTTTTTTTTGATAATTATCTGATCTTTTCTTATTTTTCTCTTATATTTAACTGGTGTTATAATTAGGTTGATAAAAGTAACTGTAACTCTATAAAGAAAAATTAAGGAAAAAATTTACCAGCTTTTGTCAACCTGTAAAATTGCATAATCTTCTCCAATTTGTTGAGATAGCCAATCTAAAAACTCTTGAAAATATTCACCATTGAGTTTAGGAAATTCCTTTTGATAATGTTTACCTGTCAATGGTTCAATTGCACCATAAATCCACAAGTTTCCTCGCTCCCATTTCACAGGTATAGTTGGCTTCACACCCGATGCTGTAATTACTTTTCCCGTCAGAGTTTTCAATCCAAGTCTCTTTTTGTCTTGGAACAAATAATGAACACACTTTCCTTGTGCGACGTATTTTTCAAGGCTATTTAGTAGTTGACCAATTTTTTTTTAACCTCAGATACCAATTTTTCATCCTGTTTATGACGGGAGCAACGCGATTTGGTGAGATCGGCCGAAAAAGGTGCGATCGCTAAAAATTCCATTTAAGTATAATGTAGCTTTATCTACAAGTAAAATCCTACGTTACAGGAGAATTGATCTTGATGAGATATCTCAAAAAGATTACTAGCAAGCCATTTGACAATTATTTACCAAAATATCTGTAACAAGTATTTAATACTTAGTATTAAGTATGTCACAAATTTCTTCAGTTCAGAATTAAAGTATAAAATAATCAAGCATTTATAGGCTTGATGAACGAATTAAAAATAGAATCACAAAAATTATCCCAGCTTCCCGCTATCCATTGACAACGGAGATGTAACATAATTTCTGCATTGTCTTTTAACCAAAATTTACTGTTACCTTTCATTCTTAAATTGACAACTTGGCGGATTAAACTTTCAACAGCACCACTACCAAGAGGAAGTTTTTGAGACGCAACTTCGTTATACTTTAAAAGCCGCCGTCGATAAGCTTTTAAAATATAATTTCGTTCTCGTATTAAAATTTTGCAGCGTTCCCCAGTTGCGGATAATATAAACTCACTCATGTTTTTCATTAAACTTAAAGCCTGACCTTTTTTTAAACTTTTGCGAGCTTTTTTAAACCATGATTGACGCTCATTATCTGTGCTAAAAGCAGCATCAGCAAAGTCTTGTAAATGCTCGGCTGCATGATAAAAATCTAATAGTTGATAAGTTTCATGTGGGCATTTTAGTTTTTTTAATAAAGGTGGAATATGTTTCCAAATCCATTCAGCACCGTCGGCAATTAATAATACCTGTTTTGCTTGACTAATCCCTAAATGTACCAAATACATTTCTAAGATTTTTAAAAAGCCTTCATATCCTTCGTAGGTGCTATCATTAGTTATAGGAATATCGGAAGTTTTTACTTTTTTACCTTGTTCATTCACTGTATAAATAGTTAATAATTTTGGCTCAATCCATTCTCCTGTAAAGCCTCTGCGATTAGTTTTAACTTTGCGTCCCCCTTTTTTGTTAATCCGAATACGTGTACGTCCGCCGTCTACAGCAATTACAACACGTTGATTAAAGAGAGTATTTAAGCCGGATAAGTTCCCAGATTCTAAATCATTTATCTTGTGATTACGTAAATCTATTCCCAGTTGTCCGAAATAGTATGTTAGCCGTTGTATTCGTTTTAGACTAATATTTATTCCCCAATCAATTAATGTTGTACGTGCTGCTTCAAACGAGCCGGCAATTGCACCATATTTAACAACCGTTGATAAAACAACCGGAGTTAAGCTCTCCGATATTCCTAAATATTTTAAAAATGGACAAAATCCTTTTTGTTCATATTGTTTATTTTTATTTGGTTGATTTTTACGTTCAACTACATATGGTAATTTCAAAGTTATTTCGACATTTCCAACTGTTAATATTTGTCGTTTTTTATAACCATGTCTTTGTGTTTTTTTATGCCACCATTCCTGTGTCTGTTTCATTGCTTTATCTAGAAACTCTTGAGAGTTCGACAAATTATTAAGCAACAAGGCAATACATTCTCCTGCTAAAACTAATGCCGATTCCCTAATTTTTTCCTCACGGAATTTGAAAACTCTTACATCAAACTCGGGGATATTTGTTAATTCTAAAAGTTTCGTAACTTTTTCTTGAAACTGTTTTAACGATTTGCTTAAATCAAAAGTAGAATATATATTATTTTTCATCGTAGGCATTCCCTGTTTTTGTTTTGATGTCAGATATCAAAACCTTTACTTCAAAGGGAATCCTACCTTTTTTTGGGGGCAAAAAAACGAGTTATCTTCAGATACTAAAATCTTCAGTCAATTCTTATCAGTATTAATACGTATTAAATTTTAATTTCAATAAATTTTGTACTGAAACTAGTTTTTAGCGATCGCACCTTTTTCGGACGATCTCACCAAATCGCGTTGCTCCCTTTATGACTTTGAGGACGCGGTACTTTCAACTTTGCTCCTAATTTATACCGTACCAATGAGTAAACTGTTGCATATTCAATCTCTAGCCGATATTCCTGAAGAAGCCATTCTACAATTGCACCGTAGCTACTAAATCCTTTCCCTGTTTTTAACTCTTTTTCTAAACCGGCGGCCGCACCTGAGTGAATTTTTCGCTTTGCACCTGGTGCTTTGTTTATTTCTAATAACCCTGATAGACCATCTCTTCTATACTTCTGCAACCATCTGGTTACTGTTGAAGTATCTTTTGCCAGACGTTCCCCTATCTCTTGTTGCTTCTTTATTTGCCCACTTTTAATCCACCATAGCATTTGCAACTTTTCCTTCTGGACAACCACATCGACTGTTTTAAGACGTTTTTTTAATTCTTCTTCGCTCTCTGCTATGTCAATCTTAAAAGGTCGGCTCATAGCTATTTTGTTTGGTCGGGTTTACTCTCCTCATTATATGCATCTTCACCTTAAAATGGTATTACCCATTAGCTAATAGCCATGACCATTTTTAACTATGACTTACACAAGTGTCACAATTAAAAGTTAATTTTTAGTTCGTAGTAAGCAATGCGCGTGCTTAAAATAAGCGTTTCAACGCTTACTACAAACATAATTCATGTGCCAGTTGCGTAAGTCCTGTTAACTCCTTGCAAAGCGACGAACAGCAAATAAACTACCTATTAATCCTACAAGTCCGCCGAAACTCAGGAGAATTATTGGTAAAAGAATTGTTTGAGTGGGAGTGAGTTGTAACCCTCCGGTGAGAAATTTGATGAATTCTGGCTGATTTACCAGGAGATTACCGACAAACTGTTGGATGGTGCTGATTAAACCCCATGCGATCGCAGCCCCCGCCAGACCAAAAGTCAATCCTTGCAAAATAAATGGTAGAGTAATCCAAGCCCTTGTCGCCCCTACCAGTTGCATAATTTCAATTTCTCGTCGTCTGGCCATGACAATCAGGCGAATTGTCGTCGAAGTAACAGCTAAGGCAGTAAAAGTCATCAGTACAGTCACCGTCAGACTAATCCAGCTTAAACCATCATGCAACTGAGCGATGCGTTGGACAGCTTCATCCACATACTGTACCGCATCCACGCCCTTTAATTTTGCCAGTTGCGTTGCTAAATTAGGCACAACATTTGAATTTCGAGCTTTTACCTTCAGTTCGTCCACCAGCGGATTACCCCCTAGCTGTGCTGTAGCACCTTCAATATCCGCCATTCCCAATTCTTGGACTAAATTAGTCCATGCTTGCTCTTTAGTAATAGTTTTTACTCCAGCGACATCGGGTAGTTTCGCGATTTCTGGCTCCAGAGAGGCTGCACCCACGCCAACATCCAGATAAACCGAGACTTCCAACTGGCTACCGAACTGATTGAGCAACTTTTCCAGTTGCCAGGAAGTTTGCAAACTAATACCAAATAAAAACAGTAATACCGTAACAGTACTGATGGCAGCCCAATTCATCCAACCGCCACGCAGCAACCCAAGGAATGTTTCCCGTAGCAAGTAGTCAAGTTTCGTGAAAAATTTCAGCATTTAGTCATTAGGGAATAGGGAACTCTTAACAGGGAATAGGGAATAGGGAATAGTTTTTATTACCCATGCCCCATGCCCCATGCCCCATGCCCCATGCTCCATGCCCCATTCCCCATGCCCCATTCCCCATTCCCCATTCCCCAGCTAGATTGGTTGATAAGATGAAAGAAGAACCACCGTTGAACATCTAGCTCAAGCGAATTATAAGTCCATGCCTTCTGAAGTTGCAGTTGAAAAGAAAAAATTGAAAAATCCGCCCTTGGAACTTCACTTTCTGGGCGATCGCGTCCTGCGTCAAGGAGCCAAGCGTGTTACAAAAGTTGACAACGAACTCCGGCAGATAGTCAGAGAAATGCTGCAAACTATGTACAGCAAAGATGGCATTGGGCTAGCTGCACCCCAAGTGGGAATTAACAAGCAATTAATTGTGATTGACTGCGAACCCGACAACCCAGCCAACGCGCCGTTAGTATTAGTGAACCCCACTATCAAAAAAGTCAGCAACGAGCTTTGTGTAGCCCAAGAAGGCTGTTTGAGCATCCCTAACGTATATTTAGACGTTAGACGTCCACAAGTAGTAGAAATCGCTTATAAAGACGAATATGGACGTCCCCGGACTATCCAAGCCGGAGATTTACTGGGACGTTGTATCCAGCATGAAATGGATCACCTCAACGGCGTACTATTTGTAGACCGAGTGGAAAACCGTTTAGCCTTGGAACAAGAACTATCCAAGCATCGGTTCTCTGCAAACGCTGTCAAACCAATCGCCTAGGGTGCATGAAAAATGGGTACATTAACTCCAATTAGCGGCTTATTTCTTGCGGGTTCCTGCATCAGTGCGATCGCAGCTGTCGGTTCAGTATTTGAACTCACTTCTGGGGAACCAGACCTGGGTAGTCTCAACACAGGTATCATCCTTGCAATCACCATTCCCCTGACAGCGATATGTTTCTTTTTTGCCGTCCGAAATGCCAAAACTGAATAACCTGTCTGACCGCAAAACTCTAGAGGCAGAGTAGAATTGGGCACAGGAGCTTCCACCAATACCCCGTCCTTAAGGACGGGGTATTATGACCGGAGCTTCTAGCGGAGATGAGGAATTACAAAATATAAAATAACTAATTCCCTATCTCCCATTCTCCTCTTCCCCTAGCGACTCCATGACGGGTAAAAACGCAAGACAAGAAGCATTTCTGCGGCTGGTGTCTGATACCAGTGCAGTTCCCAAGCCAGAAATTCGCTACTTGCTTTCCAGCAATCAAGATGTGGTCATCGGACGAGACCCCACCTGCCAAATTCTTTTAGATTCCCAGGTCTATGGAGTCGTATCTCGGCGCCATGCTGTAGTCCGTCCCCTCCCACCATTAGCCGATGGTGAATCAGCCTGGGTAATTTGCGACCTCAACAGCGCCAATGGTACTTATTTAAATGATGAACCACTGCAGGGTTGTCAGCAATTGCAGGCTGGCGATCGGATAATTCTCGGTAGCGATGGTGCTGAGTTTGTCTTTGAGTACGCCGATAATCACAAACCCGCTCCCGTACAGTTAGGAATACCAGTAGCTATCCCAACTACAGCCCACGCAGCCCCAGGGACTAAACCAGATGGGGTGAGCATGTCACAATTGTTTCCCCTGCTCTCTACAGGAAAGGATTTAACCCGCAAAGCTTACCTATTGCCAGGAATTATCACCGTAGTATGTGTGGTATTAATGTTTGCTACGGTAGGTAAGCCAGAAGCAGTCGGTTTCAATCAAAAGTTGGTAGCAATTTACCTTGCAGGTGCTGCCTACTACTTTGTTTACCAACTCTGTGGTAAGCATAAGCCTTGGTGGGAACTTTTGGCTTGTGGGGCAGCTACAATCATGTTACTCCGCAGTCCAATTTTAGATGGCTTTCTGTTAATTTTTCGTACCTGGCTACCCGGAGCAGTCCCCCTCCAGGCTGACTCGGTAAGCTTTCCAGAGTTACTGCTGCGGATGTTTTTTGGGGCTGGACTGATGGAAGAGTTGCTCAAGGCTGTACCATTGGCGGTAGCTTTTTTGATTGGTAGGCTGCTACCCTCACCTTGGCGGGAACGGATAGGTATCTGGGAACCCCTAGATGGGATTCTCTTAGGGACAGCGGCGGCGGTTGGCTTTACTCTAGTAGAAACACTATCGCAATATGTGCCAGATTTTGTCCGTACTATCTCTAACGAAACCGGGGCTGGCGCTTCACAATTCGTCGGATTACAATTATTGATTCCCCGGATTTTAGGCTCGGTTTCCGGTCACATGGCCTATAGCGGCTATTTGGGCTATTTTATTGGCTTAAGCGTCCTCAAACCCCGCGAAGGTTGGCAAATCCTCACCGTCGGTATTTTAACTGCATCAGGACTTCACGCTTTGTGGAACGCTACGGGGGTATATAGTGCTTTGTGGTTGGCGCTAGTTGGGGTGTTATCTTATGCTTGTTTAACAGCAGCAATTCTTAAAGCTCGCGCTCTATCACCGACCAGAGCGCATAATTTTGCGACTCGTCTGAAATAATAGATTTAAAATAATTCCTAATTCCTAATTCGGATATTAGGCGTTGCTGCATTCAAGTATGAACTGCCAAAATAGACACAATAGCCCGAAATTCATACTCTAACACCAGCAACGCCTAAAAAATACTTCCCCCAAAAGACGCCATCTGCAACAACAATAAATTAATTAAGGATTGTGATTTTCTAGTTGCTCTAAAGCATACTGAGCGATCGCTAAACTAATTCTTGCTTGCTCGATTGCTGGTAAACTTGACCAATCACGATTCCCAACACTTCCCAAGACTGATTCTAGCTTGTCGCAATTTGGGGTTTTACTTCGCATCGCAAATGCATACGGACGCGCTAGGACAAACAAGTCATCTTCGTCCCAAGCGGGTAGTACTTCCTGCACGCAGCGCACCATTTGCTCCACTTTGACTTGCTGGCGGTTAAAGATGGCAACAGCGTTGCGAGCAATTGTATCCAATAGATTAGTCGGTAGACAACTAGCAAAGCCAGAACGTAACGTTTCGATAAGTTCGCTAGTTTGCTGTGCGGTTGTGATATCCTGAGAATACTGTGAACTTTCAACATTTGCCCAGAGTGTATCTAGCTGGCTGTAGAAAGCTTGGGAACGTACTTCCAGTTCTTCATCCAGTAACTCTTGCATCAAAAATTGCTGTTCTTGTTCAACAAAATAGGCTTCTGATTCTGGGTCGGCTGGATTCCAAGGATAGGTACTGTCATCTGGCGAAATAAGTGCCTCTAGCAGTTCCAATTCCATTTCCATATCTACAGATGCTGAGCCGTGGTTTGGTGTGTGGGAAATTTGGTTTGCCATTTTGTTGACTCCTGAGCAATTTGTCTACTGGTTTTTGGTATTTAAAACTACAAAAGTTCTGAGGATAATTCCGTAAAAAATTAGAGGTTTTTTTGAGGTGATTTGGTGATGGACTTCAAGGCTGTTAACAGCCATCAGTAAGTTTTTGGGGAAATGGAGGGAACATTTCCGCCATAACTCACGACAAATCCCTAACTGTAATCAACAACAACGACAGCCAATGATTTTCCGTAAATGATTGTGGAATTGCCTGAATCTTCATGTTGATACACCCTCTAGTTCAAAAATCGCCAATAGCTTTATCTTCAACAGTTCCAGACGGAGTTTCGCAAAGCTAGCTAGCGGGGTAAAATATATTTGATTGCTGCCGGAAGTATCCTTAAACAAAGAATATGGGTTTTACAGGCAGTAGGCAACAATCAAATGGCAAAGACATCTTAACCCTCAAGGATGAACTCAAAAGCCTGACCGCGATCGCTGCCAAACTTAAGCTGTGTTCCTGATTCTAGAGGAATTTCTTGATGGTGGATAGTTTGCCAGCCATGAGAACCAAGAATCAGTGTCCCATAGGTAGAGAAGTCGTGCAGGTAATAGGTACGAACCGGGATAGAGTCGCGTAAGGTATTGCGGTAGAAAATTTCGGCGTGTCGTTCGCGAGAAACCCAAGGTTCGGCAACAACTATATCATTATCCGTCGTCCGACCGATGCGACTAGCACCCTGACGCAAAGACCAACTTCTACCACCGGGAGAGAGCGATCGCAAACTAGCAGCTGGTAGTGGTGTTTGGTGATCGGGGAGGGAAGTTTCTGGGAGTTCAGTAATCCCTTCATCAATGGAACGCAACAGTTCACCATCGAATTCGGGATGGAGGTATAGAACTGGTAAAGTCCAAGCCGGTTGATTGAACCGATAAACCGTCAGCAGTTGTTTGCGAGCGATCGCGGCTGCGTTGTCAATGGGTAGTCGGGAACGCAAAGCTTGAGCAAAGGCTTGAATAAAACTTAAACCCTCTTCATCCGAGATTTCATCCCGCATTCCCAGGACTGCCGGAACTCCTTGCAGAATCAACACTTCCGCCAGACTGCTTTTCGCTATAGCCTGGTTATTAGCAGAGGCTGGTTGAGCCAGTTGACAGGCATTAAACACTGCTAAAGTCACACCAGTCCGGGTCAAAGCTTGTGCCAATTCAATGCCATTCAGGTTGCGCTCTGATTGCAAAAACAGCAATCCCCCATCCTGTCCTGGTTTACCGTGACCAGCATAAAAAAACACATTGTATTGTTGGGTTTCTAGCTGAGCAATTAATTGTTCCGGGGTAGGTTGGAGGAGTGTATCCACGCGACAGGGTGCATATCCCATGGAACTGCTCCCCAATTGATTACCATTATTCAGTGTTTTCTCCAAAAGAGCCGCTTCTTTTTCTAATTGCAGTCCCTCCTGGGCACCTAGCACCAAGAGAATATTTAAAGACTGGTGAGAACGCACGTCAGACGAAAGGGGTTCCACGTCACTAGTAGTGCGGCTAAACAGCAATTGTTGCGATAAGGAAACCGATGGTTGACCGGGCTGGGGTTGCATAATTTCCCAGGGCAGAGCAATTAAGTAGGGGTCGCGAATCTCCAGACGCAAGCGTAGAGGTTTGTCCCTACCCATAGCAATACCACGACTCCTCTCCAGACTATTGGCAATTGGTCCATCGAATACCCACTGCCAAAGACTGATACCCATCTGTTGCATCAGCCTCCCGCCATAATTCTGACCAGGAGTCGGGGTCAGCCAGTTTTGAGATGGAGAATTGCGGTACTCGGCCGCGAAGGTCGGGGAAACATTCAAAGGCTCGTGATTAGCAAACATCTGCTGCCACTCTTGCCAAATAGCGGTGAGTTCCCCAGTCCAGACCCGATCATAGATGA
>Ga0114939_10002743_pt1 | contig 12765 bp, 13 predicted proteins | sample AshMeaCrysSpring_FD_87196 | JGI IMG/M metagenome (GOLD analysis project Ga0114939, IMG submission 87196) | Groundwater microbial communities from Big Spring, Nevada to study Microbial Dark Matter (Phase II) - Ash Meadows Crystal Spring | ecosystem: Environmental > Aquatic > Deep subsurface >... | reverse complement strand
GCAGCCCGCCCGCGCAGCATCGAGCGAGCTGCGCGCCGTCAGCAATCCAGGTCCGCGCTACCCGCAAGCGGCGCAGCGCGCGGGGGCCGCCGGGTCGGTGCAGGTGGAGTTCACCGTCAACACCGATGGCAGCGTGACCGGCGTGCGCGCGGTCAGCAGCGACGGGCCGCGCCAGTTCCAGCGCGAGTTCGAGCGCGAGGCGCTGGCCGCGGTCAAGCGCTGGCGTTTCCAGCCGGTTGGCGAAGCCACCACCACCCGCCGCACGATCAGTTTCCAGCAGTAACCCGCGGGCGGCGAGGTACGAGAAAGCCCGGCGCGAGCCGGGCTTTCTCTTTGCAGCGGCGGGTTGCCAGCGCCGGTCATGCGGAGATCGCCAGTTTCTCCTGCCGGTAGCGCCACACCGCCGCCAGCCACAGCGCGGCGGCCAGGGCGACCGCGCAGCCCAGGTACACCGCCCACTGCTGCGCATCCGGGGATTCGCCGCGGGTGACCTTCTGCACCAGCTGGTTCTGCGCCAGGAACGGCACCGCGTACTGCCACAGGTCCGTGTCCTTCAATGGCGACGCCATCAGCGCATAGGTCGGGATCATCGGCAGCAGCATCATCCACATCACGTGGCTCTGCGCCTCCTTCATGCTCTTGGCGCCGGCGGCGACGAATGTGATCAGGCCGGTGCCGATGACCACCAGTGGCAGCAGGATCAGCAGCAGGCTGCCGATCGCCGGCAGGCTAACGTCCAGCATGCGGCCCATGCCACTGGCCATCGAGGCGCTGCCCTTCAACGCCAGCAGGATCAGCAGCAGGGACGCCACGCCGATCACCGCCGCCGCCAGCATCTTGCCGCTGACGATCGCGCCGCGCGCCGCGGGGGTGGCCAGCAAGGGTTCCAGCGACTGCCGCTCGCGTTCGCCGGCGGTGGTGTCCATCGCCAGGTGGATGCCGCCGAGGAACGCGGAGATCAGCAGCAGGATCGGCAGCATCGCCGACAGCACCACGCCGCGCTTGGCTTCCGGCGTGGCCAGGTCGCGGGTGCCCACGCCGACCGGTACCGCGACCACCGGGTTGATCCCGCGCGCCATCATCCGCAGCGCGCCCAGGGTCTGGGTGTACTGCTCGAGGGTCGCCTTCACGCGCGCCACCGGCACGTCGGCGTTGCGCCGGGTGGAATCGGTGACCAGTTCGACCTTGGCCGGCACGCCGGCATGCCAGTCCTTGCCGAAGCCCGGATCGATGACCAGCCCCACGTCATCCTTCTGGCTGCGCACCGCCCGCTCCACTTCGGCCACGCTGGCCTTGCGCGCGGCGATGCCGTGGCTGGCCAGGTGCGCGACAAGGTTGGGGGCATGTTCGCTGCCCGAGACCGGGATGGTCATGTCCTTTTCGAGCTGGGTGCTGGCGCGGTTCTCCATCAGCTTGAACATGCCCAGCATGATCGCCGGGAACAGCAGCGGCGACAGCAGCAGGGTCATCAGGAAGGTGCGGCGGTCGCGGTAGAAATCGCGCAATTCCTTGCGCATCACCACCAGCATGCCGCGGGTATGGAGGTTCATGCGTGCAGGCCCTCTTCGCTGCCGATGAGGCGCACGAAGGCGTCCTCGAGATTGTCGATGCCGGCCTTGGCGCGCAGCTCCTCCGGCGCGCCTTCGGCCATCACCCGGCCGTTGGCGATGATCACGACGCGGTCGCAGAGCGCGGCGACCTCCTGCATGATGTGGCTGGAGAAGATCACGCAGCGGCCCTCCGCGCGCAGCTGCTTGAGGAACTCGCGCAGGCCGCGGGTGGTCATCACGTCCAGCCCGTTGGTGGGTTCGTCGAGGATCACGTTGCGCGGGTCGTGCACCAGCGCGCGCGCGATCGCGGTCTTGGTGCGCTGGCCCTGCGAGAAGCCTTCGCACTGGCGGTCCAGCACGTCCTCCATCTGCAGCGCTTCCGCAAGCTTGCGGGTGCGCCCGGCGACCTGCGCCGCGCCCATCCCGTGCAGTTCGCCGAAGTAGGCGATGTTCTCGCGCGCGGTCAGGCGCTTGTACACGCCGCGCGCGTCCGGCAGCACGCCCAGGCTGCGGCGCACGGCTTCGGCGTCGCGGCCGACGTCGATGCCGTCCACCAGCACGCGGCCGGCCTCCGGCTGCATCAGGGTGTAGAGCATGCGCATCGTGGTGGTCTTGCCGGCGCCGTTGGGCCCCAGCAGGCCGGTGATCTGGCCGTCGTGGGCGGTGAAGCTGACGTCGTCCACGGCGACGACGGGCGCGGCCCGCTTGCCCTTGCCGGGGAAGGTCTTGCGCAGGTGTTCTGCAACGATCATGGGTGGGTCCTTGTCGGGAAGTGGGCGCGCATCACGGCTCCCAGCCGTTGTACGAGGTGAACGGCGGCACGTAGGCCAGCCTGTCCAGGCACTTGGCATCGAGCGCCTTGGCGTCGGCCTTTTCGATGAACTGCGCGAACAGCTTCGGCATGCAGCCGGCGCCCAGCACGCTGTGGCCCTGCCCGCGCAGGTTGAGCCAGCGCGCGTTCGGCAAGCCCTTGTTGGCGATCTGCTCGCCGTACTTCGGCGGGGTCACCGGGTCGAACTCGCCGGTCAGCACCAGCACCGGCAGCCCGCCCTTGAGCGCGGTGTTGAAGTCGGCCGGCTTGTTGCCCCTCGGCCACGCCTCGCACATTGCCGCCATGCTTTCGACCATGCGGTTGCCGAGCACGGTGTCGGCATCCTCCGCGCGCACCACCATGCTGTCGGCATCCTCGGTGCAGATCACCGACATCTGCATGCCCATCGATATCGAATCCTCGAGGTCGCCCTGCATCATCTTCGCCAGCGCCATCAGGTTCGCGTAGCGGCCCCGGCTGGCTTCGCGGATCAGCTGCGGCAGCAGCGCGCCGACCGCCGGCATGTAGGCGTACATGCGCACCAGCCCCGCCACGTGGTCGGCGGTGATGGTCTCGGTGACGTCCTCGCCGGTGCTGCCGTCGCGATAGGTGACTTCGACCGGATTGGCGCGCAGGCGGGTCAGCACGGCTTGCAGCTCGGCGCGCGGATCGCCCATCCGCGCCTTGCAGGCCGGGCTTTCCTTGCACAACGCGAACTGCGCCTGCAGCGCGCTGTCGAGGTTGCCGGCGAAGATGTTGCCCAGGCCCAGGGTGTTCGGCACCGGCGAGTCCAGGGTGAGCGTGCGCACGTGCTGCGGATGCCGCAGGGCGTACTGCTGCGCCATCCGCGTGCCGTAGCTGACGCCCATCAGGTTGATCTGGTCGGTACCGATCGCCTTGCGCACCACTTCCAGGTCCGCCACCGCGTCGGTGGTGGTGTAGCGGCGCAGGTCCGCCTTCTTCGAGAGTCCGGCGATGCAGCCTTCGATCCAGGCGCGTGCTGCCGCCGGGTCGCTGCCGTTCTGCTCGCTGCCTTCGGACTTGCAGTTGAGCGGGTTGGACTTGCCGGTGCCGCGCTGGTCGACCAGCACCACGCCGCGATCCTTCATGACGTCCTTGAACACCGGTGCCAGCCCCGGGAAGGTGGCCACCGCCGCCTGGCCGGGGCCGCCGGCCAGGAAGAACACCGGGTCCGCCGCCGGGTCGCTGGTGTTGCGCGGCGGGATCCAGGCGACGTTGAGGGCGATGCTGCGACCGCCCTGCCTGCCGTGGTCTTCGGGCACCGACAGGGTGGTGCATTGCGCTTCCAGCGGTTCGCCGTTCGGCAACGGCGAGACCAGCGAACAGGGCTTGAACTGCAGGCTGCCGAGGGTGCGCAGCTTGCCGGCATCGCCGCCGGCCGGCGCGCCCGCGGGCTGCTGCTTGCAGCCGGCCAACAGCGTGGCCGCGATGGCCAGCGCGAGCATGAGGGGACGGGTGGTCATGGTGAAGCTCCTGCGCGATGCATGCATCAGTCCTCGGGGATGAAGAGGGATTCGATCGGTTCGCCGAACAGCCGCGCGATGCGGAAGGCCAGCGGCAGCGACGGGTCGTACTTGCCGGTTTCCAGCGCGTTGACGGTCTGCCGCGAGACCTCCAGGCGTTCGGCCAGCTCGCCCTGCGACCAGCCCTGCGCCTCGCGCAGCTCGCGCATGCGGTTGTTCATGCGACCGCACGCTGCGCCGGGCGCAGGCCTGTCCGGCAGCCGGGCACGCTCATTGGTAGCGCCGGGTCAGGATCATCTTGGCGATCCCGTAGATCCCGCACAGCAGCGGGAACACCCAGATCATCGCGATCCCGGCATCCATGCCGATCACCTCCGCCTTCTCCAGCATGCCGCCGGCGAAATACACCAGCGCGACCAGCAGGCTGGCGATACCGATCGCCTCGGTCTCGATTCGCCGCTGCAGCTCGTCGATCTCGCGCAGGTAGCGCAACGCCGCATGCATCATCCACGCGATCGGCAACACCGGCAGCACCGCGACCAGCCCGCGCAGCGGCAGCGATTCGATGCCCTGCCGGATCGACCAGATCGACGCGAACAGGGTCAGCGAATACAGCACCAGGGCCGGCCACAGCGCGCGGATGTAGCGGCGCCCGGCCGGTTGCGCGTACATGTCGTCGCAATGCTGGCGCCACCAGCGCGGCATCAGCAGGAACAGCCCGGCGCCCAGCAGGTAGCCGGCGCCGATCCCGGTCCACATGCCGACCACGCCATCCGGCCAGGCCAGCAGGAAGCGACCCGCCGCGGCCAGCGCGAGGGCGCCCAGCGCAATCGCGACGAAGATCCACATGAAGCGGCGCATGGTCATGTCAGCGGGCCTGCCGGGCCTTGCCCAGGAACGCCACGCCCACCCCGATCATCGCCGTGCCCACGCCGATGAACGCGGTCTGGTCGGCGAGGATGGCAGCGGCAAAGAAGGCGACGCCCGAGGTCAGGAAGGCGAGGCCACCGGCTTTCAGGTTCTTGCGGGATTCCATGGTGCGGCCATGTGTCAAGGATGCTTGACACAACGATATCGGCATCGCTCGAAGCTTGTCAAGCGTCCTTTACAGACGATCAAGCGAGACCAGCCGACTTCGGCGAGCCGTCCACCCGCATCGGCGCGATCGCAATGAACCCGCGCCTGCATCGCCCCCGACACCGCATCGCCGGCAGCCGAAGCGGAGCGCCGAGTGCTCGCCTGCGTCCAGGCTTGTGTAGCATCCAGTCTCCCCAACGGGCCGGAGTATTCATGCGTCGTGCGCTGGTCTTGATTCTCCTCGCCGGATTGATGGCGGGCTGCAATGCCACGACGCGCGTGCCAGCGCCGCCTGCAGCGCCGGCCGGACCGGACGCGAGCGCCGGTGGACCGGCGCCGGTCCAGGACGCCCGCGCGAACCTGCCCGATCGCTTCGAGGTCGCCACCGCCGATCCCGCCTGGTCGGCGCGCGTCGAAGGGTCCGCGCGGGTTCTGCTGGATCAGCCTGACGGCAAGCAGCGGACCCTGCGCGTCGAGATGCACGAGGCTGTCTTCGACGGGCGCTATGTGCAGGCGCGGGATGCGTCGGGCATGGTCGAGATCCGGATCACCCCGCGTCTGTGCCTGGATCGCGCATCCACCCAATACCCGTACACGGCCAGGCTGACCATCGAAGGCGAGGGGTCGGTGCTGGGTTGCGGGCGGCCGCTGCCATGAGCGCAGGCGATCCCCGACCCCATCACCAGGCCGACTGACCATGACCCTGGCCACGTTGATTCGCGCCCTCGCTTGCCTCCTGTTGGTGGCGGCGTGTTTGCCCGGACACGCGCAGGACGCCGCGGTCGAACCGGCGGCAGCCCCCATCGCGCAGGCCGAGGCCAGCACGGCGGACACCGCTGCGATCGCGCTGGTGGACATCGCCGAGCGTGCCGATGCGGACGAAGGCTTTGCCCAGGCGACCCGGCTGCAGGCGCGGAGCAACGACATGGTGGCCGAGTTGCAGCCCAGGCTCGAAGACATCCGCGCCTCGGTCCACCTCAAGCAGGCCGGCTCGCGTAGCGCGAACCTGAGGACCATCCCCATCGTCCGCCTCGAAAGCCTGTCCCGCTACTGGGACTTCGACGCTCGCCAGTTCAGGCGCTGGAAGGCGGATTACAAGGCCGCCAGCGAGCCGCTCACCGCCGGAGCGGACCAGATCTCCCGGCGCATCGCGGTATGGGAAGCCACGCGCGCCGCACTGCCGGCCGGCACCCTGCCTGCGGCGCTGGCGTCGCGCATCGATGCGGTGATGCGCGACCTGAACGACGCCCGCGATGATCTCTCCGCTCCCCTGGCCGCGCAAATCACACTCGGGCGGAGCGCCAACCGGCTGGAGTCGGACATCCAGTCCGGGCAGCAGACCGTCGGTCGCGCCATCACCTACATCGACAAGCGCCTGCTGCGGAGGGATGCGCCGCCGCTGTGGCGCGCAGGCGGCACTGCCACGGCGGCTTCGAAAGAAGCTGTCGACCACGTGATGGCTCTGGAAACGCGCTTCCTTGCCCAGTACGCGGTCGCGGACTTTCCCAACCAGCGCGTCCTGCGCGTCATCGAAGTGTTGCTGCTGCCGCTGCTGGTGTGGCTTGCGTGGCGGGTCAGGGCGCGAGCGGGCGCGGTAGAAGCAGACCGCACGCGACCGTTGCGTCGCCCGATCGCCAGCTGGATCCTGCTGGCGATGATCGGCGCGCTGGTGTTCGAGCCGGACGCGCCGATGCTGCAGGTGCAGATCGCGATCGCGATGACCCTGGTGCCGGTGCTTCGGTTGTTGCCGGTCGAGATGCGCAGGCGGCTCGGCTGGTGGCCCTACCTGGCCATCGGGTGGTACCTGCTGCTGCGCCTGGCCACGCTCCCGCTGGCGGCCACCGGCATGTATCGCTGGTCGATGCTCGCGCTGGCGCTGCTTGGGGTGGTGTCCACGCTGGGCCTGTCGTGGCAGTTGCGGCGCAGGACGCGCAAGACCGGCGCCGGGATGCTGGAGCAGGTGGTGCTGGGCGCGGGCTGGGCGGTGGTGGCCCTGCTGGCGGTGTCGATCGTGGCGAATGCGTTCGGCAACGTCTCGCTGGCGGAAATGCTGCTGGCCGGGGTGGTCGAGAGTGGCTACATGGCGTTGCTCGTCTATGCGGCCCACACCGTGTTCTCGGCGCTGCTCGGGGAGGTCTTCGCGAGCCGCTTCGCCGCGCCGCTGGGTCGTGCCCAGGTCGGCGGCACCACCCTGCTGGACCTGCTGCTGCGCCTGCTCGCCATCGCCGCCCTGCTGGGCTGGCTGGTGTTTGCCATGCAGGAATTCCGGGTGTTCAGGCCGGTCTTCGAAGCGCTGCGCGAGTTCTTTACCTACCAGGTCTCCTACGGGCAACTGTCGCTGGGCCTGGGCGACGTCGCGGTGTTCGTGATCGCGGTGTTCCTGGCGTTCTGGATCGCCAGCCTGGTCAAGGTCCTGCTGCACGAAGAGGTGCTGCCGCGGCTGGACCTCGCCGATGGCGTCGACCACAGCGTCGCGGCGCTGACCTACTACGGCGTGCTGATCCTCGGCCTGCTCGGCGCGCTCTCCGCGGCCGGCTTCAAGCTCAGCCAGCTATCGCTGTTGCTGGGCGCGCTCGGCGTCGGCATCGGCCTGGGCCTACAGGACGTGGTCAAGAACTTCGTGTCCGGGCTGATCCTGATGTTCGAACGTCCGCTCAAGCCGGGCGATGTGGTGGATATCGCCGGCACCACCGGGCGCGTGCACGAGATCGGCATGCGCGCGACCACCCTGCGCACCTTCGACGGGGCCGACGTCATGGTGCCGAACGGCGCGCTGCTGACCGACAAGTTCACCAACTGGACGCTGCACGACCGCGGCAGGCGGATCGACGTGGACGTGGGCGTCGCCTACGGCACCGACGCCACGCTGGCGATCCGGGTCCTCGAGCAGGCAACCCGCGCAACCCCGAAGGTGGCCGCTGAACCGGCGCCGGTGGTGCTGTTCCTCGGCCTTGGCGACAGCGCGCTCAATTTCAGCGTCCGCGCCTGGACCGACGAGTTCGACGACAGTGCGATCGTGCGCAGCGACATGGTGACCCGGCTGTACACGGCGCTGGCCGCGGCCGGCATCGAGATCCCGTTCCCGCAGCGCGACATCACCCTGCGCGCAGTGGCGCCCGAGGCCCTTGGCCTGCTGTCGCCGCGCGGTGGTGCACGCCCGGACGGCGAAGCCCCGACCGAGGCAGGCGGCTAACCCTCGCGTCCCCTTGCGACAGGATCCGCGAACCGGTTCGCGCGTGGAGAACACCGTGAGGGGAACATCGAGGGTGCTCTCCAGCACAGGGGCGTCGGTGATCACCATCCGGGCCCCGGCATGGGCAGGTTGCAGGCCTCGCGCAACCACGGCGCCGGGATGCGGATACGGCGGATCACGTGCGCGGCGGCGGTGGGCGTGCTGCCGGCCTGGCAGCCATCCACTGGGATCGCCGCCCACCGATCCAGGCGCAGCATCCTGCCGGCCGACCAGCACCGAGACCGGCCCGGTCGGCGCCTTCGCGGGTTGCCAGTGGAATGCCCGGCCTTCCGGGAGGCGCGACAGGTCGCTGCCCTTGCCGTCCGGGTCCACCGGTGCAAGGACGCCGGGGTGGCGGATGTCCTCGGCCTTGGACTGTTGCCGGAGATCACCACGGTCAGGCCTTTCGACGCAGCCTCGAACAGCAGGCGCGCGATCTCGGACGGCAGGTGCACGCAGCGGTGCGATTCCGGGTTGCCGGGGATGCCGCTGGTGTGCAGCGCCACCCCGTCGGTGAAGATCCCCCGCGTGCATGGCATCGGCGCGTGGTTGTACTTGCTGGAGCGGTGGTCCTTGTCCCTGAGGATCGTGGTGGACAGGCCGGTCGGGGTTTCCTGCCCCTTCTTGCCGGTGCTGACCATGGTGGCTCCGATCAGCACATGGTTCCGGTACGCCTACGCGTGCGCCTCCAGGCTGACCACCACCAGGATCGGTCCGGCGGGTGCCACCGGTGGGGACCAGGTGAACTCGCCCCGCTCCAGCGCAGGCGGCGGCGTCTCGAACGGCGCGGGTGCCTTCGCACCCAGGAACGACACGTTCGCCATGGTCAGCCCTGCCAGCAGGGCGGCACAGGCGATGCCGAGCAGCGCCGCAACGGCTGGACGTTGGCGGGTGCGCTGGCCGGTACCGTGGTTTGCGGATGTGCGCGGATCCATGCGGGCAGCATCGGGCGCGCGAAACGCGGGTCCCCATCGGCGGAACGCCGATGCGGCGTCAGCGGTTCACTGATAGCGACCGCGGCGTCGCCCGCGCTTGCGCGCGCCGTCATCCGGTCTTCGGGGCCCGGCCCTGGTGGCCGGTCTGCCGGCTTACTTGTTGCTGACGTACTTCTCGCGGCGGATCTGCGGCACCGGCAGGCCGGCCGCCTTCAGCGCCTCGAAGCAGGCATCCACCATGTCCGGGTTGCCGCACAGGTAGGCGATGTCGCCGTCGGCGTGCGGCGCGAGGGCCGCCAGTGCGTTCTGCACATAGCCGTGGCGCACGTCGGGATGTGCTTGCGGCGAATCCGTGGCGGGCATTTCGCGCGACAGGCAGGGCAGGTAGCGGAAACCCGGGTGGGCGTCGGCGAAGGCCCGGAACTCGTCGCCGTACAGGAGTTCCGAGGGGGTACGCGCACCCTGCACCAACACCACCTCCACCCCGCGCGTGGCCATCAGCTGTTCGAGCAGTGGCAGCATCGCCCGGTACGGGGTGATGCCGGTGCCGGTGCCGATCAGCAGGTAGCGGCGGTTGGCGTCGTTCGGCAGCAGGCAGAAGCGCCCGAACGGGCCGCTGGCGTCGACCGAGCCGCCCAGCGGCATGCCCTCGAACAGGGCGGTGGCCGCGCCTCCCGCCACGTAGCTGACCGCGATCTCCACGCTCTCGCCGGGCGCGCGGGCGTGGTCGTGCTGGGTCGCCAGCGAGTAGCTGCGCCGCGCCGGGGTGCCGTCGGCATAGGCGAAGTGGATCTGGATGAACTGGCCGGGGATGTAGTCCAGCGGCTGGCCGTCGTCGCGCACGAACGACAGGTGCGCCACGGTGGGCGCGATCATGCGCCGGGAGACCAGTTTCAGGGGGAAGTGGACGATGGCCACGCGATACTCGATTTGATGGATGCAACACAGCGTGGCGTCGGTGCCCGCGCGTGGCCGCCTATACTAACCGCAACGTTTTCCTGCCTCGCCGCGCCTGCGGCCGCGGAGTCCCGATGAGCCTGCCTTCCGATGGCGCGAGCCCCGCGCCCGCGCTGCGCGTCAGCAACCTGCGCAAGACCTACGACAACGGCGTGGAAGCCCTGAAGGGCGTCAGCCTGGACGTCGCCCCCGGCGATTTCTATGCCCTGCTCGGGCCGAACGGCGCCGGCAAGTCGACCCTGATCGGCATCGTCAGTTCGCTGGTCAACAAGACCTCCGGCACCGTGCAGGTGTTCGGCACCGACATCGACGGCAACCGCGACGGCGCGATGCGCCTGCTCGGGCTGGTCCCGCAGGAGATCAACTTCAACATGTTCGAGAAGCCGCTGGACATCTGCGTGAACTACGCGGGGTTCTACGGCATCCCGCGCGCGCAGGCGCTGGTCCGCGCCGAAGAGGAACTGAAGCGAGCCCAGCTGTGGGACAAGGCCGACACGATGAGCCGCACCCTGTCGGGCGGCATGAAGCGGCGGCTGATGATCGCCCGCGCGATGATGACCCGGCCGCGCCTGCTGATCCTGGACGAACCCACCGCCGGCGTTGACATCGAGATCCGCCGCGGCATGTGGCAGACCCTGAAGGCGATCAACGCCGCCGGCACCACCATCATCCTGACCACGCATTACCTGGAGGAAGCGGAAAGCCTGTGCCGCAACCTGGCCATCATCGACCACGGCCGGATCGTGGAGCAGGGACCGATGCGCGCACTGCTGGCCAAGCTCGACGTGGAGGGCTTCCTGTTCGACATCGATGGCAACCTCCCTGCAGAGCTGCCGCAGATCGAGGGCACCACCCTCATCGCCGCGGATGACCACACCCTGGACATGGACATGCCGCGCGCGATGGACCTCAACCGGGTGTTCGCCGCGTTCGAGGCCGCCGGCATCCGGGTGCGCTCGATGCGCACCAAGTCGAACCGGCTGGAGGAACTGTTCGTGCGCCTGACCAGCAAGGACGCGAACGCCGGCCAGGAGCAGGCCGCATGAGCCAGCATCCCGAGATCCAGACCACCGCCAGCCGCAACCTGGTCGCGCTGGGCACCATCGTCCGCCGCGAGGTCATGCGCATCCTGCGCATCTGGGGCCAGACCCTGATGCCGCCGGCGATCACCATGACCCTGTACTTCCTGATCTTCGGCGGCCTGATCGGCTCGCGCGTGGGCGAGATGGACGGCATCCGCTACATGGACTTCATCGTCCCCGGGCTGGTGATGATGGCGGTGATCCAGAACAGCTACGGCAACATCAGCAGCTCGTTCTTCGGCGCCAAGTTCGGCCGCCACATCGAGGAACTGCTGGTCAGCCCGATGCCGAACCTGGTGATCCTGGCCGGCTACGTGGCCGGCGCGGTGCTGCGCGGGGTGATCGTCGGTGCGATCGTGCTGTGCGTGGCGATGCTGTTCACCAAGGTGCGCGTGCCGCATCCTCTGGTGACGATCAGCTCGGTGCTGCTGGGCGCGACGATCTTCTCGCTGGCCGGCTTCGTCAACGCGGTGTACGCGAAGAAGTTCGACGACATCGCCATCGTCCCCACCTTCATCCTCACCCCGCTGACTTACCTGGGCGGCGTGTTCTATTCGGTCAAGTTGCTGCCCGACTGGGCCGAGGCCGCGACCCACGCCAACCCGATCTTCTACATGGTCAATGCGTTCCGCTACGGCCTGCTCGGGGTCAGCGACGTCTCGCTGGGGGTGGCCTACGCGCTGATGCTGGGCTTCGTGGTGGCGCTGTCCGCGATCGGCCTGTGGCTGCTGAAGCGCGGCGTGGGGATGCGCAGCTAGTCAGCCGGGCAGGCGGAAGAATGCCGCCGCGGTCGCCGATGTCTGTGCCGCGGTGATGGCCACGTGCTCGCCGCGGTCGCGTGCCAGTTCCTGGACGATGTGGGCCAGGTACATCGGTTCGTTGCGGCGGTGCGAGGGCTGCGGTTTCACCGTGCGCGGCAACAGGTAGGGCGCGTCGGTCTCGATCATCAGCCGGTTGGCCGGGATGTGCGGGACCAGCTCGCGCAGGTGCAGGCCGCGGCGTTCGTCGCACAGCCAGCCGGTGATGCCGACGTGCCAGTCCTGGTCGAGGTAGTCGAACAGTTCCTCGCGCGTGCCGGTGAAGCAGTGCACCACCGCCGGCCCGAGCCGGCCGTCGAAGTGCTTCATCATCGCCATGAAGTCGGCGTGGGCGTCGCGCTGGTGCAGGAACAGCGGCTTGCCGTTCTCGGCGGCGATCTGCAGCTGGCGTTCGAAGGCCTTGCGCTGCGCCGGCCGCGGCGAGAGATCGCGGAAATAATCCAGCCCGCATTCGCCGATGGCGACGACCTCGGCATGCGCATGCAGCGCACGCATTTCCGCGTCGCATTCGTCGGTGTATTCGACCGCGTGGTGCGGATGCACGCCGGCGGTGGCGAACAGTTCGCCGGGATGCAGTTGCGCCAACGCCAACGCCTTGGGCGAATGCTCGCGCGAGGCGCCGGTGACGATCATCTTGGCCACGCCGGCATCGCGCGCGCGTTGCAGCACCGCGTCGCGATCGTGGTCGAAGCTGTCGTGGGTGAGGTTGGCGCCGATGTCGATGAGGTTCATGGCCCTATTGTAGGAGCGGCTTCGGCCGCGACCGCGCAGGCGGTCATGCTGGGTCGCGGCTGACGCCGCTCCTACAATGACGGCATG